>OIWQ01001161.1_pt1 | contig 32546 bp, 47 predicted proteins | sample 1587571 | NCBI WGS metagenome assembly OIWQ01 (sample SAMEA3888910, study PRJEB22519) | human gut metagenome | biome: human gut; feature: human-associated habitat; material: faeces | place: Denmark | collected 2010 | reverse complement strand
CAGTATCAGTATCAGTATCAGTATCAGTATCAGTATCAGTATCAAGGTTCGTCTGGGTTCGACTGGGTTTCTCTGGGTTCCCAAAATAACCCACTGGGTTTTGTTGGGTTTCTCTGGGTTTCTCTGGGTTTTTGTTCGACTTGGGCCTACCTCCCCTTTTCCCATTTACCCTATTCCTTTCAACAATAGCGTCATAGCGTTTTTGATTCTCGTCGATATATGGTTTCATCAGATCAAAAATCATTGCTACAATCGTGGAATCTCCAGTATATTCGTCACTGTTGAATCCGTATCGCATGATCGCATCCAGCACCTCCCCCTTCTCCGTCATAGACAGCCTGTTGGTAGCTGTCATAAGACTCCGCGGTATCACCATTGATTCTTTCATGTTCATAAAATAAAAAATCCTTCTTTCGATCCCCAGCTCTGGCCAGCGTGGGAATCTACTCGAAGGATATGTTATTTGCGCATCGGGCCAGCAATGCTACACGCAAATATACGAACCTTTTCGGAAATTCCCAACTTTACAGTCTATTTTTTGGCTTCCAGAATCGGAAGGTCGGCGTCGCGCAGGTAGGCTCCGCGCTCTTGAGTCGGCCGAACTCGGTGATCGGCTTGGTTTGTTTGCATCGTTGCACGTTTTCTGTTCCATGATTCTCAGATTAGAAATACATAAACTTCGTTTCCTTGCGTGTCGAGCGTCGGCCATTTCTGCCGTACCTCCACCATTTCGCAATCCACCACGTTCTCCCGGATCAGTTTGGCCGCTCCCTTTTCCAGATGCGAGACCCATACGGCCGGGATGGAAATTTTGTGGCGTTTCTTCACTCCCTTCTCGTCCACCTTCGTGTGGTATTTGACGATGGATGTTGGCTCCCCTACCCAGTATACCAGCCGGTATTTTTGGCCGTTTTGCCACGACGGAAGGCATATTTTATCTCCTTCCTTGCATTCTGAAAGCTTAATTTGTTGCATACCCCCCCCTCTCTCATTTTCTTTTCGGTTTTTTGCGGGCCGCGAAGTTTCGAACTCCGTCCTTCGCCAGCTCCGCTGGTTTGACATCAGGTTTATTTTCGGTTATGATCGGCATCTCGATCCCTTCCTTCGGCTCGAAGTAAATGCACCATTTGTCCATGCAGATCGTCAGCGTTCGCGCCTTGAGGCAGTGAAAAACATGCTGTCCGGGCCAGTGAACGCACGCGGTGCAGTTTACCTGCGGGCTGTCCAATACGGATCTGCGCGTACTATTTTGCTTTACCATTCTCCGGGATTGTTGGTTCTACCATCGCCATCAACAGCATCTGAACGATCAAAATAGGCAGGTACAAATACAACAGCCAGCTACTTTCCGGAATCTTCAACTTTTTCATTGTGTTTCTTGTTTATTTCAACTTTTATCCAGTCGGGAAGATTCGATTCGGCCACCAAAGCGACATTGTCGATCTTCACTATTTTCAGCGCGCCGGTTTTGGCGTAATGGTAGAGAGAACTCAGCGGAATGCCGCTCGCGTCGGCCAGCCATCGCAGGGTATGAAGATTTCGTGTGTCAGTTATCATACCCCCCCCTATTTGGATTGTTCGGCATTTTCCACACGGGCGATCATCGCCTCATCTTCGGTCTGGCCGTCGGGATATTCTACCGCGGTCTCATACTCCACGTCGTCGGACATAGGCGTGCCGTTGTCGAACTTAATGGCGGTGGCCAGCTGGTTCATGGCCGTGGTAGAATAGGGATCAATGATCGCACCCTCGCGCAGCACCCGTTTCGATACGGTTTTATGATACATTACTTCCGGGTTGGTTCGCCACATTCCGGTGGGTTTATTGAAGGATTTCGAATACCTCTGGCCCCATGCCATCAATTCCTCGATAGTCATGTAGCAATACTTCTCGAAGCCCGTGAGCTGGCGAATGTAGGCTATATATCCTTGCAGGATTTCCCGCTCGTGCGGCGCATCGTTGTACTTGTATTCCCCCGTAAAGGGATTGTGGGATAATATATCCCCCTCGTACACTTTTGCCGTGTTGAATGTCGCCATCGTGCCGGTGCGGAAGGCCAGCTGTTGAAGGCCGCGGTTCATCACCTGAAACGTACACCGGTCGCCGTAGGGGATCAGGGCCGACTGGCTCAGGTTCGGGTCGATGGACAACCCCGTGCAGGCCGATACCATCGCTGATCTCACCACCGTGCGCGGGTCGCATTTGTTGAGGGCCGCGGCGGCCGGATCTCGCATCAACAGTAGGATTGTTTGCATGAACCGCGGGGCGAATTTCTCCCCCAGAACGTCCATGAATTGGTCGCGGGTGCTTCCTTTCGTGAGCCATGATTTGATTTGTTGGAAATTACTTTGCGTTACGCTCTTTTGCGGGGCCTGAATGGTTACGGCCTTCGCCTGTTCGGTCATCTGCTTTGCGTCCATAGCTGAAATTTTTGTCAAGTAGTTTTTTGATTCCGTCTTTCCATCCGCCGGAGGTAAAGCCGCCGCGGGTGTTGTCTGAGAGGTTGTGCCACCGCATGTTGGTGGGGTACACGTCGAAAATACCGATTGCGCTGCCTGTAAGTATAAAACCCTCTTCCGTGGTTCTCTCGTCCACATTTATGCGCCTTCCCATCGACCGTATGCACCTGCAAACACGCATTTGGTAGGGGGACAAATTCTCGATTCTCGTGTCATACCCTTTGACCCTCGAATAGTCGGTTATCAACTCGGTGATCTGCCGCGTTCGCCGCGCCACCAGCTCTTCCTTGGTTTCCATCACTTTTTTATGTCGAATTTCCGATACGCTGAAATGGTGGTATACTCTTTGGCCAGATCGGGGTGATCCTCGCTGAATTTGGCCAGATCGAAACGCCTCTGGTGAATGGTGCGGTAGGTGGCCAGCGCCCGGCCTTCGTAGGCAAGGGTATCGCGTTCGTCGAACAGCGCCGACATTTTCGCCTTGATTTCCTCGTATTTCTTGGCCGCTTCATTCGCGTTGCGCTTGTAGATCATCGCCTGCTCGTGGAGTTGCGATACTTCGTGCCCCACCTTGATGATCCCAGCCGTTGATTCGGGGTGCAACAGCTGCACGTCATCGCCATTTATAGGCTCCGGCTGTTCGCCCCCGATAATATGGCGTTCATACCATGCGCACGCCATTTCGATGCACTTGCGGACATAGTCCCGGTCCGGTAATATAAGGCGCGATTTGAGGGATTTCGAACCGTCATTTACGGCCAGATAGGTGCCGGGCCGCCCGCCTATCTCCGCTTCGAACTGGCACTGCAAAAACCATTCGGAGGGGATAGTTTCCTGCACGTCGAAGTCAACGTACATAGCCGTGTCCTTGATCTCTAAGAACGGACGCCCGGCGAGGTTCGTTCCCTCCTTGAAAATCTCGCGGTCCGGGGCCACCTGAATGTAATCGGGGTACTCGTCATTGTGGAATACGGCGATCTCTTTGGATCTGCCCACCACCTTGAGGCCTGTCTGCTGTTGGAACCAGCGCGCTATTCCGTCCTCCATGAACCGCCCGCGATACATGGATTCCTTGATCGGCTGCGCGTCGCGGTTTTTCCATTCCAACCACAATTGCAGCGGGGTTTTGTGATTGCTCAGGCCGAGGATTACGCCTATGTTTGACCCTCCGATCACGAAGTTTTGGTTTCGGTATGCCAGCCACTCGGCGCGGGTCTTGAAAACTGTTTTGCGGATTGCCATGTTATTGATTGGTTTTGAGGAAGGCGAGCGCCATTTTCCGAGGTTCTACATGAATTGTGTCGGTTTCGTGATCGGGGAATATCTCGATGCTTCGGAATTGGACTGCATTTAGGGCCGGATAGCTTCCCTCCGGAATCTGTACGGATTTCCAATGCAGATCGGCCGATATAATTACCGTGACGTCCTCGCGCCCGCACGGGGTGTCGACCTTCACAACTTCCGATCCGTGGAAGTAATCACCGTCTAAATGGTCTTTGAATGCTTCGGCAATGGCGTCGTATGCCGCAGTTGATAAATCGTAAATCATAATTTTGAGTTTTTAAATAGACTTTTTTCGTTGATTATTCGAATTGTAGTAGATATTAAGCCGCGTTTTATGATAAATTCATAGTGGCTATCCGGGCAATGTTCCCAAAACGGATCGCCGGGTTCGGCCCACCATTCATACACATAGTAATTTCCGGGCTTCTGACGCTTCGCAACGTCTTTGATATATTGCAGGTCCAAAGACTTCGCGATCTGCGTTCCTTCGGTCGAAAATAGGGTATAGTGCGCGATTTTCATTTTGCGGGAATCATCATTAAATCAAATCTACCTTCGTCTTGGCCTACTATGTCCTTTCCGTCAACGGTCCACGAAGCCGGGAATACTTCGCCGCTTGGCCCCTGTACTTTGCCTAAAAGTTTGTATTTCTCTGCTCTTGGCCGTAGTTGTAGATCTACTACTCTCCAGCCGTGCCGGGTTTGCAGGATGTAATCCCCGCGCATGTACTCCATCAGATCAAAATTTTCCATAATAGTGCTGTTTTGCGGTTTAACTTGCGAAGGCCGGGAAGGTGATCCCCGCGGACGGTTGCCCGGCGGTCTGCCGCGCCTTCTCCACGCGATGCGAATGCTTCACCAATACAATTTTGCCACTTTATGCCGTCGCGGGCGGCTGGGGTTTCGGCCAGTGGCGGACCCCTCCCCCGAAGGGGGCTATTTCGTTACCTCGTGGATTTCGCACTGGCCGAGTATCGAAACCTCCACCAGAACCACGTCGCCGGCGTCATACACCCGTTCCACCCGGAACGAATACCGGAACATAAGCCAACATATCGCGGCGGTCACAATCGCAGTAACCAGATACCGCATAAAAGCGCAATTTTTCATGTTTATTCTTCTTCCGGTTCGGGACTCATTGTTATATCCTTTCGATATAGTCGATATTATCAAGATTATTTTTCATCGGGTTGCCGGTTTTGAAGGTTTGCGCACATATCTGCGTATCTCTGGGCAGACTTTAACACCCTCCACCCCGCAGCGAGGGCGCGCGCTTGAATATCCAACAGCGGCTCAGCGGTCACCGTTCGCCCCTGCTCCCACTTGGCGAATTGCGCAGGGGTAAATACTACTTTCGCTATATCGCCGTCGTACACCAGCGCAAGACCGCCGTAGCTGTATTGATGCCATCCTAATGCCCCATTTAAAACCGTGTCCAAGGATAGGTCCGGAATTGCTTCGTTTTGATCGGCGCACCACTTGCAGATCTCTATATAACTGTCTAACAAAAAATCAGCATAATAGGCCGTTGCCTTATTCCATTGCCCGCGCTTCCGCTCAATCTCGGAAATATAGCAGCGCATGTCGGAAAGATATTTAGGTGAGTTTAAAATATTGCGTATCATGGTGTTATAATTATTTGATTTTGACAATCTGTTGATATTTAACCCGTGTTTCGTACTGATAGATGCGTACGCCGTAATCACTCGGATAATTCCGCTTGCGTCGGTCCGGGTCGTTAATCTGAAAGTGCGAAATAACTGCCTGCATTGCATATTGAGAATGTGGGCGTCCGTACTGCATCGGGACGACAAATGTCTGTTCGGACGGGTAACCCTGATTGACCGTTACAATCATAGCAAAATACGGATTACCACAGGTTTTGTGGAACCAAGTAAAATTCTGTACGTTGATCGAGCGAAGGCGATAACGGCCGATGCGGATAATGTCATTTTTCATAGTTGTATTGGTTTTGTGTTTTTCTCTATACAAATATACGCAAAATTATTTACTTTGCAAAATTTTCTAAAGAAAAAGGCACGGTTTTTCGCAACTTTTTTTCGCTGATCCGAGAGCGCCGGCAGCGGAACCCCTGACACACACCCGCGCGCCCCGCCCCCGATCCAGACCGACCTCCCCGACGACCTCAAACACTGACCCCGACCACACCGGTAGCATCTCCCCGCTTCCGGTATCTCATAGGGCGGAGGGCTATCCTTTGACATATACCGCAACCCTATGAATTACCTCTACTGTGTGTGCAACGCAGGAGCGTGGGCACGTGCGGGCGTCCGGGTGCGTGACGCGAAAGTGTATGCATGTGATGCGGGTGCGTGCGTGGGGGTGTGCTCGTGTGCGTGTGCGCATGCGTGAGGGCGGGAGCGGGTGGACGGGTGTGTGCTGGCGGGTGATCTCTGAGGGGTGCGGCTGGAGGATCGGGGTGATCGCAGGGATCGGGCTGGCTGGCTGGGCGTGTGGCTGCTGGTGCGCCGAAGGTGGGAGGACAGGGCGGGCCTGAGCGCGAGCCGAAAGGCGAGCGCGAGGGAATGGGCGAACGCAGGGTAAACAGGGCGGGGGGGGGTCCGTGCTAACACTCCCGATATTTTCTCCCGCTGGTTTTTGGGACTATTGGGCTGAGAACTTTCCCTTATGCGACTTTGAAATCCGCGGGGGATTGGTTTTCGGGACCTGTTTCTAAAAAACTTTATTATCTCTGATGTTGCGACATTTCGAGATTTTGCTTATATTTGCGCAAAACTAATACAGGGCAAGCCATGCGTAAGATCATACCCTCCCCCACTGCCTTCGCTTCGTTCACCGGCTCGGCCGAGTGTGTCGGCATCTCTGATGCGGACTTTAGCCGCAGCCTTGCGGAGAATGTCGATCTTCCCGCTATCTTCCGGACGATTTAGCAGGGAGTCGTGCCGATCAATCTGTTCGACCTGCCGGTGTCGGTGTCGCTCAGCAAGAACGATTCGGGCGGTACGGCCATTCGGATTCCCGGAACGGAATGGTATCTGGAGGCATCGATGCAAAGCGGGGCGAAAGAAAATTTGGAAATCCGGAATTTCTCCCTATCTTTGTGATGTCGGGCGCGCAACCCGATCGGCCGGGGCGGTTTTGTTTTTTCTCAGATTCATTCCCCCTTTCCCAAGATTAAGGTGTGTACCCGGCCGCCTTTCGAAACCTCTGGGCCTGACAGTCGGCCTGTTCGCATAATGTTTTAGATTTTGCAATGGCGCCGGAATTTTTCCGGCGCTTTTTCGTCTCTTTTTTGATTTTATCGGAAATTTCGTTAAGTTTGTCCGGACTTAAACCCCGAAGCAATGATTATCGCCAACTCCACAAATGCAGTGCGCATAAACTCCCAGAACGTCATCGGCATCGATCTCGACGAGCTGACGGGGACCGTTACGATCAGATCCTCGGTGGAAGCCGAAGAGCTGGAGATCACCCCGGACCTTCCCGCATCCGGACCCGGTCTCTACATGGCGCTTGTTCGCGCCGTGGCTCAAGACAAGCCTTTGTGCGACATCCGTAAATTCAAGTAGCGATGGGAACGAATCCGTGGGCGAACAGATCGGGAACGCCGGCCCCGGCCGCCGGCGCCGACGCCGAAGAGCGCGCCGCCCTGATGGATGAGGTGCGTGCCGAGGTTCGGGAGGACGTGCGCAAGCGCTTCGGCGATGACAAGAATCCCGTGACGGAGTTCCTGCTGAAAGTCGGGGTGCTGGAGGACATGGAGGTCATGCGCCGCGTCACCATGCGAACCTCCGACAACAAGCTGATATACCAGTGCGGGAAGAAACTGGACCTGCTGAAAACCTACATCGCGCTGGCCAAGGAGACCATCGTCATGCAGGAAAAACAGCAGAAAATAGACTCGGCGGCCGGCGCCGGCGACGATAAGGACGAGGTGATCGTTTCACTGGAAAGAACCTGATGAAAGTACGGCTGGACATACCCCTGAACCCCAAGCAGGTAGAAATGTATAACCTGCTCAACTCCGGAAAATTCACGGAAATTCTGTTTTACGGCGCTTCCCGCTCCGGCAAGACTTTCCTAATACTTTTCTGGATGATCGTTCAGGCCATCGTCTACAATGCCAACTCGCTGGTGGTGCGCGAGACCTTCACGTCGCTCAACATGGGTATGATCCGTCAGACGCTGCCCCGCGTGCTGGACGCCATAGCCCGACTTAACGGCAAGAAAACATACCAGAAACTCATGGTCGGAGGAAAGCCCTTCGCCAAGTACAACGGCAAGGACAACGTGCTGACGCTGTTCAACGGCGCCTATATCCAGTTCGCGTCGATACGCGCCGGGGCGGACGGCGCCGGCGATACCTACGACAAAATCCTCTCGACCGACTGGGGACATATCTTCGCCGACGAGGTGTCGGAGATCGACTTCGCCGCCATCGAAACCCTCTACTCGCGTCTTGCGCAGCTGTTGCCCGTGCCCAACATCATGCTCTACGCCCTGAATCCCACAACCGAGTTGCACTGGACCTACAAACGCTTCTTCAAGCAGGAGAACATGGACGGATCGCCCCTCGCGGAGTCCATCACGCAGCTGATGTACGCCATGCACTTCTCCAAAGACGACAACGTGCAGTTTGTGTCCAAGCAGTATTTTCAGGGGCTGGACCGACTCTCCACCCTCTCCCGCGCCCGCTTCCGCGACGGCGAGTATTCGAAGATCGGCACCGGGAAGTATTTCAGGCAGTTCACGTGGCTCTACCGGCCGCATATCGACCAGATCGTCGAATGCGTGATATACACCGACCCATCGGCCAAGTCGAAGGAGACCAACGACTTCAAGGCCACGGTAACGCTGGTGCGGACCGTAGACACCCGCATCTGGCTCTGGGACTGCCGAGCCGTGCAGGGCACGAGCCATCAGATGCTCGAAAACATCTACGAGCTGGCCATGAAAGCGCCCCTGACCCCGCGCATCATCATCGAGAAGAAACAGCTTCCCCTCGACTTCGAGAAAACCCTGCAACGCTTCCAGATCGACAACCGCTGGACGGCGCCTATATGCTGGGACACGCTCAACCACGGCGACAAGTTCTCGTGCATCGAATCGACGCTGGAGCCGCTGGTAAATACCGGGAAATTCGTATTTTGCAACGAATTGCAGAAATGCGGCGTCTACGAGCATATCATCGACCAGTTCGTGCGATTCTCCGACACCAAGACCTCGGACCGCAAGGACGACATACCCGACGCCTGCGCGAAGGGCGTCACGTTCCTCAACCACAATATTGTCCAACAGTCGCGCACCGACGGCGCGCAGGTACTCTTCTACCGCCGCGGCACGCTGACCCAAATTCCAAGCTGATGCCAGTAGCAGTCAAAAACCAAAATTGGATTCAGGGTGTATACGACCCATCGACCGGAAAGCATGACCCCGGCGTAGCAGCGCAAGTCTGCGCTTCATTTCCAGCGTCTGCATTCCCCGACGGGTATCTGCGCTTCGCCGCGGTGCTCACCGATCTGTTCGAGGCGCAGGCCGATCTGGCGTTTGTATCCGGCCGCACCGCCGCGGGGGAGCTGACGGAACCCGTCATAGCCACCGGATCGCCCTTGTCGGTAACGCTCGGCGCCGAGTGGCTCGCCGACGTCGAAACCGTCTTTATCGGCATCGCATGCTCCGAAGATGTCACGGACCATGCCGCGTGGGCCGCGGCGGTCATTCAGCTCGACATGTCGCCGAACTACTTCCCCGAATCGGCGCTTGGCATCTACATCACGCCCCAACAGCTCAGGCAGTTCAAAAACATGTACCCCGACTGCGTCTCCGACGCCTACCGCGCCGCCGTGGGGGAGCTTACCGCCAACATCGGCAACATCTTCGACATGGCCGCCATGCTCGGCGAGCGGGACGAGAACAAGAAGGACGACACGATCCGCTGGATTTTGCAGGTCCTGACCGCATACAACATCGCATCGCCGAGCCTGAACTACTCGGAACCCATAGCCGCGGCCTATGAGAAGGTCGCGCAGACCATCATCAAACTCAAGGGCGGCGTGGTGTCGCTCGAAGAGCCGGCGCCCTACCGCACCGATTCCCATAACGCCAACGCGGAGGTCATCACCTCCCGTTACAATTACCTCGGATAATCATGGCAAAATTCCATTTCCCAAAAGTATCGCCTTTTCAGGTGCCCCAGCAGATCGGCACCGGAAATATCGAATCCCGCTACCTGTTCAACAACTACCGCCGGGAATGGACGCCGGCGCTGTGGCGGCGCGCCGTGGACATGGCCATCCAGTACTCGGACATGTCTCTGCTGGACACGCTCTATTCGTGGTGCATGCAGTCGTCGCCGTTCTTGGTCTCGCAGATCAACAAGCGGCTTATCCCCATCTACAAGCGAAACTTCGTATTCGGCCGCAACGGCCGCGAGAACTCCCGGCTGACGGAGAAGTACATCCGCAACTCGTGGTGGTTCAAGCGGTTCATCCGCTACATCCTCCTCTCGCAGTTCTACGGATGCAAGATGGTGGCCATCAACCCCTACAATCGAAAGGTGGTGGACTTCCCCCTGCGCAACATCGACATCTTCAATGAAGCCCTGCGCTTCCAGACCTTCGAGTATTATCAGGTCATCAACGCCGCGGATTACGACAACCTCTTCTTCTTCCAGCCGGAAAGCGATCAGGATTTCAAGCTCGGCCTTCTGCAATCCATATCCCGCGCCATGATCGGCATCGTGGAAATGTTCAACGACTGGCAGGTGCTTGGCAAACGATACTCGTTCCCCCTGACAACCATCGGCTACGACGCCAACAACGCCAAAGCCCAATCGCAGGCCCAGACCGTGGCCCAGAACCTCGACATGCTCACCATTCCCCTGATCCCCTACGTTCAGGACATGGTGAACAACGGCAAGAGTCTTTACTCCATCGAGGTTAACCCCATCAACACGCAGACGGGTTCCGACGCCTTCCGCGTGATGAAGGAGTACATCGTGGAATACCGCTCCGAAATCATGCAGGCGGTAACCGGCGGCACCCTGCTCGGATCCACGGAGAAAAACACCAACTCCGAGCAGCTGGCGCAGATACATTGGGAAATCTATCAGGATATCCTGAACGCCGACGCCGAAATGGCCCTGATGATTATGAACCGCGAGGACACCAAGCACAAACTTGCCGTGCTGTTCGATGACGCTTCCATCGAATCGGCCCCCATCATCGAACTTCCCGACGACCGTCTGCCGATCAGCACCTTCGTGGACGTGGGCAACATGATGGCCAAACAAGGTTCGAAATTCAAACCCGAAGCATTCCGGCGCGTAGGCATCGACCCATCGGACGTAGAAGCCGGAAAGAAGGAGGAAGAGAAGCAGAGCCTTATCGGCCGCGTGTTCAACCCGCGGAAGAAGGAGGATCAGACCGAAAAGGTAACCGAGAAAACCGAGACGGAATGAAAACCGCGCGCGACTTCGAACTCGACTGCCGCCGGCTCCGGCAACATCTGATCGAGGTGTTGCCGGCAAAGCTGGGGGCGTCCATGCTGGAAGAGACGCGCACCAACTTCCGCAACGAATCCTACGGCAACGACGATGTGAGGGAGCGGTGGCCGGAACGGCGCTACGAGGACAAATTGACCTACCCAAAGCTCCGATACACGGGGCGCCTGTTCCGATCCATCCAGCCGAAGGTGCACCGCATCTCTTCCCGCGCCGCGGTCGTATCGCTCGGATCGCCCCTCTCCTATGCGCAGGTGCACAACGAGGGATGGCGCCCCGGCATGCCTATCACGGGTTCCACCCTGCGCCAGCCGCCCAGCGCCACCAAGCGCGTATGGCTTCCCCGGCGGCCCAAACAGCGCCAGTATATGGGCATCGGCAGGCGCTCGGTCCGCAAGTTCATGCAGGTGATCCGAAAAGAGGTGAATGCGGCCATGCGAAAATAATTTTTTCGCCGGAATTTGGAATTTATCTGAAAATAACTTACGTTTGCGTGAAATATGTTCGGTGACATCATAGATAGGATCATTCAGGTACTTCGCAATTCTCAGGTCGTGATTGCGAATAAAATGTCCGTCTGCGTCATATCATCCGACGAAACCCAGACCGTCAATACCCCCCTCCCGGCCATCGCCGTGGGGGTAGAGGACAGCAACAACGCCGACGTGTTCATAGGCGGAGCCATCAAGGACCGGCTCAGAATCAAGCTCTGCGTGCTTGTCGATCTCACCAATTATTCGTGGTCCGCTGACAAGCAGTTTCAGGCGAGCCTTATTTCGCTGGGGCACGGCGTCCGCAATGCGGTGGAAAAGGCCAAGACGGCAGGTGATTTTCTGGGACTCCAACAGAAATACAACCTGTGGCCTCTCTATCAGGGCTTCAAGACCTACCAGCGCATTTCCACCAAAGATACCTTCAACACCGAAGTGATGGTGTGCGAAGTAATGTACGAAAGCACGGTGTTCGATCTGGAGCTGGCCCGCGAGAGCCGGCCGACGGAAGAGGTCGAAAAGGTAAAAATCAAAGGGTTCACCGGTACAGATCAGGACCTGACAACGGAGTTGCCCATCATAACAACTTGATTATGGAATTGAAGATCAAACGGCAGAAGCTCAGCGATGAATCGCTCAACGACAAGGATTATGTCGTTCTGAACGACGGCATCAACTGGGACCGATACAAGAAAAATCCCATCCTGCTCTGGGACCACAACCCCCGTGAGCCTATCGGCAACGTGGTGAACATACGCCGGGGAGAGGACGGAGACTGGTATGGAGAATTGCGATTTGACGGAGTGACGGAGCAATCCCGGCAGCGGCGCGATCAGTACCTTGCCGGTACGCTCCGGGCCGTCTCTCTCTCCGGCAAAATATACTACACACTGCGCGACGGCATCAAGTACGCCACGCGCTTCGATGTGTACGAAATATCCCTCCTGTCGCTTCCCTCGAATGCCAACGCCGTGGACGAGGTGGAGGGCGCCGAACCGGCACTGCGCGTAGGATTCTGCGCCGTGGAGGCCGAAGAGCTGGAATCCCTGACCTCCGGCTACACCGAATCATTAACCAAATATCTCAACAAGATGAAAGAAGAGAACCAGACTGCCGAGGCGCCGAAGAACGCCGAAGCAAAGGGTTCGGAAGCCCCGCAGGAGCAGGATAAGGAGCAGTTCGCGGCCGCGGCCCAGCCTGCGGAAGCGACTGACGCCGATACGGTTTCCGAAACCGAGAAATTCGAAGGATCGCGCGAAGGCGCCCTCAGGGCATTCAACGAGTTCCTGCGCCTGATCGGCATTCGCGGAGCCGAAGCCGCAAAGGCGGACAGCGACATGGCCGAAGAGGACCGCAAGGCCGCCGAAGAGGTGCGCGACGCCGAAAAGAAAGAAGAGGATGATGACGATGACGACGACCGCGAAGAGCGCGGCGAGAATTTCGCATCATCGACCACCGAGCAACCCAAACCTGCCGCCCGCATCCTGAATGTGGAGGAGACGGTTGAAAAATCAAGTAAAACCAACGTTCAATTCAGTTCCGCTATGGAAAGAAAAACCATCCACGAGTATCTTCGTGACAACGCCGGCAAAGACCGATTCTCCGAAGCCGTGCGATTCTCGGCGGCAGTAGGGAAAATGAACCCTAACGAAGCCGCCCAGGATTCGCGCATGAACCTCCTGCGCGAGTTCGCCTATTTAGCCGCCAAAGACCGCGGCTTCCGCGCCGCTGTCGGGGGCATGAACTTCGACATTGACGGCCGTCCCACCGGTACGGCTGACGAGGCCCTGAACCGCCTCGAACAGTTCGCATCGGGTATCAACTCGATGAACTTCATCGAAACTGCGTCCGACTTGGCCAAGATCGAGTGGTCCACGATGATCTTCCGCACACTCTTCGCGGACGATTCGTGGGCGGACCGCATTTCGCGTATCAGCGCCGAGGATGTGGCCGGCATCATCTGGATCACCTCGGCCATCAAGCCGAAGGTATACTTCGGCAAGCGCGCCCCGGTCAATGTGTCTCCGTCGCTCTACGACGACGATCCCGTGGGCATCATCATGCACCTCTTCGCCCTCGAAAACATCGTTTGGCAGCAGGCCAACACCGATCTGCTGGCGTACGACGATGTGGCACTCGGAACTTCGGAGGCCCTGCGCTGGCTGTCGTCGAAGGCCCACAACTACATCATCCAGAAGCTGTCGGAGGACGCCAGCGTTACGCGCCTGACCACGGGCGAGAAAACGTACTCGGCAACGAACGCCTTCCCGGCCAACCAGACGGCAACCGGAACGCTGAAAGAGATCGCCCCGGAGGACTTCCTCGCCATGCAGACGGCGTTCATCAACCAGAACTACGTCATGGAGACCTTCGCCGCCGAAATGGTGATGCCGGGCATCATGCACCAACAGCTCCAGTCGAACGCCACGCTCACGAACCTGCTGACCAAGAACGCCGGAAGCATGCGCCCGATGTCCGGGGAGTACGCAGGCTTCGTCTTCCGTCCTCGTTCGATCACGACGCTGTATGACAGCGCCTCCAGCAAGATCATCGACCCGGAACTGTATCTGGACGGCAAGATCACCGACGAAACGGGCGCCATTCCCGCCTACACGCCGCCTGTCATCCCGGCTACGGCGTACGGATCGGCGCTGGCGTTCATCCCCTCGGAGGCCATCATCGCCATCGGACGGACCAACGTACATATGGTCACCGACCCGTCGAACTACGGCTGGCGCATGTCGATGGATATGCGTCTGGGTGCCGGCGCCGCACGTAAGGGCGGACTTGGCATCGGCGTGATCGCCCCCGGAACGCATGCCTAAGGCTAAACTCAATTCCCCCCCCCACTGCCCCCCCCGGCAGTGGGGATAACCAACAACTTTAAAATCACAAAATTATGTCCAAGAAACCCGTTTATTCCGAGCAGTATTTCATCAACCTTATGGCCGCGGCTATGGCGTATGGCACGATCTACGTGACCAGCGACGCCAACACCTACCGCGACGAACAGTCGGCCGTGACCAGATGCCAGGACTTCATGAAGCTTCGCCGGATCGTGCGCTACGCAACCATCACCAAAGCGACGTGCCCCACCAATGAAGATGAGCTGAACGCCCTGATGGTTACGGTAGAGAGCAAGGTGCCCGAATCGGTTCAGACGAAGGAAACCCCCGAAGTTCTCGATCTCGCCGCCGCCGCCGCCGCTCTTGCGGCCAAGAAGGCGCCGGGCCGAAAGAAAGGGCGGGCATCCGCCGAACCCGATCCCCAGCCTGCACCGGCGCCCGACCCGGAACCGGAAGGCGCTGCCGACGACGCTCCGCAGAAGGAAGAGGAATCTGCTGAATAAGCATAAATTACCATTAACATGGCTCAAACTGGAATTAACATCGAGCTGAAAGATACCACACTCAGCCGGCGCCAGCCCTCCGTGGGCAATGCGGCGCTGGTGTACGGTATCAAAGTCTCATCCGGATCGGTGAGCGCGAAACCCACACTTATCACAAGTTTGGATTCCTACATCGCTTGGGCCGCATCCGATGCTCCTGACGCCAAACTGCTCAACAAGGATCCCCACCTGTTGGGGATGGTAACGCAGTTCTACGCCAAAGCCGGAAGCGGAACCTATCTGTGGCTGATTTTGACGACCGGCGAAAAGGGCGATTTCGTTACGACCAATGCGGCGAACATCAAGCGCCAAATCCGCTTGACGCTGGAGGCCAACTACGACAACCGCCCCCGCATTATCGGCTGGTGCTCGCAGGCCAACGACGCTGCCTCAGGGTGGGTCCCCACGACCACTAAGACCGTTGTGAAGGCCATCGAGACCATCCAGAATGCGATGTTCGCCGAGGGCATCCGCTTCGTGAACGTTTATGCGTCTAACGTCGATGGGGCGCAGGCAAATTCGGCCTCCAACATCACCGACCTCTCCACCTACGCGACGCCGTCGGTAGCGTACATGCCTACCACCACGCTCTACAACACTACGTTGGACAGTCAGGGAAACATTACGGCCTACGCCCCCATCAAGGATGTAGGAGAAGCCATCGGCATCCTGTCGGCTATCTCGGTTGCTGAATCCATCGGCTCGCACGAACGCGCAGCCGTGGCGCAGAAGGCGTTCTTCAACGACCCCGAAACCGTCGTAAGCATGACGGAGGTAGACCCCTCGATCATCGACGCGCTGGGCAAAGGTCAGTATCTCTTTCACCGGCCCTATCCCACCGGCATCTTCTACAACGACGGCGCCACCTGCAACGACCCGACGAAGGCGTTGTCGCGGCTGGAGTTCGTTCGGCTTGGGAACGCCGTGTGCGACGATGCGCAGGAGTTCTTCTCGCAGATTCTGAACACGCAGGCCCCTGTTGACGCCAAAGGCGATCTGAGCAGGACCTACGCCACGCAGATCGAGAACAATTTCTACAATCTCTACTGCCAGCCCCGCATCAGTCAGCGCCAGTGCTCCGGCATTCGCGTGACGGTGGCCGCTAAGGACAACAATTTCGTGTCCACGCGAACGATTCTGGTGTCCATCGAAATTCTGCCGTCGCCCAACGTAGACTGGGTGAAGGTAGGTGTTCTGTACGTATCAGCACTTTCGTAAAAATCAACGACTATGTACGAACCCTATATCATCTCCAGCGCGGAAGCTAAAATGAACATCACCCATCGCGGCCAGATGTTCGACATCGTAACCGGTGTCCAGCTCTCCATCTCCCGGACGCAGGACGTTCAGGAAATCTTCGCCATCGGCCGGTTGGAACCTATTGCCAAGAAAGTAATCAACAAACGATTTACGGGCAATATGTCCCTCCAGACCGGTGAGTACGAGACTATCCTCGACGCCATCAATGCGTCGATAACTACCGGCTTCATTTCATCGCTCACCGACTTGGGGAACTTCTCCATCGGCTGGACCCTCGAAATGACCAGCCTGATCGTCCCCCGCACGATCATCTACTCTCTGGATTCCTGCGCTATTTCGTCCGACGACTTTTCGGTGGACCGAAACAGCCCTGAAATCAACACTTCCCTCGCAATTCAGGGAATAGGTATTACCCGTTCAGTTTTACCGCTTTAACCCGGCAGGGGCGGTGAGAATCACCCCTGCTATTTTTACTCAAAATTATGTCCGGACAAACAATTATTCAGAATTATACCGTCCGCTTGCGGTATTTCAAGCGAAGCGTAGCCCCTAAGGCTCAGGTGATCGAGCAGGAGGTTGAAGAGGATGTTGAAGTAGGCATGCTCTCCCGAACCTCCGCGGCGCACACCAATTTTGCCACTCAGCTGCTGATGCACGGCGCATCCGGCGATCTTGAGCAGCTGGCGCCTATCGCCACCAAGTTCTGCGAAATGATGATCGTAGACGACAAACAGCGCAAGGCCATCGTGAACGACGTTATGGCCTGCATCGACCTTTACGGATCCGATCCGGTTCAAAAGGACATCGAGCGTTTTTTATCGCGCTGGGGTGTGGTGATGGGGCTTCTCGGAACCGCCGAGAACCCAGCCTCCACGAACGAATAAAGGAGTACGGCAGGAACGACCCCTTCCTGCTGAAAAAAGCCTTTATTTCGTATGTGTTTCACGAACCGATAACCACTCTCGAAACCCGGTTGTCGGCCGCGGACATCGACAAATATTCCGACATGGCCATGTGGGTGATCGACAACATCATCTACGCGCCATTCAAAGCCAAGAAATGATATGGACGGGCAGACCTATCAAATAAAGCTCAACATCAACGTAGACGATTCTCAGCTCTCGAAAGCCGAGCGGCGCATCCGGGACCTCGAAAGAGGACCCGGTCGCGGTCGACAACGGGGAGATGGGCGTGGTTCGGGGGGTGGAAACGATTCTAACATCCCTCCCAGCCGACGCCCATATTACCGGGCGCTGGAGAGACTTTTCGATCGAAAACCGGGATTATCGGGCGAAGGATTTTTAAGTAACGTAAATAGGCTGTACCACAAGGCGGACGTATTCAAGCGCGCATTTTTGGGCAACCTAACGAGCTTATCCGGAGCCCTGCGCAACCTGTCTAACTTTGGGGCGGTTCTCGGTTCCATAGGTCGCATCGCCGCCGGAGTCATAAAACCTCTGGGTACCGTAGCCCCCGCTCTTACATTGGTAGGAGGTGCAATCGTAGCCGCAAAGGGATTAAACATCCTTCTGCGCGGTTCGGCGCTCGCCTTCGGTAATCGACTTCTAAACAACCAGAATCTTGTCGAAGCCGGATCGAGTGCCATGCAATTCGAAATGGCGCGTAAAGGGTTGGGGGCGGCCTATGAAAAATCCTTTCAGGAAGCGGGGCGCTTAGCGGCAGAATATGGATTTAGCCGCACTGGCCTGCTCAACTCCATGAACATGTTTACCGGTTTGAACGTAGGAAATCGAACGTTAAGTCGGGAAGAGGCCACCCGCATAGCCATGCAGGCAGGCAAAATAGCCCATGTGGGTGGAGTTCCATTCGAGCGAGTCAACATCAACCTCCAGCAGTTGTTGGGTCAGCCTACGCCCTCTGCGCGCGACCTTCGGGAGCTTATTCAGGCGGCGCCTATCATCGGCAAGATCGCCCAGCAGTCGATGGCGCGAAAGAACGTATCAGGGGATGTTTTCTCCTATCTGAAAGACAAATCCGAGTTGCTGAACGTCCTGAACGAGTTCGACCGCATGATCGAATCGAATCCGTTCATGAAGGCGCGAGGTATGGCTCAACTGTATAAGGAGAACGCATTCATCAAGATAGTGCAGGATAATGCGGAGTTTTGGCCCAAAATATCCCAGTCGTTGGGAATTTTCTACGACAAGCTGGCCATAGTTGCCAACCAATACATTCCCAAGTTGGCGGATTTTATCTCCCCAGAGAAGATAGAAACAATGATGGCCGATGTAGAAAGCGCTATTTTGGGTCTCACCAAAATATTCGGCGGCATCATGTCTTTCTTGGGTTGGGTTGGCCGATCGGTCCCCTTTGGGCATGCCGACAAGTTTAATGTAGACGAAAAGTGGGTTCCGGCAGCTGGAGGCGCTGTCAGAAAGGCATTTTCATTCGGGGATCGGTTTTACTATGATGCTCAGGGCAACAAGTACCCCGTGATAAATTCTGACAGTCTGTATGCGGCCCGCCAGCGCTCGGCGTTCCGGGATTTGGTAACGCGAGACAGCTCCTACATTATCTCTTCACTGGCGGCTCAGCGCGCTGGTTCCGCAGAGATGATAGGGGGCGTTCCTTACCCAAAAGCCGGATTCACTCCGACTGCATCCCAAAGAGCGGCTGCCATCCGAGAATTTCGAGCCAACTCCAAAAATTTCCTACAGAATCCCGGAATGGTTCTCAAACCCGTGCAGACGGTGGACGGCAGCACCTATTGGGACATAGACTACGGTAAACTCTTCAATCAACTCAATCCCGCCGCCGGATTGAATGGTAACGGCGGCAACATCACGACATACGACGGGCTTTCCGACATCACCAAAGGCGCCCGATCCCTGATTATCAACTTCAATCGGGAGATCGTCAGCATGCCTATCAGCATCGACAACGTGAACGACGGCGCCGACTTGGGCGCTCAGCTTCAGGGAGCCTTATACGACAACATCATGCGCGGCTTGCAAGTCGCACTCAACAACGCAACCGGTGCAATGTAATGAATACCAGAGACCATCAAAATACGCAGGACACCTTCACTCAAGCCGCCACCCATCTCCAGCAGGCCGCCAGCTCCCCGGAGCAGATATACCAGCGGGCGAAGGATCAGGTGCTCGACGCCGCAGATGCGGTGTTGAACGCCCGAAAGATCGTGCTGTCGCAGGCAGGTATTGTCCGCGTGCTGATCGAAAGCCCCGGCGGCAAGATACGCACCGGCGACAACACCCCGGAAATGTCTCCGGCGCCGCTTTCCACCCAAGAGTATTCCACGTCCACGCATGAAGACGATGCCCAGCGAATCAGCGACGCCCTTTCCGGCCTGACGGATGATCCCATCGCTGACGCGATCTTCGTGTGCGGCGATTACTATGCGCCGCTTTCGCTCAACTTCTCGGTATCGGCTCAGAAAATAACCGACGAATCCCAGCTGGTGGACGGAATCAACATCGTTCAGCGGGTGGCCAAAGGCCCGAAAGTGGTATCGGTGTCGTTCAACATCCAGCGCCGGGAAGCGCAGGAGGTAGAGGATATGTCGGCCACCACCATCCGGCGCCGCAATGCCCGCGGCGGGGACCCCACGCCGGTATACAAGCTGACGCGGTTTCTGGATGAACTCTACGAGAACGACGAGGTTTTTGCCATCGAGAACACGGTGCTTAATGATGAAATAGGAATCGGCTGGGCGTTCATCAAGTCCTACCGCTTCTCGCCTATGCAGGGCGACACCTTCGGTTCCATCAACTTGGTATTGCAGGAAGTGAACATCGCCGATCCGCTTCTCTACACCAATTCCTCCAACACGCAGGATTCGCAATCCGTGCCCACAACCGTGAAATAACATGGCCGTCCGAAACATAACGGGAAACTATCTGATCTGCGGAAACGAGGTTTTCGTTGAGGGGAAGAGCATCGGCCAGTTCCAATCCTTCGAATCCGACGAAACGCGCGAGAACATCGTAGGAACCGCATCCATCGAGATGCCTTTCTACACCATAGCCGCGAAGGCCGCGAAGGAGGTGGGGCGCGGAAGCACCATCGCCGTTCAGCGGGTGGGTAAAAACACGACCACTTACATTCGCATCAACCCGGACGACTGGAATATCAAGACCGGCGCCCGCATTCAGGTGTACGCATGGTATCACGACAACGCCGTCATCGGCCAGAAGTTCGAAAAGCGCCTTGAATTTGACGGATTCATCCGGGATGTTATCGGAGGGTTCCCGACGGTAATAAAGTGCGAGGATGCGGCATTTATGCTTCGATTTGGCACGGTTACGCAGTCGTGGCCCAAAGCCACTCCCCTATCCTCGCTTTTGCAACAGATGTGCGACACGGCCAACGCGGCGTTTGCGAAGTACCGCAAGGATAACAAGCTGACATATGCCTATCCGTCTCTGTTGCCGGACCCCAAATCCATGCAGAGCGATTTTGTGCTCAAACCCGCCACCGGAGTGTCGCCATACGATGTACTGGAGCGGGTGATCGTCGGCATGTATAAACTCTACGGCAATGTCCGCATCGAGAGCGACCGGGCGCGGGTATACTGCGGACTCGGAATCTCGGAATCCGAATCCCCCACCGTGGAGCTGGACACGTCGGTAAACGTGATAGCGCGCGACATCGTTCCCTCGGACATGATGTTCCAGAATTTCCGCGTCATCGTCCGGTATCTGGAGGACGGAACCATGAAAACCATCGAGAAAGGGGCGGAAAACGGCCTTGTGTACGACCTTCCCTTCACGCCGGGCCGCAATGCCCAGCAGATGAACACCACGGCGCTGTCGGTGCTGGCCGGCCTTCGCGCCCAGCGCAACAAGGGCACCATCACCACGTTGCTGTACCCCCTTGTGCGTCTCTACGACTACGTGAATTTCAATGACACCATCTTCAAGTCCCTGAGCGGCGGCTATTACGTCATCGGCCGCAAGGTGACATGCGGAAAAGGCAAAGGCTACCGGCAGATACTGACGGTTACAAACAAGACATTTCTTTATCTGGCGAACTGATGAATCAAGGACAATTCATACGCAGTATGGAGAACTTCGGCAAGGACCTGCGCCGTCTGCTGGACGGCGTGAACCAGCCATCCATCCTCTACGGCAACGTTGATTCAGTGGATGAAGAGGCCAAAACAATTAACGTTCGCATTGGTGATGCTGGACTGGTAATCCCGGACATAAGCCTATCCAATATCATCGGCGGGGATGCGAGCGTTATTTTTTATCCCGCCGTAAACTCCGCGGTAATCCTCGGCGTGCCCTACCAACAGCCGGAGAACGCTTTCGTGGTAAGCTTCACGCGCGTAGACAAGATCGAAGCGTCGGCAGGCGGATATTTTTGCAAAATCGACAAAGAATCCATATATTTGTCGAAAGACGGGGGCGGCTCCCTCACCATTTCCGGCGATACGGTCACCATGAACGGCGGCGCAATCGGCGGCATGGTGATCCCGGACGCCATAACCAATGCCATGAACACCTTCGTGTCGGCGTTCAACAGCCATACACACGCCTATACATGGTCTGAGGCGGCCGGAGCAGATACTACGGCGCCCCCTTTGGGAAGTGTATCGCCTTTCAAGGCGGAGGATTATACGAACGACAAAGTGCAACAGTAATGGGCGACATTATTTTCGATCTGAAAAACAACGACATCGGCATCTCCAACGGGGATTTTGCCGTTGTGGTCGATCCGTCGATTCAGAACGCCACGCTCATGTTGCTGAAAAACCCCGTCAACATCCTGCAACCTCAGTTCGGCGTGGGATTCGAAACCTTCGCCCTGAACGCACGCCCCGATTACGTCTCCATGCTGGCCGCCACTGCCAAGCGGCAGGTTATAAAGGACGGCGCCGACTACTGCGACATCCGCATCACCGAGGGCGAGAACTTCGGCGAATACAGCGTCTCGGTAGACGCCCAATACCCCGTCGCCGAACCCGATCCCGATCTTATCATTCCCACGCCCCCGCCGCCGGATAAAACACAACGCAACATCGAGGTGCGCATAGCCGTGCAAGTCGGCGTCGGGTATTTGTCGGATGTTGACATCAAGATCAACTATACGTTGCCGGACGGCACGCAGTCGGATTGGTTGTCACCCACCTCGGTAGGGGAGATTCCGGATGATTCCGCGGAAGGCCATCATGATATCTACATCTGGAACGGCGATAATGCGTCGCTCAAGCGGGTGACCATCAACGTTCAGGCCATCAAAACCGGGTATCATCTCACCTACTCTCCGTTTTGGAATATCCAAGCCGGAAGCGATGACGTATACTTCGCAACATCCATCGTAATGAAAGCTGATTAGAGTATGGCAACTTACAAAGTAAAATCCGGTGATACGCTGATGGACGTGTGCTACAACACGACCGGATCGCTTCGTGCCATCAACGACATAATGAACGCCAACGGCTTCGACACCTACACCCCGCAGCTGGAGGCAGGTCGCATCATCGAGGTGCCGGACGTGGTATACAACAGCGAAGCCGTGTCGGTGGCCGACGCACGGCCGTTTAACAGTGCATCCCTGCCTTTCGACAACCTCAACCAGCAGATGGAGCAACTGGAATTTATGTTAGGCGACGTCGGCTCCATCATCTACACTTTCGATGGCTCGAAACTCGCCGGCAAGAGCTTGAAACTGAACGCCAAGAGCGACATCGACGCCTATATCAGCTGGGGCGACGGAACGCCGCTGGAACGAGTCAAACAAACCGACCCGCCGACCCACAACTACGCCGCCGGCACCAAGGGCGAAATCGTCGTGACCTTCACCGGAACATCCGGGGGCGGCTTCGAAATGGCGCTTAATGTCACAAGAAGCGTTTTCCAAGAGGCTCTGCTGAAAGTCGACCTGACTAACGCTGATGCGGCGTGCCCGAATGGGAATTGGTTCGGATGCTTCTTTTCGTGTGTATATCTTACCAATATCGTCGGGTCTTTTGCGGGCAAACCGAACATTAAAAATATTAATTACGCATTTAGTAGTACATGGAACCTTGTTGATATCCCTCCCCAAATGTTCCGCGGGTGCCCTAATTTGAAAGACGTAACGGAAGCCTTTGAGTATTCTATCAGAATACCCAATGTAGACTATATGTTTGCAGACTGCCCGAAATTAATTGAAGCTTCGTACGCACTTTCTTACATGAATCTCCTCTCGGCTGTATCAGCTTTTGAAAACTGCACCTCTCTAAAGTCAGTTGTTTATTTATTTAAAGAGTGTAAAAAATTAACAGACGTCACCAATGTTTTTAAGGGGTGTACGAATATTAAACATGCGTCACGTGTTTTTCAAGACTGCGCTGTTCTTAACCCGCCTGTTAACGTTTTTGACGATTGCAAAAAGGCTTACAATTTTAAGGAATGTTATAATAACCTCCCCGCCGCTACCAATGAATCTCCCTATACTGTGGTCAACGGCCAGAAGGTTCATTTGTGGGAAAGAACCCCCGAATTAGGATTTGCGTTGCCTACCAAATACGACTTCTGCTTTACCGATTCTCCCAACTTTGCGGATTACGCCAACATTCCGGAAGCGTGGGGAGGGCCTCCGAAAACGGAAAACAACGTGAAGATTCGCTGTTGGCCGATGATGGCCCAGATAGTGGCCGATACCACCCCGATAGCGGGTATAGTGTACCTGAACGGGGAGATTCTCGGTTACAACATCGTGGAAAAAGACACGTCGGGTCGGCTTGTCGTTAACCTGCCGATTCCTACCTCCATCACCAGCGTGGCCGGACTGTACGTAGTGTTCTATTCCGAGAGCGATGCTATAATAGGCGGTTCGATGGCGCTGGGAGATAACGTTGCGGCGCCGACGGAAGGGGCCATATACGAAACCTACTACAATGCCGGCTACGGCGACAATCAGCCGTCAATCTATCCCGTATTCGCGCCGAATAACGACCTTACGCCGGGCATTATCAACTCCCATTTTCAGCCCACCTACAATGTCCATATCCCGTCGCTGGGGGACTTTGAGGTCGTAGGCTCCGATAACGTTGCGGATGTGGTTGAAATAACCCTCCAAATCACCGAGCTGGGTTGGTCGTATTACCTATCCTCCGGAAGTGATCTGTGGATTGACATGCAACAAAAGCTGGAGACCAAGCATGGCATACCTCTATCGGCGCTCGCCGAGGATGGATGCACCCTCGCGCTTTCGGTAGCAATCGAAGGCTACGTCCTGACGGCGCCGGCGATCAAGTTCAACACCATGCGCGGCTCCATCATGCCTATTCTGGATTTCACGTACGTACCTTAATTTAATGAAATCTTTATGACCACTTATGAACAAATAGTAGCCAACATCGGCAAAACCATCTCGTCGCTCACGAGCACCAGCAATTCAGCCATCTGGCGCCGGCTGGCCGCGGTATTCGCCGAGACCATCAATACTGTTCTCCTGAATCAGTCCAATTCGGAGGTTGTGATCGAGACGGCCGCCCGAACGTTGCGGGTCATGGGGAAGCAGTACTACATCGACACGGCGCTGGCATTCCAAACCGGCGACAACTTGGTGGTCGTCGATCCGTCCAAATACGCCTACGGCTACGAAACGGTCGATCCGGCCAAGCAGATCATCAAGCAGGTGGCCATTCGCGTGGATGCGCAGAAAAACGTCATCAACATGCATGTATGCACGCAGGATGCGAACGGCAACAACGTAGCCCTCACGGCTGAGCAGCTGGCGGAGTTCTCAAACTATATGACGGCCAAATATGCATTCGGCATCAGCATGATGATCTCGTCGCCGACGCCCAGCATCATAACCACCACCCAGCTCTTCATCCGCTATCTGGACACCTACTCGCTGTCCCAGATCAAGAACAGCGTGAAGGAAATCCTTATCACCACGCAAGGAACCCTGCTCGGCGACTCCCCGGTGTTCGTGAACGACATCGAAACCGCTCTCGCCGGCGTGCCGGGCGTGCGCGACGCCTACTTCGTGGGCATCACCTGCGACGGCGCCGAGCCTACCAACGGCATTCTGACGCCGGCATCCGGCTACTTCAATTTCAGCGCGGCACTGCAAAACCTGACTGACATCGTAGTATTTAATCCCATCCGGTAATGCTTCGACATCTATCCATACCGTGGCTTTTGTTCAACATCCTGCGTCCGCAGTATGCGCTCAACCACGACTCAAGTCCGACGCTGAACGTGTTCTACAAGTTCCTGTTTTGCTGTCTGGCGCCGCTGTTCCCGAAGATCGAATCATACGAGGCGTGGTGCAAGAAATACTATGCGTTGGCGGCCAACGACGGCAGCTGTATTTCCATCCAAGCCTACCTGAATGCCTACTACGGCGACTTCGGGGAGATAACCGTCACCACGGCCCCCGTTTTCGACACCTTCATGTTCCCGTACAGCTCCGATATGTCGCTGGGCACCCTGATGTTCCCCTATTCGGCCGACATGTCGAAGGGCGTGGAGTTCTACCAATACGGTAGCACGGCGAATGCCCCGGTCGTGACCATCCCCGCCGGGCTTAAAAACGCGGACGTCTATCCGGACTTTATCGCAGACCTGAACGCTCTTGTGGCCTATGGAATCCAATATTCAATAGTTGTAAATTAAACTCCCATGTCTCTCGCCTCTATCCTCAAAGACACGATTCTGCCTTACGTGAAAACCATCGGTAACAACTGGTGGTTGGGATTCGTCGGCTACTTCGCTCCCATCGGGCCGCTGGTCCTTGTGATGGTATGTTTCATCATGATGGACTTCGTCATCGGCTGTCTGGCATCCTACAAACGGGTGACCGCCGCTGGGAAGCGCTGGTGCTTCTACTCCGACGCGGCGTGGCGCACGATCTACAAATTTGGCTTCTGCACAATGGCGGTCGCCGGATTGTATGTCATCGGGAATAACGTGCTGGGCGGGGACTTCGGCGCCGACCGGCTTCCCAATATTCTCTGCGCGATGGTATGTTTTACGGAGCTGTGGTCCTTTTGCGAAAACGCGGCCTATCTCTCCGGCTCGAAGCTGTTCTTGTGGCTGCGGCAGTTCACCATCAACAAAGCGAAGCGCTGGGACGAGGACGTGGCCAAAGACATGGAGGACTTAATCAAAAAGTAACGATATGAAAAGATCAGAATTACTTGCCGAAGTTCAGAAAAACTTCAAGATAACAGAGCTGGTATGTCCTCATGTCTACCAGCGCGACGGCGAGAAGGCATGGAGGTATTTCTCCAATGAATTTCTCGAAACGCTCGTGGCCATCCGCAACATCCTCGGCCTTCCCATGACCATCAACAACTGGGTGGGCGGCGGTCAGTACAGCCAGCGGGGCCTGCGATGCAACATCTGCGATCTGGTGGCGTCGAAAACCCGCTCCGGCTTGCTGTATGTCTCGGCTCATATGCTCGCGCAGGGGTTCGACTTCTCCACCACCATTCCCTCTCACAACGTGCGGGACATCCTCAAAAAGAACGCATCCAAACTTCCCTATCCTATCCGGCTGGAGAAAGACACCTCTTGGGTGCATGTCGATCTCTACCGCGTAGACGACAAGAAAAAAATCACCGAATTTAACGGTTAACCAACATGGCAACAATCAAGAAATTTATAGCCACTTCGAACGGCAACCGGGTGTTCGTCTCGGACCTTGCCGCGATGGCCGACACCATCTTCGGCATGATGGGCGCGTGGCCGTGCCCGATTCCCTACTGCATTTTGAAGGGAGTAATAGGCCCTCAAAACACCTCCCTGCGAATCAACAAGGGCGGCGGCGTGCTGATGTACGGCAAGTTTTTCCCAACCCCGAACGGAGACACCCTTTCTATCCCGAAGGGCAGCTATCTGTATGCCAAAGCCCAGAACGACACGGCAGAACCCCGAACCTCGTCCACGGGGCAATCGTACTACCAGAACGTCGTCTATTCCCTCATGGTCACTACGGCCAAGCAAACGGGAACATCGACCGACTACGAAGCCGAAACTGGGCTGTGGGAGATCGTGGACGGCGCGGTTACGAGAGCGATGGAAACCACGGCATGGATCGCCTACGTAAAATCCATCAGCACCTTGTGGCGCTGGGACTACATCGACAACAACCTGCCCGCAAACATCGTGCAGACGCAGGCAGTAGCCGATGCTGCCATCACTACCCCCAAGATGGCGCCCGGCTCCGTGACCAACTCCATTTTGGCGCCCGGCTCCGTGACCAGAAGTAAAATAGCATTTGCTGTCGGTATGCCCTATTTTCCCTCTTACCGGTCTACGATTACAGACACCACCGTTCACGCTACTCCGTGGGCATGGCTGGTGATCGAAGCGTCGGATCAAGCCCACAACATAACCATTACCACTGAAACACCTCCGTCCTCCGAGGGGGCGCCTATCAAAATTGTAGTGAGCAACAAGACCAAGTTTGGCCTTTCGCTGACCATTACTCAGCCCAACAACATCACAACGTATCTTATAAATATCCCGTCTCAAACCATCCTGATCGTAGACGGAGTGTGGATGATAAGCTCGTATTCTTTCGTGACGTACGTCGGTAAAAACACGTACCCTTGATCGGTTATTGGAGCATATATGTAAAAATAGGGCCAAATGGCCCTATTTTCCTTTGTTATTTCGATGATCTCGGCCAGTACTTGGTGTAGGCCCACAAGAGACCATACGCCACAAATACTGCGGCCATTGCGGCTACGATAACGTAACCCATCGTCTTACTGATAAGCGACAATGCGATCAGCACTATCGCGGCCCCGATCAGGGCAATCAAAGTCCACTTTTTCATCGTTTCTTTTTTTTATAGTTCTTATTGGTGGAGGTATATTTGTATTCATCCGCCACGTCGGTTCCAAATTCCAATCTTCGCCTGAACTGAAAATCAAACAGCTCGTCGGCTCTACGGTGAAATTCCGCCTCTATGACTTTCCAGCTATAGTTGTATTCTTCCTCCTGCTGTTTCATTACCACCTGATTATATTGTAAGATACGCCTACTCCAATATAGGGGTAAAGCTTCACATCCTGCTTGAGTACCGCGCCGTACCCTGCCTGCACTCCTATCCCCCACCGGGTCTTTCGAAGCGGGCCTTGCACGACCTGCGTCTGTTGATTTACCTTCATCCAATCCAATTTCGGGTGTAGGTCTCCGATGGCCGGGCCGCTCACCTGCGCCGACCAATCCGGGCCGGAGTAGGGTCGCGTCTCTACAGCTACCTGTAATTCAGTGCTATCCGGACCCACTTTTACGATCTTGGTTTCCGTCACTGTCACTGTGTCTACCGGAGCAAACACCAGATTGGGGATCCGCACCGTTACCGAGCGGTAGGTGCTCGGCCCAGCTTGAGGCTTTTCATAGTACACTGTCACCACCTGCCGGTCGATGATAGGTTCCGCCGGCCATAACCACCGGCCCCCCACTACACCTACTGCCAGCCCGATCAGAAGGGACAGGGCAATTTTAAGAGCATTCATAGCTTTTTGGCTGGAAAATTCTCGGCGGTCGAATCTTTGACTACCTCCATTAATGCCTTCTCCACGGCTTTCTGAATCTCTTGGTCGAGGTCCACGGGCAGGCGTATTCTTCCTACCAATACGCAGAGCAGTGCAAATGTCTCCAGCGTCAACATGATGGCCAAGATGGCCACTGCAAATCCCAATTCATTTCCCATCGTGTTCTTCTTGTTGTTGTTTTAAATATGCGGCCTCATATGCCTTTCCCAGCGCGTCTTTGGTAAGTGGATATACCAAAAATCCCTTATACTTGTGAGTGCTGTTCATTACTCTCCATATATCGGCTATATTACTGATTCTTTTAGCCAAAGCTATACTTGGGCATATGGTAATCATTCCGCAAGGCCAAACTATAATAGTTGCCTTTTCTCGATTATGTGCATTGTTTTTGTGTCGGGATGTAAGCATCCTTCGGATTTTGGTGCCATATGTAGCGTTATATTTTGCGGTACACCACTCCAGATTCTCCACCCTATTATCCGTTTTTACTTCGTTCTTGTGATTCACGTATGGTAAATTATCCGGATTTGGGATGAACGCCTCAGCCACCAGTCTGTGGGCAGATATGTGTTTTGGCCTCCTATGCCCTTCTATGGATATATCATACCGAATATACCCATGCACAGAAATGTGAGGTTTGAGTTTTCTAAGTCTACCCCTAATGAATCTCGCTACTTCACCTGCGTTAGATACATAGTAATTTGGACAATCATTTATTTCCTTCCATATTTCGTCCATTGATAGTGGTTGTTAATAAGTTCATAAATCCCTCCGATCCGAATCGCATCAGCTGCATACTGTTTGTAATGGGCGTACATGTCAGCACTCTCCACCCTAACGACACCGCAGTATTGATTTTCTCATATTCCGACAACATCGCTTGTGGCTGGCAATGTCTCCCCCTGACAAATAGCCCCCCATTTAATTCTACTGCTATCTTCAACTCCAGACATGCGTAGTCGAATCGCCAGCGACGGGGCGGGTGGAACCGATACTCGGAAATCCACTCCAACCCAGTCGTCTGACGCAGTATTTGCAGGTATGCGTCCATCTACTCCTTCAACAAGGTTTGGGCGGCAAACATGTAGTAATGCCTCAAGGTGCTGGCGATCTGGGTCAGGTCGTTCGAAGCCGCGCTGTCCCAAACCCCGGCCTTGTCGTTGGTGTTGATGATCTCGATGATCTCGGCCAACTCGTCGCGGGTCTCGCCCACATACCGCCTCCAGTCACCCAGCGTCACCATGTCGGCCACCGCAGAGGTTTCGATGAATCCCGACATGCTGTGTATGGGGACGCCGCCCAACTGAACGATCAGCTCGGCGACATTATCGGCCGCTTCGTTGAGCTTTTTGTACACCTCGTCAAAAAAGGGGTGCCAACTCTTGTAGTGTTCTCCGTACAGCGTCCAGTGACGGCCGCGGACATTCTGGGTAGTGACGGCAATCGTCGCCAGCAATCGGTCCAAAATCTCAAATTCCATAATCTATGTTTTTAAAATGGTTCCTCGTCTGCATCGTCATGGCGCGCCCAACGATTCTTGGATCTTTGTTGCTCAGCCACCTGATTGTCTTTCAGCCACGGCGCTCTACGCCCCTTGCCGATGAAAGCCGCCTCTCGGTGATTTCCTTTCCCCCAGTCTATTGCAATGAAGTACTCGTTTCCCCATTTGTCGGGTTCTTTCAGTTTCTGAATCTTGATGTTGATGGAGCTGCCTATGCCACCCCGACATCTAAACTCTTTGATGGCTTCGTCAGGGATCATGTCCAGTCGCACCTCGGCGATAATAACTTCATCTGCCATACGCAAATATAATCAAAATGCTTGAAATTGTTCTGATCGCGTCGTGTCGGCGTCCGCCGTGTACTCTACCGTCCCATCCGTACTGTATAGCCGATCCCTGCCGGAATTGTCGGTCCTGACGATCCCTTCGAGCCGGCCGGAAGCATCCCGAACCTCACGCGATCCGTCGTTCCGGGTGCGGATGGTGTGGGTTACCTTCCCTTTCGAATCCTTGATGGTCCGCACGTCCTGCGCGTAGGCGCGCTTCACCCCGGTGAAGGCGATACACACCACTGAAATAAGGATGGCCAACAGCCACCATAGCACCCACGTAGGGCGCATTTCTCCTTGATTTTTCATTTTTCTGTCTTTTTCGTTTCTAATTCAGCGATCAGGGCGTCGGCAAGCTCGACCGCATTTCGAGCATGACCAATGCAATCGGGGATAATATGGTCGTTAAACATCATCTTCTTCATGGCTATTCTTGTTTTATGTTGTTCAGTCTTTCTATAGCCACTCTCAGATGCAATTCCGCATCACGAATGTCACGCTGCAATTCCTCCAGCCGGGCTATTTGCTCTTCGTCCAGCCGCGGACATCCCCGCAGCCAGCTGTCGTAGTTCGGGATTTCTAATTCGCCGTTGGCGATTGCCCCAACACGCATACAGTAGTCATAGTACTTGATGTATTCCTCCTCCGGAGCGTCCCGGTCGATGTCCGTCAACATATCGGCCATACTCACGAATAGATCGCCGACTTCTGCAATTCCTACGGGGTCGTTGCCTACCCACGCAGCCGGATCATAGTCATAGCCGTGCTTTTCGCAGAAAGCAGCCAGATAGGCGTTGCGGGCCGCATTGTAATTCAGTCTCAGTTCCTCGCGTGACATTCCATTTGCCGTGAATGCCTTGCTTTCCCTTTCTGCGATTATCTCAATTCCTGTTTTCATGGGATTCTATTTCTTTTTTGAGTTCTTTGATTGATTTTCTGACCCGTTCGTGCATCTCCACGGCGCGATACCCAAGCAAAACAGTGGCAATTCCGAGGATTAAAAGCAGCACCCACGCTATAATTTCAGTCTTCATTTTCTCTTCCGTTTTAGCTCCGAAACGCGGCGGAGGATGTAATTCATCTTTTTTGCTTGGATGCGCCTGCGGGTTTTGTCATGGCTCCATCTTATTCTTGAATCTCCCGCCAGCCGAGGATGTTTTCGTGGTCAATGCGGACACTTGTCCCATCAATATCCCACTTATTTTTGCCACTCCATAAATCACCCAATCGAAATGCTATTGCCATCATGATTTTATTAAAAGCCTTGTATTTCACCTCTACAACCTTAATATATTCCGGCAATTCTTCTTTCGGGTCGTGCCAGCGCGTCAGCTCCTCATACTGGGCTTTTGCCCCGGCGATATAGGCGTCTATCATCGCCTGTCTGTTGTATGGATGCACGAGACCTGCTCCCAGCGAATCAACCCATTCTTTCGCTCTTTCCTCAATCGTTTTCATTCTCGTTCAGTTTTTGGATGAAATTCTTTCGGTGGTATTCGTAATCCGGTTCGAACTCTCCGTCCTCGCCGTTCTCGAACCACATATCATCGAATGCGCCGATCGCTCTTTTCCGCATCCGCTCCTCGGCCGCCTGCTCGGCAAGTTCGGCAGCTCGTTCTGCCACCTGCTCTGTTACGTATCCGGTATATGGGTATCCTAATCCGTTTTCAGACAGATATTTCTCTGCTTTTTCGCTTTTCATGGTTAAATATTGTATTTAGTGTAACGCCCACGTCTTGTGCATGGTGGCGATCAGGTCGATATATCCTTTGTATTCCCCCATCTGCTCGGTGCTATAGCCTTTGGCCTCGCCAATTTTTCGGAAATGCTTCTGCCACTCGGAAATGGTGTAGCGTTTG
>OIWQ01001152.1_pt1 | contig 32698 bp, 35 predicted proteins | sample 1587571 | NCBI WGS metagenome assembly OIWQ01 (sample SAMEA3888910, study PRJEB22519) | human gut metagenome | biome: human gut; feature: human-associated habitat; material: faeces | place: Denmark | collected 2010 | reverse complement strand
CTCCGCATTCGTCAACATCTTCGGCGGCGTTCTCGGCAACATCCTCAATCTGTTCATCGCCATCTCCTGCATGGGCACGATGAACGGCCTGATGCTGGGCTGTTCCCGCGGCCTCTACAGTCTGGCGGCCCGCGGCGAAGGCCCCGCGCCTGAGATCTTCCGTCAGATCGATCCGAGAACCAATATGCCCGCGAACTCCTCCATTTTTGCACTGCTTGTCTGCGGCATCTGGGGCACCTACTTCTACCTGTCCAATCTTGCCGGTACGTGGAGCGGCCCGTTTGCGTTCGATTCCTCGGAAATTCCCATCGTCACGCTCTATGCGATGTACCTGCCGATCTTCATCTGCTGGATCAAAAAGGAGAAGGATGAATCCGTGATGCGGCGCTTTGTGCTGCCGATCCTTGCGATCATCGGCGCCCTGTTCATGGTCTATGCCTGCATCGTCGGGCACGGAATGGAGAATGTCTGGTATCTGATCGTGTTTACGGTCGTGATGGCATTCGGCGCGCTGTTTGTCAAGAAGGAAAAGAAGTAAAGCGAATAGCAAAATGCCCGAAGCGAAAGCTTCGGGCATTTTTTACAGGTATTCGCGCAGATCGTCAGAGAGCTTCTGCTCCAGACCGATCAAACGCTTTGTGATGTCCTTGGAATCCTCGCTGGCGGCCTCGTATTGATTGAGATACCGCCCGAGCGATTTGACACCCATGTTGCAGCCGTCCGTCATGAGGCTGGCAATCGTCTGGTCAGAGCCGTTCATGGCCATGGCAGCGTTCGTTTTGAGCCACGACATCCCCTGCGCAAGGGGATTGGGAGCCTTGCCGTCGTCGTGACAGTCGGCCAGCATGACGTTGATCTCCGTTTTGAGGCTCTCGTGGGCGCGCTTGCAGGCAGACAGTCGGCGGTACATGTCCGGGGCCTGTACGCGCTCCAGCACGTCGTCAATGGCGGAAACGCCCATCTGAATTCCCGCGTCGCATTCCCGCAGCAATCGGATCGTATCCTGTTCGATCATCATGATCCCTCCGTTTCTGCAAGTAGTATGCGCGGAGGGCGAAAAAATATCAGGACAAAGGAACAAATGGGCGGGCCGCTTTTCGCGCAGACAGCGTTTGCTCAATTCAGCGCAGAGCCGCCAGCGGCTGCGCTTAAAAAAGCTGTGTGGATGGGATACCATCCACACAGCTTTTGTCTGCTGATTTCACCGCGTCAATTGCATTGGGCTGAAAGCCTGCCGGCAGGCGTATCCGGCGATGCAGGGCCTCTAAATTACATCTTGCTGTAGGCGACAGCGATCTTGCTGGCTGCGTGTGCGTTGTTGAAGGCAAGCTGGATGTTGGAATCTAGAGAATGGCCGCCGGTCATTTCCACGATGTGCGCCAGCAGGAACGGCGTGGTCGCCTTGCCATGGATGCCCTGCTCGTTGGCCATTTCGACCGCGCGGTCGATGACCTTGTTCATCTCGACAGGATCCATCGCGTATTCCTCGGGGATCGGGTTGCCGACGACAGCGCCGCCCTTGAGGCCGATGTCCCATTTGGTCTTCATGATCTTGGCGACGGTCTCCTCGTCCGGGCAGTTATAGTCCAGCTTGAAGCCGGAGGTGCGGCAATAGAAGGCGGGCAGCTCGTCGGTGCGCAGGCCGAGAACAGGCACGCCGTTGGTCTCCAGATATTCCAGCGTCAGACCGAGGTCAAGAATGCTCTTGGCGCCTGCGCAGATAACGCAGACAGGCGTGTTGGCAAGCTCCTGAAGGTCGGCGGAGATATCCATGGTCTTTTCTGCGCCGCGATGCACGCCGCCGATACCGCCGGTCGCAAAGAAGCGGATGCCCGCATACGCGGCGATAATCATAGTCGTGGTAACGGTGGTCGCGCCGGGCATACCGGTCGCAAGATAGGTCGCCAGATCGCGGCGGCTGACCTTGCCGATGCCGTCCGCCTTGCACATGCGGAGCAGCTCCTCGTCGTTCAGGCCGACCTTCATCTTGCCGTCGAGAATGGCGATGGTTGCGGGGACAGCGCCCTCTTCGCGGATGATGGCTTCCACCTTGTGCGCAAACTCCAGATTCTGGGGATAGGGCATACCATGGCTCAGAATGGTGGACTCCAGCGCGACAACGGGCTTGTTTTCACGCAGGGCCTCCTGAATTTCGGGGGTGACGGACAGATACTCATGCAGATTGTTCATAGTTGATACTCCTTCCAGATTTTTTCAATGAGTGATACACACATACCGGGATGAATGGTTCTCTCGTGGGAAATGGCGGCGATCCCGGCCGCCAGAGCATAGTGAAGCGTTTTTTCCGGATCGAAGCCGGAAAGCGTGCTGTAAATGACGGCGGCCATGAAGGCATCGCCCGCGCCGGTGGCGTTGACCATCTGCTCGACGGGGCGGAGCTTCCGGCGAAGCACGGTGCCGCTGCGGTCCATGTACAGGCAGCCGTCCTTGCCGAGGCTGACGAGCAGCCGTTCCAGACCCTTGTCCAGAAGGGAAGCGCCTGCGGCCTCCAGACTGGCTTCGTCGGTGATCTCGCGGCCAGAGAGGATGGAAAGCTCAAGAACGTTCGGCTTCGCGGTGTGGAAGCGGCCGATGTGCGGCGCGAGCACACGCGCGTAGGCGGTGGAAACCGGATCGACGTAGACCGGCGACCGGCCCTCGCAGAGGTCGAGCAGATGCAGAAGTGTCCGCTCCGTGAGGCACGGGTCGCAGGTCACAATGGCCGCGTTTTGCAGAAGCTCCGCGCGGCTATCCAGAAATTCGGGCGTCAAATGCTCCTGCAAAACCGTCATATCGGAGAGGGCGACGAGCATATCGCCGTGCTCGTCAAGAATGGAAAGATAGGTGGAGGACGCGCAGCCGGGAGCCACGCAGAGCTGGGACACATCGATGCCTGCCGCTGTGCATTCCTGGCGGATGACATCGGCGTAGAGATCGGTGCCGACGGCGGAGATCAGCCGCACATCCGCGCCGAGCCGGGCAAGGTTGTCGCAGACATTGCGCGTAACGCCTCCGGCAGAGGCGTTCATATGGCCGGGATTGCTGTCGTGCATGACGATCGCTTTTTTGGGACGGCCATGAATATCGAGATTAGCAGCGCCCACGCCCACGACATAGGGCCGCGCCGCAGAAGCAGTTTCCATAGGCTTGCCTCCTTGTTTTCTTTCAAAAGCTCTTTTGAAAAGCACATATTAGCGCAAACCATGGCAAGAGTCAAGCCCATTTTCAAGCAAAATCGTGAACATTTCGTGAATTTATAGAAAACGGAGCCAGCCGCGTCGGCTGGCTCCGGTGTCCGTGTGTCGAAAACGATTCAGTTGACAACAAACTCCATCGCGGATAGGTAGTAATATCCGTCGTCGTAAAATTCGATGGTATAGGACTTCTGCATGGTAACGTCCTTTTCAGTCTCGTCCGCGTAGAAGTCGGCGTCGAAGCGTACCTCCAAAGTGCCCTCCTTCGGGGAGACGTTCAGGATCTTCATGAAGCGGTTGCCGCCGAAGCCGCTGACCGTGCTCGTGACGATGCCGTCAAAGGTGGCATCGTACTGGCTGCACTGCGTGATATCGAAGCTGTAGTCCTTGAAATAGCGGTCAAGGACGGCGGTAATGTGGCGCGTGGAGATAAAATACTTCTGCTCCGCCTCGTTGTAGCGTGCCTGAAGCTCTTCCTCCGCTGCAAGCAGGAGATACGCCGTGTAAAGCTCGTCGGAGGTAAATTCGCTGGGATCGGAGAAGTTGAAGCCGTGTTCGCCGAGCATACCGACCTCCATATTGATGACCAACGACATGAGAGCCTCCGGATCGGTCGCCTGCGCGGAGAGCTGCGGCGTGTCATAGGTGGAAAGCCACATCGTGGAGACCAAATGGCCGCCATCGTCGTTGAAGCTGGCCTCATATTCCTTTGCGCCATAGAGCAGCCAGCCGGAAGCGGAGCGGAACTCCACACGGAATACCACGGAGCTGTCGCTGTCGGTGCGCGAGATCAGGAAGGGCGTCTGTGCGGGCCGGTCGGTGTCCTGCATCTCGACCAGACGCAGAAGCTCTTCGTCGGTCGCCAGCTTGGGCGCTTCCGGTTCCGGGTCAGACGGCTGCTCCGGCTGTGCGGGCACGGGCTCCTCCGGCTCTGCGGGCGATTCGGCGGGAGACGGTTCCTCTGGCGTTACAGGCGTCTCCGGCTCGGAGGGCTGAACGGCGGGTGTTTCCGGCTCCTGCGGTGTTTTTGTGCAGGCGGCGAGAGCCAGCAGCATCGCGCCGGTCAGCACGAATGCAAGAAGCTTTTTTGCAAACTTGTTTTTCATCATAAAGTACCTTTCTTTCTATGGCGGCGGCACAGGCCATGTTGGCGAGGCTGCCGCCGTTCGTATGCGCAGACGCTGCGCATGGGTTTGTTTCCTTTCTGTAACCAATATTCTAGTCGAAACGGGAATCCCTGTCAATGCGGCAGGGCGGAAATTCAGAAAGAATTCAGAAATGTCCGGCGGGCAGCGCCCGCCGGACATGGGGAGTATCAGGAAAGCGCGTCAAAGGTGACGGACGCCTTGAACAGATCGCCGTCCACGCTCAGCGCGAACGTGCCCTGCTGAAGCGAGGTCAGGCTTTGCGCGATGGACAGGCCGAGACCGCTGCCCTCCGTATTCCGGGAGCTGTCGCCGCGCACAAAGCGCTCCATCAGCTCGTCGGCGGAGATATTGAGCGCACTGCGCGAGATGTTCTTGAAGCAGATCACGACCTTGCCGTTTTCCACGGCACTGGAAAGATAGACGCGCGTTCCGGGCATGGCGTATTTGCAGATGTTGCTTAAGAGGTTATCAAACACGCGCCAGAGCAGCCGCCCGTCGGCCAGGATCTTCGGCGAGGAGGGGTCCTCCAGCACGATTGGCTCCAGCTGACCGGCCTCCAGCTTGCCCTCATATTCGCCCATGACCTGCCCGAGCAGGACGTTGACGTCCGTCGGCTCGAGCGTGCAGGAGAGGTTGCCGGTGGAGGCCTTCGAAGCCTCGACCAGATCCTCCGTCAGCTTTTTCAGCCGTGCGGACTGCCGGTCGAGCACGTCGAGATACTGCCGCGCCGCGTCGGACGGCATTTTTTCCTTCTTGAGCAGATCGACGTAGCTCACGATCGAGGTCAGCGGGGTCTTGATGTCATGGGATACGTTCGTGATCAGCTCCGTTTTCAGCCGCTCGGAGCGCATCTGCTGCTCCACGGCCTTCTGCATCCCGTCGGCGATGGAATTGAGGTTTTCCGCGTGGCGCTTGAACTCCCAGAACATATGCGACGTGTCGATCTGACTGGTGAGCGCGCCGGAGGCGAGCTTTTCTCCGCCGTCGCGGAGCTTTTTCATGTTGATAACGGCCAGAATAAGCGGCGCTGTAAGGAGCACGCGCCCGATGAGCCACCACACGAAGAACAAACTGGTGCAGCCGGTGATCATGATGAAGATCAGCTCGATGAAACACAGCCCGGCCCAGACGAGCGCCGACCTCCAGTAAAGCGGCAGGTTGCGGCAGAGATAGCGTACCGTCCGCCCGAGGCGGCAAAGCACACGCCAGAGGAATGTCAGAACGCGCCAGATGACGGTGTTTTGATACCATGTGCCCGCCTTGATGCGCGAGGCAAGCGTCGAGGCATAGGAAAGCAGCAGCGAAAGGCCGCAGATGAGGTATGCGGCAACCAGCGCAGCCTGCAAAACCAGCATGCTGCCGGTGTCGCTTGGGAAGCTGATGAGGTTTAACAGCCTGACCCCGAACAGGAGCGGGAGCAGATAGAGTAGCGTCAGAACATCGAGCGGAATGCGGTCAAACCAATTGAGATGGATGCCCTCATACCCGGCGGCGTGTCCGGCGGCATACATCAGGAACACGAACATCGCCAGCATACCGACGACCCCGAGTGTAGCAAGCACGATCAGAAGGACGCGGTGCGACACGGCCCAACTCAGGAGCTGGTACTCCTGCCGCAGGCTGTCATCAGCCGTCATATTTTCGCGCACATAGCCCGCAAGGGTGTAACGCTCGATGCGGAACTCGTCATAGCTGACGTCGGCGGTAATGCCGCTCTCGGTTTCCTTCACGATCTCATAACGGAAGCCGGAGGTGTCCTCGCGGCTATATTGCTCGTTGATATAGTCCCAGAATTTCTCATCGCCTTCGATGGTGACGCGCTTGCTGACGGCGCGGCGGTCCGTCTGCACGTCAAACACTGTGCTCTGCTGGCAGCGATAGCGGCTTGCGGCAAAATCAGTCTTTCCGTTTTTCAGCGTCTCGCCGGCGCCGCCGGAAAAGACGAGCGTGCCCTGCGCATCGTATACGGCAAAATAGAAATTGGAGTTTTCGGGGGCGAAGCGGTGGAGATACGGCTCCTCCCACTGCGGATCGTAGGCATCCGGCGTCTCCGAATGGCTGCGGTAGAGCCGGTAATAGCGCAGCGCGTCGCTCATGGCCGCGTCAAGCGAAGGACTTATGTCTGCAAAGAGCGTGTCGATCTTCGCTGTGCCGCCGTCGTCATAAACGCCGGTCGCAGCCAGCATGGCGCCTGCGAGTCCGGCAGCGAGCGCACTGAATGCAAACACGATCAGCAGAAAACCGGCCAGCAGCTTTGCCCACAGCCTGTTTTGTAGCTTTTTCACTTTATATCAGCCTCCATTTTGTAGCCCTTGCCCCAGACGACCTTGATGTAGCGCGGGTCAGCGGGGTTGATCTCGATTTTTTCACGGATGTGGCGAATGTGGACGGCAAGGGCATTGTCAGCGTTGAGCGGAAGCTCGGCCCAGACGGTGCGGTAGATCTCGGCGGGGGAGAAAACCTTGCCGGGATTTTGCATCAGGAAATGCAGAATGTCGTATTCCTTCGGCGTCAGCGCGACCGGCTCACCGTCCAGAGTGACGGTTTTGGCATTGTCGTCCAGCTCAACGCCGCCGATGCGCAGAACGGCCGGCTTCGGGGCGGAGCCGCCGAGCTGCAAATACCGCCGCAGCTGCGACCGCACGCGCGCCAGTACCTCCACGGGATTGAAGGGCTTCGTGATATAGTCGTCCGCGCCGACATTCAGACCCAGGACCTTGTCCGTATCCTCGGATTTGGCCGTGAGCAGAATGATGGGGACATTGGAGAATTCCCGCAGACGGGACATGGCGGTAATGCCGTCCATGCCGGGCATCATGATGTCCAGCAGGATCAGATCGACCTTCTCCTTTCCGCAGACCTCCAGAGCCTCGCGGCCGTTGGACGCCGTCAGGACGTGATATCCGTCGGCCTCCAGATAGATTTTCAGCGCCGCAACGATATCCCTTTCATCGTCGCAGACCAGTACATGGCACATGCTCCTCACCTCTTGCACCTATCATATCGGATGAAAGATGAAGATACAATGGGAAAAAATATTAAGATTTGATTTTCCCGGAGGGGTTTTCATTTGCGGTGGTTTGCGGTAAAATATAATCATCTTATTCTGCAAAAGGAGCACGATCATGAAGCTTCTCATTGCCTCCGACCTGCACGGGTCGGCATTTTATACGGAAAAACTGCTGGAGCGCTATGCGAAGGAGGGCGCGGAGCGCCTGATCCTGCTGGGCGACATCCTCTATCACGGCCCGCGCAACGACCTGCCGGAGCGCTACGCGCCGAAGGAGGTCCTTGCCATGCTCAATCCGCATGCGGCGGAGATCCTCTGCGTGCGCGGAAACTGCGACTGCGAGGTCGATCAGATGGTGCTGGATTTCCCAGTGCTGGCCGACTATGGCTTCCTGCTGCTGGAGGGAAGGGCGGCCTATCTGACGCATGGGCATGTGATCAACAAGGCGCATCCGCTGTCGTTCCAAAAGGGCGATATCCTGCTGCACGGGCATACGCATATCCCCGCGTGTGAGGACTGCGGCGATTTCACCTATCTCAATCCCGGCTCGGTCTCCATCCCGAAAAACGGCTCGGCACACAGCTATATGATCTACGAAAACGGCGCGTTTGTCTGGAAGGAGCTTCTGACCGGCGAGGAATATCAGCGCTTTTCGCTGTAAGCCGGAGCGCTGCGGACGGCCGAGGGCCGCGAAATGGAGGAAAACGCCATGCGGAAAAAGAGAATTCTGACGGTGCTGCTGGTATCATTGGCGCTGGCCGCGCTGCTTGCGGGCTGCGCAGAAAATGAAGAGGTTGGCCCAGCCGCGCCGTTGGTCCCGGCGCAGACCGATGAGCAGCCTCCGGCTTCCGAGCCGGACGAGTCCACCGTTCCGGAGGAGCCGGAGAGCGAAGAGGAACCGGAGCCGCAGGCGGATGTCGGCGCGCTCCTGGAGGCGTATTTGCAAACGGGCGGCGACGCGGAAAAGGAAGCGCTTTTCGCGCATCCGGAGGAAGCAGCCGCCGAGGCCATGCGGCGGCTGCTTGCGCGTCCGAAGGAAGAGCGCGACGCGCTCTGTTCGGACGAGTGCGAGGCGGCGGTGCTGTTGCGGCTTGTGGAGGAGCTGGTGCAGGACGACCCCGCCCACTGGGAAAAGGAGCTTGACTACAGCTATCTGTGGGAAAGACTTGCGGGCATGTTCCAGTTCTATTCCGCCCATTACCGCATGGACGGCACGGACTGGATCGCGGAGCACGCGCCGCGCGGCGGCAGTATGATGCGGGCCGCGTGGGAGATGCTCCCGGAACTGCGATTGGACGCGACGGCGTGTGAAGCGCCCGTCAACTACGGCGTGCTGGTCAACGCGCGGAGAATATTCGGCGCAGTCCTGAGCGGAAAGGTGCAGTGGCTTGCCGATCATTCTTTCCCGAACGCGCAGCTCTGGCCGCTGGAGGGCTTCTCCGGCACGGAAACGCGCTGGACGCTCACACAGGAGGACAGCGGCGAAGTCACGCTGACGTTCACATCCGAGGGCGAGAACGGCAAGACGGGCACGCTCCGCTATACGCCAAGCGAAGCGGAAAAGCAGTCGCTTTGCAGCGGCTACGGACGGGTGGAGTATATTGACACCGACGGCGAAAACGTTTCCATGACGGCAAGCACCTTTGAAAAGCCCGCCGCCGAGCTGGGCGACGAAAGCCTCCCGGTCTCGGATGCGGAAATGACGCTTGAAAACGGCGTGCAGATGGGCATGGACTACAACACGCTTCTGGAGCTTCTGGGCACGGACGCGGCAGTCGTTCCGGTCAATACGGATTGTCTGCCCGCGCTGGAAAAGCAGGGCGTGAGATATTATTGCAGCATCGACGAGAGCTATGTCCGCCGTCTCAGCAGTGTTTCCTTCCGCTTTGCGGAGGACACCGACCTGAACAAGACGGCGGAGCTGCCCGCCGCGCGCGGCATCCGGCTGGGCGACTCCATGCAGAGCGTGCTTGCGCGGATGCCGGACAGAGGCGTGACGCTGAACGGCGCGGAATATCAGACGGTCTACGGCTACGATCACAGCGATATGGACTATGCATATCTGCAATTTGTCGCAAACAGCTTTTATTCGCTGGCGCTGAATACGGTCGGCGGGCAGTCGCTGCATATCGTATTTGCCCACGCGGACAACACCGTCAAAATGATGGATCTGTTCTGGGAGATCGCATAGTCATGGGGCGTGAGCTGAGCGCATAGGCCTCGCGCGTAGGACGAAGTGAAAAATTGAACAGCATAAGCCGAGAGGCCGGACATTTGTCCGGCCTCACATTTTGCCTCCAGGCGGAATATCCTGAGCGTGAGAGCGAAAAATGCCACACGGAAGGATGTGCGGTCATGAATGGGTCCAGAAAAAAGCTGTGCGAGCTGACGGACGGCGAATGTGCGCGGGTCGCGGCGCTGGAGACCGGCGCGCAGCTCACGGGAAGGCTGACGGAGCTGGGGCTGCTTCCGGGGACGGCGGTACGCTGCCGGCTGCGCGCGCCGTCCGGCAGTCCGATCGTCTATGAGATCCGCGGTGCGTCCGTCGCCATCCGGCGGAAAGACGCGGAGAAGATCACGGTCAGGCCGGAAGCGCCATGGGACTGACGGCGCAGTCGGTCGGCAGAGGTGCGGCGGGGGAGACCGGAGTCTTCGGGGGCTATGACGCGCAGGCGCGCATCCTTGCGTTGGCCGGAAACCCGAATGTCGGAAAGAGCACGATCTTCAACGCGCTGACCGGACGCAAGCAGCACACCGGAAACTGGCCGGGGAAAACGGTCGCCGTTGCGGAGGGATCGCTTGAATACAAGGCGCAGCGGTATGTGCTGATCGATCTGCCGGGTACCTACGCGCTCACCGGCTGCTCGGAGGAGGAGCGGGTGGCGGCGGAGTTTATCCGCAGCGGGCAGGCGCAGTGCGTGGTTGCGGTGTGCGACGCGACCTGTCTTGAACGGAATCTGCATCTGGTTTTGCAGCTGATGGAGCTGACGACGCAGCTGATCGTCTGCGTGAATCTGCTTGACGAGGCAGAAAAAATGCAGATCGAGATCGATCTGCATGCGCTGGAACGGGAGCTGGGCGTCCCGGTCGTGGGGACGGCGGCGGGCCGCCGCGAAGGGCTTGACGCGCTGCTGGAGCGCATCCGCAATGTGACGGATGGCTTTGAAAGCCCGAGACCGCGCCGCTGCGGCGCTTTTGAAGAGACGGAGGCTGGATCGGAGGAAGCGCCGAGAACGGCGCAGACCGCGCAGGAGCGCATTGTACATCGTGCGGAGGAGATCGCCTCGCGCGTGGTGCAGACGCCGCAGAGAAGCGCCTACGCCGCGCGACAGGCCCGCATGGACCGTTTCCTGACGGGGCGGCTGACGGGCTGGCTGAGCGTTGCGGCGCTGCTGCTTCTGGTGTTCTGGCTGACGGTGCGCGGCGCAAATGCGCCGTCGGCGCTTTTGGAGCGCGGCTTTGACGCGCTGTGCGCGCTGCTCTGGCAGGCGGCGGAGGCGGCAAGGCTCCCGCGATGGCTGGCCGCTCCGCTTTTGGACGGCGTGCTTGCGACGACCGGAAGAGTCGTGTCGGTGATGCTGCCTCCGGCGGCGATCTTCTTTCCGCTCTTTACGCTGCTCGAGGATTCCGGCTATCTGCCGCGTCTGGCGCTCCTGATGGATCACGGCCTGAGCCGCTGCGGCGGCTGCGGCAAGCAGGCGCTGACGGCCTGCATGGGCTTCGGCTGCAACGCGGCGGGCGTGATCGGCTGCCGCATCATCGATTCCCCGAGAGAGCGCCTTTCCGCCATCTTGACGAACAGCTTTATCCCGTGCAACGGGAGATTCCCGGCGCTCATTACGCTGGCCTGCCTGCTTTTCGGAGGCGGAAGCGGACTGACCTGCGCTGCCGCGCTGACGGCGTGCGTCCTGCTGGGTGCGGGAATGTCTATGGCGGTATCCGCGCTGCTGAACAGGACGATCCTGAAAGGGGAGGAGAGCACCTTCGTCCTTGAGCTGCCGCCCTTCCGAAGGCCAAATATATTGCAGACGCTGCTGCGCTCTTTTTTAGACAGAACGCTCTATGTGCTCGGGCGCGCGTCGGCGGTCGCGGCTCCGGCGGGACTGCTGCTCTGGTGTCTGGCAAATCTTCGTGCGGGAGAGGTAGCCCTGCTGGAACGCGCGGCGGCATTTCTGGAACCGGTGGGCACAGCGCTTGGGATGAATGGCATCCTGCTGCTGGCATTCCTGCTGGCCTTTCCGGCCAATGAGCTGGTCTTGCCGGTCGCAGTCATGGCGCTGAGTAATGCGGGGAGCCTCCTGAATGCGCCGTCGCTTTTTGAGACGCTCTCGGCGGCGGGCTGGACGGGAAAGACCGCGCTCTGCGCGATGGTGTTCTTCCTGTTTCACTGGCCGTGCAGCACGACGCTGCTGACGATCAAAAAAGAAACCGGAAGCGTGAGATGGACGCTGCTGGCGTTCCTGCTGCCGACGCTGGCGGGAGTGGCGCTGTGTATGCTGCTGAATCTGCTGCTATAAAAGGACTGCCGCAGGGGCTCCTGCGGCAGTGTTTATTGTCCGGGCTGCAATTCGGCGTAAAAGACGTTAAAGTTTGCGACGGAATAGGAATATTCGAGTGAGAGAATGTCCCGGCTCTCATACCAGTCGTCTACAAATGTGTCAAAATCGTGGTAGCACTGCGCCAGTTCGTCGCTGGAGGCGAAGCGGACGGAGAAGAAACCGCCCTCTGCGGCTGCTTCATCCATAAGACGGTAGAAAAGCTCGGTATAATCGGAGCCTGCGGGGATGTATAGCTCATTTCGGACGTAATAGTCGTCGTCGATGCAGTCTGTCGTCGGCAGCTCGAAGGAGTCCGAAATGCTGGTATCGAGCGTGTAGTTGATACCGTCGCTGTAGAGGGCGAGACTGTTGGGGACATTGAAGCCCGTATGAAGGATCGGGTCGTCGCTGTCGAGGAGAGGAACGTCCTGCGTCAGGTCGAGCGCGTAGTAATTGTCATCGACCTCGACCAGATTCCATGCGTGACCAAACTCTTCCCGATCGGAGTATCCCCCGACGCTCATGCAGGTGAGGCCAAGCTCCCGAAGAAGCCATGTTGCGGCATAGGCGATGCCGTCGCACTTGGCACGGCCTTCGCAAAGCGCGCCGTAAGCAGTGGCGGAGAACTGGGACTGGTCGTCGTAATGGCAGATGGAGGTCAGCGTGTCAAAAACCAGAAGCTCTTTTTCGTAATCGGACAGGCCATCGGCCTGTTCACAGACGGACGCGATCACTTTTTTACAGTCCTCGAGGTGAAGCCTGTATTCCTCCTTCGTCATCTGGTAAGAAAGCTCCATCGAAGAAATATAGTCCGTCTGCGAATCGGAATAATAGGTGTCTGTGTGAAAGAAGTCCAGCTGAAAAAGCTCCGGGCAGTCATATTCCAGCAGGTCAAGCGCCTGGAAAGCCTCCTCGGCGGTGATACCGTATGGAAACTGGCATGTCTCACTGAAATCTCTTGCCGACGTATAGATCTTACACGCGGCAGCAAGGACAGATGCTTTTTCCGGATCGTCGGACAGCTGAGAAAGATAGTAGCGCCGTGAGAACTGCGGGATATAGGAGACCGCATTTTCCGCAATGACGTTACGCTCGGTATTTGCAAAATGGGGTCTGACGATATCCTGCTGAATTTTCTGTATCATGGCAGCGATCTCTGCATCAGATGCTGTTGATGCGGCAGACTGTTCGGCAGGCGGCGTTTCGTCCTCAGAAGAGCAGAACAGAATGCGCCCGCAGAGCAGGGCCAGGATCAGAACGGCCAGTATCCATCCGATAAAGCGTTTTTTGGAGCGGGGCTTCCTTTCTTCTCCGATATCATAGTCGTATGGCAAATGGTAAGGCTGCTGCGGATCCATTTGGTCTGCGTTTTCGCCGTTCATATCCAAGGCCTCCCTTCACTTTGCGTTTTGATCTAAAATAACACTACCATATTTTATCATACAATACAACAGGAATATAAAAAAACCGCCCGTACATGGTACGGGCGGCATTTTGTGCTTGAAAAGCGAGATTACTTGACCTCGACCTCAGCGCCAGCTTCCTTGAGCTCGGCAGCGATCTTCTCAGCCTCGTCCTTGGAGACAGCTTCCTTGAGGGTCTTCGGAGCGTTATCAACGATCTCCTTGGCTTCCTTCAGGCCCAGGCCAGTCAGGGCACGGACGACCTTGATGACGCCAATCTTGTTCGCGCCAGCAGCCTTCAGCACGACGTCGAACTCGGTCTTTTCTTCAACAGCCTCAGCAGCAGCAGCGGGAGCAGCAACAGCAGCGGCAGCGGCGGAAACGCCGAAGGTATCTTCCAGAGCATGAACGAGCTCAGCCAGCTCGACAACAGTCAGGCCCTTTACTTCTTCAATCAGAGCAGCGATCTTTTCAGACATGATAATATCCTCCTAAAAGTATAGTTTTTATGAATAAATTATTCTGCGGCGGGTTCCGCAGCGGGACCTTCCTTCTGGATGCGGATCTGATCCAGAACGAATGCCAGGGAAGAGATAGGAGCCAGGAAAGTGCCGAGAACCTGAGCAACAAGGGCGTCCTTGCTGGGCAGTTCACCGAAGCCCTGAAGCTGCTCGACGCTCATGACAGAGCCTTCTACGAAGCCGCCCTTCAGCTTGACGATGTTCTTGTTCTTCTTGGCAAATTCGCATACGATACGAGCCGGAGCGATGGGGTCGCCGGTGGTGCAGGCCATGGAAGTGGTGCCGTTGAGCAGCTCGTCGAACTGATTGTAGCCAGCCTTGTTGGCGGCAAATCTCGTCAGAGTGTTCTTGACGACCGTGTATTCCACGCCAGCTTCACGGAACTTGTGGCGAAGCTCGGTATCCTGTGCGACAGTGATGCCCTTGTAATCGACGAAAACTGCGGAGGTAGAATTCTGCAGCTTCTCGGTCAGTGCATCAACGATTGCCTTTTTGCTTTCCAGTACCTTTGCGTTGGGCATGTGTGTCACCTCCGATAAAATAAAGTGTCCTCATGCCAAAAGACATGAGGACACAAAATGACAATTCATTCCGCGAACCTCGGCAGGATGGGTTATCCCATTACGGCGGAAGCCTCCTGCTGTCTTTGGCAGCCAGACTATTATAACAGATAATAGGGGAATGTCAAGCGAAAAATTCCGCTTTTGTACGGAAAATTACAGCTTGGTGGCAGCGACCTTAACGCCGGGGCCCATGGTGGAGGCCAGGACGCAGCTGCGGATATACTGACCCTTTGCAGCGGCGGGCTTTGCCTTGATGATCGCGCCGATCAGGGTGTTGAAGTTCTCCGTCAGCTTTTCGGGGCCGAAGGAAGCCTTGCCGATGGGGCAGTGGATGATGTTGGTCTTGTCGAGACGGTACTCGATCTTACCGGCTTTGATCTCCTTGACGGCAGCGCCGACGTTCGGAGTCACAGTGCCGGCCTTGGGGGAGGGCATGAGGCCCTTCGGGCCGAGGACCTTACCAAGACGGCCGACAATACCCATCATGTCCGGGGAAGCGACGACGACGTCGAAGTCGAACCAGTTTTCCTTGGTGATCTTCTCAACAAGCTCCATGCCGCCGGCGTAATCCGCGCCTGCGTCCAGAGCGTCCTGAAGCTTTGCGTCCTTTGCGAAAACGAGGACTTTGCGGGTCTTGCCGGTGCCGTTCGGAAGAACGATGGCGCCGCGGACCTGCTGGTCAGCGTGACGGGAGTCAACGCCGAGCTTGACGTGGACTTCGATGGTCTCGTCGAATTTGGCGGTTGCAGTCTTGACGACCAGATCCATGGCGTCGGCAACCTCATACTGCATGCTGCGATCGATCAGCTTTGCGCTGTCAACATATTTCTTACCTTTGAACAATGTAATATCCTCCTTAGTGGTGATTCGGAATAATCCTCCCACATATTTCTGAGGCCCGGCCAGATGCCGGCGCACTCGGTCAAGTAAATTAATCGACGACGACGATGCCCATGCTGCGGCAGGTGCCTGCAACCTGGCTCATAGCGGCCTCGATGGTGTTGGCGGTCAGGTCGGGCATCTTCTTCTCGGCGATCTCCTTGACCTGTGCTTTGGTGATGGTAGCGACCTTGTCCTTGTTGGGCACGCCGGAACCCTTTTCGATACCCAGAGCCTTCAGAACGAGGGTCGGGGTCGGGGGAGTCTTGGTGACGAAGGTAAAGCTGCGGTCTGCATAAACCGTGATGATGACAGGAATCTTAAAGCCGGCCTGATCCTTGGTGCGCTCGTTGAATTCCTTGATAAACTGGGAAATGTTCACGCCGTGCTGGCCGAGAGCCGGGCCAACAGGGGGCGAAGCGGTCGCCTTTGCAGCGGGAATCTGAAGCTTGATATAACCTGTAACTTTCTGTGCCATGATAAGCACCTCCTGAATAGATGTGGTGATACGCTATAGCGTATTTCTGGCGGGGACGGAGCCCCTCCCACGTTGCGGCGGTTTGCCGAACTTACTCGCTGACAAGCTCGACCTGATCGAGCTCCAGCTCTACGGGCGTTTCGCGTCCGAACATGGATACGATCACGCGAACCTTGTTCTTTTCGATGTCGAGCATATCGACGACGCCGATGAAGCTGGTCAGCGGGCCGTCGCAGATCTTGACATTGTCGCCCTCGGAATAGGCGACCACGACCTCGTGCTTTTCCACGCCAAGCTGCTGGACCTCTTCGTCGGTCAGCGGGGTGGGCTTGGTGCCGGAGCCGACAAAGCCGGTCACGCCGCGGACGTTCTTGATGATGTACCAGCCCTCGTCGGACATGATCATCTTGACGAGCACATAGCCGGGAAAGACCTTGCGGTCATAAGTCTTGGGGCCGTTTTCGGTGATCTCCGTGACGGTCTCCATCGGGATGGAAACGACATGGATGAGATCCTCCAGATGGCGGGTCTCGATGGTTTTTTCGATGGTGGCCTTTACGGTATTTTCATAGCCGGAGTAGGTATGCACAACATACCATTTTGCTTCATCCGCCATGACAATACCTTAACCCTTGAGCATCTGGGCGAGCTTGAACAGACCCTGGACGACCAACTCGCCAACCTGGTCAAAAATAACGATAAAGATGCCGACGACCAGAACGCACGCCAGAACGATCAGCGTGTTGTTGAGCATCTGGCTCTTGGTGGGCCATACGACCTTTTTCAGCTCGCTCTTCATCTCACGGAACCAGCGGCTGATACGCTTGCCTGTACGGGCAAAGAAGTTTTCCTTTTTCGCTTCTGCCATGTTTTTCACCCTTTCCGCAATGCGAACATTGCTTTACTTCGTCTCGCTGTGTACGGTGTGCTTCTTGCAGAATCTGCAATACTTCTTCATCTCGAGACGGTCGGGGTCGTTCTTCTTGTTCTTCATGGTGTTGTAGTTTCTCTGCTTGCATTCGTTGCATCTGAGTGTGACTTTCACGCGCATATATCGGCACCTCCTTAAAATAATTGCCTCCCTGCATGGCTGCGGCTATTTCAAAATTTTAGCGGACACCGAAACTACAATGGTGTCTCCCACAGCTGAAAAAGAGCGCAAAAAAAGAAACCCTTTTTCACAGGTAAGGATATACTAGCATAGAACCCGTGCGAGGTCAACCGCTTTTTTCATTTTTTTCGAAGAAATCTTGCGTCAGACGGCGTAAAATGCTACAATACACGCGAAGAATGCATAAGAGGTGCAGAAAATGAGAGTCATGGCCATTGATTACGGCGATGCGCGGACGGGGATCGCCATTTCCGACGCGCTGGGAATGCTGACGGGTACGACGACGGTGATCCACAGCTGGAATCCGGAAAAAACGGCGCAGGAGATCGCACGGCTGGCGCGCGAAAACGGCGTGGAGCGCATCGTGATGGGCTTTCCGCGCAACATGGACGGCAGCGAGGGCCCGCGTGCGGAGCTTTATCGCGCGTTTGCCGCGCAGGTCGCGCAGACGGCGGGCATGGAGCCGGTACTCTGGGACGAGCGGCGGACGACCATCGAGGCGCACCAGATCCTGAGCGCCGGGAATTATCACGGGAAAAAGCGGAAAAATACGGTGGACGCCGTTGCGGCGTCGCTGATCCTGGAGGGATATCTGTCCTTCCTCGCGTCACAGAAAGGATAAGCATGTTTCAGGGCTTCAGTGGAAAGATCCCGGATTTTTTCTGGGAGCTTCGATTCAATAACGAAAAGGCATGGTTTCAGGAACACAAGGAGACGTATCAGCACGACGTGCAGCAGCCGTTCCGGGCGCTGGCGGACGAGCTGTTCGACTGGTTCCAGGAAAAGTATCCGCAGCAGCATATGAGCCTGCATATTTCGCGGATTTACCGCGACGCGCGGCGGCTCTTCGGCCGGGGGCCTTTCAAGGACCATCTCTGGTTTTCGTTCCAGTCCGGTGATCAGTGGAACAACGTGCCGTGCTTCTATGTGGAGATCGGCGCGGAGTGCTGGGGCTACGGTATGGGCTGCTGGACGGGAGAGGCGGGCTTCAGCCAGCGCTTCCGCCGCTATATCGACCGCGATCTCGCCGCGGCGGAGAAGCTTCTCCGGCGGCTCGAAGCAAGGCCGGAATTCCGCCTGCAAGGGGAGCGGTACGCCAAAAGCAAGGGCCATGCGGGCGAGCCGATCGAGGCGTGGTATAATATGAAGGGCTGGAGCATCAGCGCCGACTGCGCCTATGACGAGGCGTCCGCCTCGCCGGAGGTCGTGGGAAAAATCAAAAACGCGTTTGAGTTTTTGATGCCGTACTATGAAATGATGAATCAGGTCTATCACAGCGCAGACTGAAAAAAGAAATGCGGACGCACCCTTGAGGGTGCGTCCGCAGCCGTTTCTATAGATACTAGGGAAGTTCTGATTAAATCAGCGGCTGTGGATGGCGAGAGATTTTTCGTCAAGACAAGGTTTGAAAAACGATGGAATACTGTATGTATTTCTCGTTTTTCAAACCGCAGGATTGGCGGAAAAGATCCGTCGTCCGCGGTCGGGGATTTATTCAGAGGTTCCCTAGAGCTTCGGCCGAATATACCGGGCGTTGGAGTCCGGAGCCGGACGCATCCAGATGCCGGAGACGAAACCCATGGCGGCGAACATGGTGACGATCGAGCTGCCGCCGTAGCTGAAAAACGGGAGCGTCAGACCGACGACCGGGAAAACGCCGATGCACATGCCGACGTTGATGCCGATCTGCGAGGCAAGCATACCGGCAATGCCGATGCAGATGAGGCGATTCATATAGTTCTCCGATTTGACGCCGACGTAAACGCAGCGGACGATGATGGCGCCCAGCAGCAGAAGAATGAGCAGGCAGCCGATCATGCCCAGCTCTTCGCCGCAGGCACAGAAGATGGTGTCGGTGTGCTGCGCCGGAAGGGAGCCGGACTGCACCATGGTGCCGTTGTAAAGGCCCTGACCGGTGACGCCGCCGTTCTGAAGCGCGCGGATGCTTCGGTTCATCTGCCAGCGGACCCCCTTGGCCTCCGGGTCGATGGCCGGGTCGAAGAGCACCAGAATACGATTCTGCTGATAAGTGCCGAGGCGCGACCAGATGAACGGGAACGCGGCCAGAAGCACGCCGCCCGCCGCAAGGAACCAGATCAGGTTGATGCCGCCGCTGAAGGCCATAATAATAAAGATGAGCAGATAGTTGAGCATCATGCCATCGTCCCACGAGAAAAAGCGGATAACGGCGGCGAACAGAACGGTAATACCGGCCAGCTCCGCGACCGTGATCGGGGAGGAGAGCTTGTTTTGCTTGACGGACATGGTTTTTGCGAGAATAATAATGAAGATGACCTTGCAGATCTCCGCGGGCTGGATCATGACTGGCAGGCCGAAGTCGAGCCAGCTTTTGTTGCCGCCGCGCTCAACACCGAAGAAGCGGAGCAGAGCGATGAAAAAAACGCTGAAAACCAGCAGCAGCTCACGGCGTTCGGCGATGATATCCACGTCGATCAGCGTGAAGAGCACATACAGTGCAATGCCAAGCAGAAGCGCCACGAGCTGGATGAGGACGTAGCGGCTGTTTCCGGCGTAGTTCGTAGCGCTGGAGATGATGACAATGCCGTAGATCGTTGCCGTGACGCAAAGCGACAGCAAAAGCATGTCCGCTTTTTTAATGAATTCGCCTATGGTGCGGAAAATGCCCTGCATAGACGGCCTCCTTTCCGGGATACGTGCCGCGCCGGAGCGGCGGGGCGCCGATTCGTCTTTACATTGTAACAAAAATCACGTCGGCTGTAAAGTTTTTTTGCAAATGGCGCGTTTGTGTGGTAGGATAGAGCGAGAAAGACAGGAGGGATGCGCACGATGGAGTTTATTTCGCATTCTCCGGAGCAGACGGAATGGATCGGCGAACAGCTGGCGCGCCAGCTGCGGCCCGGCGACGTGATCGCCTATTACGGCGGCCTCGGCGCGGGAAAGACCGCATTTACGCGCGGACTTGCGCGGGGGCTTGGCGTGACGGAGCCGGTGACAAGTCCGACCTATACCATTGTCAATGAGTACCTTTCCGGCAGAATGCCGCTGTTCCATTTTGATATGTACCGCCTTTCCTCCGGCGAGGAGCTTTTCGACATCGGCTGGGAGGATTATCTCCAGCGTGGCGGCGTCTGCGCCGTGGAATGGAGCGAAAATGTGGATGACGCGCTGGAAAGCCCGATCTGCGTAAGGATCGAGCGCACCGGCGACGACAGCCGGAGAATCACGATTACCGGAGGAGAGCATCTTGAAGATTTTAGCCTTTGAATCCTCGGCCAAGGCGGCGGGAGCCGCGCTTCTGGAGGACGGGATGCTGCGCGCCGAGGCGTTCCAGAATTCCGGCATGACGCACAGCTGCACGTTGATGAAGATGGCGGAGGATCTGCTTGCGTCGAGCGGCGTTTCCCCGCAGGAGATCGACGCCGCGGCAGTCGCCGCAGGCCCCGGCAGCTTCACCGGTGTCCGCATTGGCGTCGCGGCGGCGAAGGGCTTCGCGTGGGGCAGGGAGATCCCCTGCTACGGCGTTTCGACGCTTTACGCGATGGCCCTCGGCGCAGCCTCGGCGGACGGCGTCTACTGCTGCTGTATGGACGCCCGCCGCGCACAGGTCTATAACGCCATTTTTGCCTGCAAGGACGGCGCGCTTACGCGCATGACGGAGGATCGTGCAATTTCTCTCGTGGAATTGCAGCAGGATTTGTTGAAAATCGATAAAAAAATATTTCTTGTTGGCGACGGTGCCGCTTTGTGCTATACTACTCTTTCGGATAGGGTCCCGCAGCTTTGCCTGATGCCTGAGCATCTGCGCCAGCAGCGGGCGTCCGGCGCTGCGCTGGCGGCGTGGGAGCAGATACAGTCCGGCGAGGGCGGCGACGCGGCCGCGCTGACGCCGAATTATATCCGTCTTTCCCAGGCGGAACGCGCAAGGCTGGAAGCAAACACAACAGAATAATCGGACGGAAAAGGAGAATCGAAGGATGAACGAGAAGAATTTTGGGCCTCAAGTACACATCATGGATCATCCGCTGGTTGCACACAAGCTGACCATCATGCGGGACAAGAACACCAGTGTCAAGGATTTTCGCGAGCTCGTCAGCGAGATCGGTATGCTCATCACCTATGAGGCGACCCGCGACCTGCCCATGACCACCAAGCATATCGAAACGCCGATCTGCGAAATGGACGCGCCGACGTTGGCCGGTAAGAAATTCGCAGTCGTTCCCATCCTCCGCGCCGGTCTCGGTCTCGTTGACGGTGTCCTGCGCATGGTCCCCTCCGCCCGTGTCGGTCATATTGGCATGTTCCGCGACGAGGAGACGCTGATCCCGCACGTCTATTTCTGCAAAATGCCAAAGGATATCGCTGAGCGCGACATCCTGATCGTCGATCCCATGCTTGCCACCGGCGGCTCCGCCGATGCGGCCATCGCCGAGATGAAGAAGCGCGGCTGCAAGCACATCAAGCTCATGGTTCTCGTCGCCGCTCCCGAGGGCATCCGCTGCATCGTCGAGCGTCACCCCGACGTCGAGCTTTACGCCGGAGCGCTGGACGACCACCTCAATGAGCACGGCTACATCGTTCCCGGACTGGGCGACGCGGGCGACCGCATTTTCGGCACGAAGTAAGCCCTCCGGCGGATCTTTTCCGCCAGAGCCTTTCCACCAACAAAAGATATATACCAAACGGCCGCGGCAGCGAATGCGCCGCGGCCGTTATTGAATAATGAAAACCACCGGCACAGCCCGTGGTTTTCATTATTCAATAAGCTCCTGCCCGAAGTGATCGGGCAGGAGCTTTCGCTTCACAGTTCAAGGCGGAAAAGTCCGCCGTCAGGCGTCAGAAGATGCTGAGGTACAGCGCACGGCTGAGACGCTCGAGAAGCTGGATGCCGGCGACGCTGTTTCCCTTGCGGTCGAGCGCCGGGCCGTAGATCCCGATGCCCATGCGCGTCGGGACGACCGCCATGATCCCGCCGCCGACGCCGCTCTTGGCCGGTACGCCGACACGGATGGCAAACTCGCCGGAGCCGTCGTACATGCCGCAGGTCGTGAGGATGGCGTTGACGTAGCGCGCCAGCTCTGCCGGGAAGATCTGGCGGCTGGAGTTCGGGAGCCGCCCGCGGTTGGAGAGCACGGCTCCGATGTGCGCCAGCGCGCGGCAGTCCACGCGGATGGAGCAGGCGCGGAAATAGCAGTCGAGAACCTCCTCCACATCGTCGTCCAGCAGTCCATAGGACTTGAGCAGATAGGCCAGCGCGCGGTTTTTGCTGCCGTGGCTCTTTTCGGAGTGATAGACATCCTCGTCAATGCCGATGCGCTCGTCTCCGGCCAGAAGCCGCGTCAGCTCCAGCAGGCGCTGGAAGCGCTCGGCATAGCTGCCGCCGTGAATGAGCGAGCAGATCACGATTGCGCCCATATTGACCATGGGGTTGATGTGCCCGCTGTCCAGCGACTGGTCGCTGGCGTTGATCGCGTCGAAGGTCTTGCCGGTGGCCTCGACGCCGACGCGGCGCTGCACGGCCTCGACGCCGTTGTCCAGCAGCGCCTGAAGCAGCAGGATCGGCTTGATCACGCTCTGGATGGTAAAGGGCTGGCGGCAGTCTCCCGCCCAGCTCTCTTTCCCGTCGTTGCCGATCACATAGACGCCGAGCATCGACGGGTCTGCCTTGGCCAGCTCCGGGATATAATCTGCAAGACGGCCCTGCGCGGTATACGGCAGGCATTCCGCCAGCAGGCGTTCAAGAAGCTCTTCCATAACAGGCTGCCTTTCGTTCTGCGGCGCGAACAGGCGCGCCGGTGATGCGGCCTGCTTCCATGAAGCTGGGGAAGCTGCACAAGAAGCGGCGGCCTGCATATATGGTATCGGTTGAATTGCATAAAGTCAACGGAGAAATTCAAAAATGGAAAAGAAAATCTATCCGCAGGACAAGTGCTTCCTGTGGGACAAAAAGTTAGCCTGTGAACACTTTCGGCGAAAAGTGACGTTTTGAGGTTGCTTTTTCCAAACAAATGCGCTAACATACAAGGTGACTTCACTGAGAAAGCGAGGGGAAAAAGTGAAAGAAAAGAAGAAATTACGGAGCGACGGCCCTGTTCTCCTCCGGCTTCTGCATGGAAGCTGGGGATATTTTACAGCCTGCATCCTGTCGGGACTGATCTTTACGGCCTGTGAGCTGGTCATCCCGCAGATCATCCGTGTGAGCGTGGACTCGTTCATCGGGGAAAAGCCGGTGAGCGTCGCGGCGGTCGGCCGGTGGGTCGAGCACTTCGGCGGCGTGGAGAATATCCGGCGGCATATGTGGATCCCGGCGGCGGTCATGGCTGCGCTGGGCCTGATCTCGGCGCTGTTCCGCTACTGCATGAACCTTTACAGCGCAAAGGCCGGCGAAACGCTCGTGAAAACGAGCCGCGATCTGCTGTATCATCACATCCAGCATCTTCCGTGGAAGTGGCACATGGCCAATCCGACCGGCGATATCATCCAGCGCTGTACCTCCGATGTGGAGCGCATCAAGACCTTCTTTCAGGAGCAGTTCGTGTCGGTTTTCCGCATTCTGGTGCTGATCGTGCTGGCACTGGTGTGTATGCTGCTCATGAACTGGAAGCTGGCGCTGGTGCCGATCATCATGTTCCCGATCATCGTGACCTATTCCATCCTGTTCCACAACTCCATCCGCGACCGCTTCACGGAGTGCGACGAGGCGGAGGGCGTGCTCTCCACCATTGCACAGGAAAATCTGACCGGCGTGCGCGTGGTGCGCGCGTTCGGGCAGGAGGAGTTCGAGCGCGAGCGCTTCGAGAAGCAGAATCAGGAATACACCGGCCTCTGGGTCAAGCTCTGCCGTATGATGTCGGACTTCTGGGCAGTCGGCGATGTGTCGAGCTGCCTTCAGACGATGCTCGTCGTGATCTTCGGAAGCCTTCTGTGCGTGCGCGGCGAAATGACGGAGGGCGACTTCGTCTCCTTCGCCATTTATAACGGTATGGTCATCGGGCCGGTGCGCCGCCTTGGCAGGATCATTTCCGAAATGAGCAAGGCAGGCGTCTCCGTCTCGCGTATCGCCGAGGTGCTCAATGCACCGGTCGAGCGGGACGCGCCCGACGCGGAGGAAAAGCCGATGAACGGCGATATCTCCTTCGAGCATGTCTCCTTCCGCTATGAGACTGGCCCGGACGTGCTGAGCGACGTTTCGTTTACGATCCCGGCCGGAACGAGCTTCGGCATTCTCGGCGGGACCGGCTCCGGCAAGAGCAGCCTGCTGCTGATGCTGTGCCGTCTCTACGAGCCGAGCGCAGGCCGCGTGACGGTCGGCGGCGAGGATATCGCCAAGATGCCCGCCGCGTGGGTGCGCGATCATATCGGCGTCGTATTGCAGGAACCGTTCCTCTTTTCACGCAGCATTGAGGAAAACATAGGTATCTGCGGCGCGGATGCGGAGACGATCCGCAAGGCGGCCATGACGGCCTGCATCCACGACGACGTGGAGCAGTTCGCACAGGGCTATGACACGATGGTCGGAGAACGCGGCGTGACGCTTTCGGGCGGCCAGAAGCAGCGCGTGGCCATCGCACGGATGCTGACGAAGAAAACGCCCGTCATGGTCTTTGACGATTCGCTGTCGGCGGTCGATACGCAGACGGACGAGAAGATTCGCGAGGCGCTGGACCGCGACCTTGCCGGTACGACCAACATCATCATCTCACACCGCATCACGACGCTCATGGGCTGCCAGAACATCCTTGTGCTGGAGCACGGAAAGGTGCTGGAGCTTGGCACGCCGCAGGAGCTTCTGGAAAAGGGCGGCCTGTTCCGCCAGATCTACGACATGCAGATGTCGATCGGAGAGGGGGAGACAGCGTGAAGGAGAAAAATCATAAGGGACTCCCATGGTTCGGCATCCCGAAGCTGATCCCGTATCTGAGAGGCTACGGAAGGCTGTTCCTCAGCATGGTGCTGTTCGGCCTGCTTGCCAGCGGAATGGACGTGGTGATCCCGCTGTTCCAGCAGTACGCCATCAATCACTTCATCGCGGACAGCACCATGCAGGGCATCTGGCCCTTTGTGGCGCTGTATCTGCTGGTCATGGCTGTGCAGACGGCCTCCAACTACATCTCGGCCTACGGCGCGTGTAAGGCGGAGCTTTATATCGGCCGCGACCTGCGCCGTGAGGCGTTTGACCATGTGCAGACGCTGTCCTTCTCCTATTTCAATCAGAACAGCGTCGGCTATATCCACGCGCGCGTGATCTCCGATACCGACCGCATCGCGGGTACGCTGGCGTGGGGCATTATGGAGGGCGTGTGGGAGATCGCCTATCTGCTGTTTGCCATTGTCATGATGTTCGCGCTGAACTGGAAGCTGGCGCTGTGCGTCATGGTGATCGTCCCAATCCTGGTCGTTTCCAGCATCTTCTTCCAGAAAAAGCTTGTGTTCTACCACAGAAAGGTGCGCGAGCACAACTCTCAGATCACGTCGGCCTTCAACGAGGGCATTACGGGCGCGAAAACGACCAAGACGCTCGTGATCGAGGACAAGGTCGAAAAGGAGTTCGACCAGCTGACCGGCGAGATGAAGCGCGTCAGCGTCCGGGCCATGCATTTCCGCAGTGTATTCATGTCCACGACCGCGTTTGCGGCCTCCATCGCGCTGGCAATCGTGCTCTGGCGCGGCGGCATCATCACCCGTGAGGGCGTGATGCTGGTCGGTACGCTTTCGGTGTTCATGAACTACGCACAGGGCATGATGGAGCCGATCCAGTGGCTGGTGCAGGTGCTTTCGTCCCTTGTGAACGTGCAGGTGAACGTTGAGCGCTTCACAAAGCTCATGGAGACAGAGTCCGACGTGCGCGATACGCCGGAGGTCACGGCGAAGTACGGCGACGCCTTCCATCCGAAGAAGGAGAACTGGGAGCCGCTGCACGGCGATATCGAGTTCCGCGACGTGACCTTCCGCTATCCGGACGGAGAAGAAAACATTCTGGAGCATTTCAACCTCAAGGTGCCGCAGGGCACCAACGTCGCCATCGTCGGCGAGACCGGCGCGGGCAAATCGACGCTGGTGAATCTGGTCTGCCGCTTCTTTGAGCCGACGGAGGGTCAGGTGCTGATCGACGGGCGGGACGCCCGCGAACGCAGCCAGCTCTGGCTGCATTCCAACATCGGCTATGTCCTTCAGACGCCGCATCTGTTCTCGGGCACCGTTCTGGAAAACCTGCGCTACGGCCGGGAGGACGCGACAATGGAGCAGATCGAGGCGGCGGTCAAGGCGGTTTCGGCGGATTCGATCATTGCGCGTCTGCCGGACGGCTATGAGTCCGACGTCGGCGAGGGCGGCAACAGCCTCTCCACCGGCGAAAAGCAGCTGCTGTCGTTTGCGCGCGCGCTGCTGGCCGACCCGCGTATTTTCGTCCTTGACGAAGCGACCAGCTCGGTCGATACGGTCACAGAGCGGCTGATCCAGAACGCCATCGAAAAGGTGATGTCCGGACGCACGTCCTTCATCATTGCGCACCGCCTGTCCACCATCCGCCGTGCGGATGTGATCCTGGTCGTTCACGACGGAAAGATCGTCGAGAGCGGCACGCACGCGGAGCTGATGCAGGCAAAGGGCGCCTACTGGCAGCTCTATACCCGCCAGTATCGCGAGGAACAGCTGCGCAACATTATGGAAGAGGCGTAAAAAATACAGGTTCCAAAATGAAAACACGCCCGCAGCCGCATTTGCGGCTGCGGGCGAAGCTTGTGAATGCTTCGCAGCATCGGACTGCGAGAAGACAAATCTTCTTTGAAAAAGGCTTCGGAGCGCTAATTGCTCCGAAGCCTTCTATATCTGCGGGGACTTCGTATGTAGAACGATCAGCGCTCGGTGCCGACAAAGAAGATCGCAAGCGTGCCGGGGCCGGAATGCGAGCCGATGACCGGGCCGGTGAAGTTGATGACGATGTCCTGAATGCCGAAGCGCTCCTGAATGAGCTTCTTTGCGTATTCGGCGTCCTCGATGCAGTCACCGTGGCAGATGAACACGGTCTGACTGGCTGGATCGATGGCCGTCTGCTCCATACGGTCTACCAGCGCACGGATGGAGGCTTTGCGGCCGCGGGCCTTGCTGACGTTGGCCAGCTTGCCGTCGTTGTCGGTGTGCATGACGGGCTTGATCTGAAGCGCCGTGCCGAGAAGGGCCGTCGAGGCGGAGATACGGCCGCCGCGCTTGAGGTACATGAGATCGTCCACGGTGAACCAGTGGCACAGATGCGGGCGGAGCGCCTCAAGGTAGGCGGAAAGCTCCTCCATGGAAGCGCCCTCGCGCTGCTTCTTGACGGCGTAGTGGACGAACAAGCCCTGACCGAGGGAGGCGCAGAGGCTGTCGATGGTCATGATCTTCCGCTCGGGATATTTTTCGCGCAGCTCCGAGGCGGCGATGACGCCGGACTGATAGGTGGTGCTGAGGCCGGAGGAGAAGCCGATGTAGAAGATGTCGCGGCCTTCTTTCAGGCAGGGTTCCATGACCTCAATGAACGCCTCGGGATTCACCGCGCAGGTGCTGGTTTGGGAGCCGGAGCGGAATTTCTCATACAGCTCGTGGAAACCGATCTCGCGACCGTCCAGGTAATTCTTGTAGGTTTTATGATCGACTGTAAGGCTCAGCGGCAGGACGATCAGGCCGTAGCTGTCCGCCAGCTCCTGCGGAAGGTCACAGGAAGAGTCGGTGATGATCTGATAGGGCATTGTCATATTAGTTCCTCCTTCTTGGTGTGCAGGTCAAAAATGATGCATCTATCATACCGTCTTTGCCCTCAAAAAGCTAGAGACTCTTTGAAAGTGCGGCTCTACGGCTCAAAAGGGGAATTCTACTGAGAGTAGAATCCCTGATTTTTTAAGAAAAACGACAGGAAATGTGAATTTTTTCTTTACTACTTAACGAATTGGAAAAATTGTGATATGATAAGACAAAATTGAAAGACAGGAGTTCATGGCGCATGACTGAGCAGGAAGAAAAGAGAAAGAGACCGGTAAGCGGCATGAGCGCCGGCGTGACAGCGGCGCTGATCGCGCTGATCCTTGCTGTGACGGCTGGCGTCCTGGCGCTGTTATATTTTACGGCGCTGCGGCCGCTGCTGCAAAAGCGCGAGCCGGCAGGGCAGACGCAGGGGGAGACGATCGCGGAGCAGCCGGAGACGCCTGCGGAGCCTTCGGAGCCGACACCGGCGGAGGACAATGAAACGCCGGCACAGGATGAGCGGCATCCCGCGCAGGAGCTTCAGCCGGTCGAGCCGGAGGAGGAAGCGCCCGCCGAGCCGACGGAGGCTCCGGAGGAAAAGACATATGCGCACGCGGCGGAGACGGACGCCACGCAGGTGCTCGATCTGCAGCTTTACAGTGAGCGCGCGATCCTGATCGACGCGGATACCAACACCGTTATTGCGGAAAAGAATCCCGACGACCGCATTTTCCCGGCGTCCATGACGAAGGTCATGACGGCGCTGGTCGCCTGTGAGCAGATCGAAAACTGGGACGATACCTTCACCATGACGCAGGCCATCATTGACCCGCTGTATCTGGCGGACGCCTCGCTGGCCGGATTCGTGGACGGCGAGAAGGTGCCGCTGCTCGATCTGGTCTACGGCGCGATCCTGCCGTCCGGCGCGGAGGCGACGGAGGCACTGTCCATTTATGTGGCAGGCTCGGAGGAGGCCTACGCGGAGCTGATGAATGAAAAGGCGGCGGCGCTCGGGCTGACGGATACACACTTCGTGGACGCCAGCGGTCTGCATGACGAGCAGCATTATACGACGCTCCGTGACATGGCGATCATTTTGCAGGCGGCCATGGACAACGAAATCTGCCGCGAGATCCTCTCGACGACCTATTACACCTGCCAGCCGACGGAGCAGCATCCCGATGGCCTCAAGATCTTCAATAAATTCCTCTCCCGTGTGGAATATCAGGATCTCAAGGGCGGCGAGATTCAAGGGGCAAAAACCGGCTACACGGCGCAGGCTATGAACTGCTGCGCAAGCTTCGGCGTAAGCCCGAAGGGAAGGAACCTGATCTGCGTGACCTCCAAGGCGTGGACGGGTGATTTCTGCATCGACGACCATGTGGCGCTCTACAGCCAGTACGCGGACGCGGCGAACTGAATACGGAAAAAGGCAGGCACATCTGTGCCTGCCTTGGTTTTATAAATTGAGGCTCAGTCCTCGCGGAATTCGACGCAGCCCGGCTCCGCCTTTTCCAGAATGGCAAGAGACTTGAGATTGACGCCTGCCTCGCGGAGCTTGTCGCCGCCGTGCTGGAAGCCCTTCTCAACGGCGCAGCCAATGCCGACCAGCTCACAGCCCGCTTCCTCCACAATCTCGCACAGGCCGCGCATGGCCTCGCCGCGTGCAAGAAAATCGTCGATGATGAGCACGCGGTCTCCGGCATGGAGCCACTCCTTGGAGACGATCAGGGTGACCTTTTTCCGATAGGTGTAGGAGACGATCTCACTGCAATACAGGCCGCCCTCAATGTTGTCGCTTTTTGCCTTCTTGGCAAAAACGAGGGGCTTGTTGTAGCGGTATGCGCAGATCGCGGCAAGCGCGATGCCGCTGGCCTCCGCCGTCAGGATCACGTCCACCTTGGACATGTCGAAATATTTTGCGAATTCATCGGCAAGCTCCGCCATGAACTGGCAGTCCACGCGGTGGTTCAGGAAACCGTCCACCTTGATGATGTTGCCCGGAAGGACCTTGCCTTCCTTGCGAATTCGTTCCTTGAGTGCCTCCATAATCCATTTCCTCCTTCAGAAATAAAAAACGGCAGCAGAAAAGCTGCTGCCAATGCCGCCGGAGCGGTATCCCGCTTCAGCGTTTTCTCCAATAGTCACAGCTTTCTTTGCGGCGCTGCGGTAGAAACATCCGGGCCATCTATCCGGAACTATATTGGCAGAGACGATATTTGGATGTGAGATAGTCTACACCACGCGGACAGCTTCGTCAACTGTTTTTTGCCGAAAAGCTCACTTTGCATAGCATTCCGGACGAAGAATGCCGATGTAGGGGAGATTCCGGTAATAATTGGCATAATCCAGACCGTAGCCGACGACAAACTCATTGCCGATCTCAAAGCCGCAGAGGTCGGTCTTGTACTCGCTGGGATGCGCGCCGGCCTTGTCGAGGAAGGAGACGGTCGTGACCGACGCGGGCTTCCGGGCGGAAAACAGCTCCTTGAGGTATTTCATGGTCAGACCGGAGTCGATGATGTCCTCGACGATCACGACGTGACGGCCGGTAATGTTGTTGTCAAGGTCCTTGATGAGGCGCACGACGCCGGACGATTTGGCGTTCTGACCGTAGCTGGAAACGGCGATGAAGTCCATGTCAATGGCGCAGTTCATGCAGCGGCAGAGGTCGATATAGAAAAAGGAAGCGCCCTTGAGCACGCAGACGAGGACGGGACGCTTGTCGCCGAGCTGTTCGGTCAGCTCAGCGCCGAGCTGCTCCACGCGTGCGGCAATGGCTTTTTCGGTAAAAAGGACACGCTCGATGTCCTGTTCAGGCGTTCGGATCAGCATGAGAAAATCTCCTGTTCTGCGTAAAATGTGCTGGACAAGCCATAACGCATACATTATAATCAGAGAATAGGAATAAGTAAAATAGATATAATTAATCTGAAATATTAAGATGACTTATGGAGGCTGAAATGGCAGTCAAATTGGAGCTTTACCGTGTGTTTCAGGAGGTAGCCAAGATGGGCAATATCTCCGCAGCGGCGCAGAATCTGTATATTTCCCAGTCCGCGGTCAGCCAGTCGATCAAGCAGCTCGAGGAGCAGCTTCAGGTGCGCCTGTTCTCCCGGAGCACGCGCGGCGTGATGCTGACCTCGGAAGGGCGGACGCTTCTCGAGTATGTAACGCGCGCGCTGGGGCTGATCCAGAACGGAGAGGAAAAGCTGGCGCAGTCGCGGCAGCTGCTGACCGGTGAGCTGATCATCGGCGCGAGCGACACCGTGACCAAAACATATCTCGTTTCGCGTCTGGAGGCGTTCCACAAGGCATATCCGGACATCCGCATCCGCATCCTGAACGGCACGAGCCGGATGGTGCTCGACTATCTGCGCGGCGGTCAGGTGGATATCGCCTTTGCAAGCGAAGAGCAGGACGCGGAGGTCTACTGCGTGCGCCACTGCGTGGACACGCATACCATCTTTGTCGCCGCGCCGGACTATGACTGCGACTTCGACCATCCGTATACCGTGCAGGAGATTGCGGAATTCCCGCTGATTTTGCTCGAACGCAAGGCCAGCTCCCGTCTGTATGTCGAGCGCTATTTCCAGGAGCACGGCGTGACGATCCAACCGGAGATCGAGCTTGGGTCGCACAATCTTCTGGTCGCGCTGGCGCGGATCGGACTTGGCGTGGCGTGCGTGACGGAGGAATTCTCCCTGTCCGGGCTTGGACGGGGCGTGATCCTGCCGCTGAAAACCGACTTTACCATCCCGCCGCGCGCGGTCGTGATGTGTACCCTTCGAGGCGTCACACCGACGCCCGCCGCCAACCGCTTCATGGATTTCGTGACGGCCAGCAACAAAATGGCCTACGATCCGGGCCATTCCTACCATTTCACGAACGGATAGGGGAGCGCCTCGGACACCGGAAGAAAAACAGCATGAGAGAAACGACGGCCCGCACCGGAACACCGGTGCGGGCCGTTTTGCGCGATCATTGCATGGTTTTCAGATAATCAAGGATCGTCCGGACGTAGTCGTCCACCCGCAGTACGGTGGACAGGTGCCCGCCCGAGACGTAGGAGATCTTCGGCCTGTGCATCAGCCGGATAAGATCCTCCTGCATTTTCCCGAAGAAGAAATCCTGATCGGGCAGGATCAGGAGAATCTTGCCCCCAGCGCCGCAAAATCCTCTGCCGTGACCGGCTTCTGGTGCATCAGGTCGGCAAGCAGGCCGGAAATATGTACGTCCTTTTCCTGCTTGTAGTCCTTGAAGATCGTCTCAAACATGTCCTGCGCGTAGGCAATCTCCTCGGCGCTTTCGTTGCGGATGTGGCTCATACCGGCCTTGATGAGCGTCGGCTTGAGCTTTTCATAATTGCAGTGCTTCATGTACCAGAGCATGAGCGGCGCGAGGCAGTATTTCCTTTTCAGGCTTTTCAGCGTGTTTTCGTCCATGCCGCCGGTCGAGATCAGCACCAGTCCGCCGGTCTCGCCCGGATACCTCTGCACATAGATCTGCGCGACCATGCCGCCGTCGCTGGCGCCGACAAAGATGGGGGAGCGGATGTCGAGCTTAGCGAAGAATGCGTGCATCCCCGTCACGAGCGCCTGATTGGTGCGCAGCTCCTGCGGATAGTCGAAGAGCAGAACGCGGCAGGCTTTGGAGAGCGGCTCTACATAGTCCATCCACATTTCCAGCGTGTTCATGCCGCCGTTGAGCAGCACAAGTGTTTTTCCGACGTGCTGTCCGCTCAGAACATAGCGGAAGCTGGCTCCGTCCACCGTCAGATACGCGCACGGGTGCGCGGCTTCAAAGGCCTTCGATTTTTCAGAGTACAACATATTTTTCACATGTCCTGTCTATGAGATGGCCGATGTACGGCCCAGTTTACAGCATGTGAAGCAGCGGCAGCGGCGGCAGGACGTCCTGCTCCATAAGCGACCGCAGCAGCGCCGCGAAGCCCTGCGGGTCGCGGATCTGATACTGCATGTGGTCATAGCCATCCCAAACCGGGAAGTGGGCTGCGGGATAGGCGCGCATGACTGCAGCGCGGTATTTGAAATGATCCTCGATGCTGCCGAACGCAAGGTAATACTAAAACCAAATTAAAACAATTGATTATCCAACTACGCCGTGTAATGCTCTTTATCGTATCAGAGGTCAAGGT
>OIWQ01001150.1_pt1 | contig 32709 bp, 35 predicted proteins | sample 1587571 | NCBI WGS metagenome assembly OIWQ01 (sample SAMEA3888910, study PRJEB22519) | human gut metagenome | biome: human gut; feature: human-associated habitat; material: faeces | place: Denmark | collected 2010 | reverse complement strand
AATCCGTTGGGCTAATAACCCGTGCGGGTTCGACCCCCGCCACCGGCACCACACCGAATGGCTCGCAAACCCTTGATATAGCTGGGTTTGCGGGCTTTTCTTTATGCTCTATATTCTTATGTATATCCCTCACTCATCAGCAAATTTGCCGTTTTCGGGCTGATTTTCGGAGGGACATTGGAGGGACATAGCACATTAAGCGGAGGGATATATGCCCAAAATCGCATTGGCAGACGCAACCTTTGAAGTGAAATTCAAGTGCGTGTAAATGTTTGAGGTGATCGAAATGTCGCTGTGACCCAACCACTCCTGAATTTCTTTCAGACTTACACCGTTTGCGTACAACAGGCTTGCACAGCTATACCCCGGCGACACCTCATCCCTCGAAAAACCGCAACAGAATCCAAACATATATTGCCGTAATAGAGCAAAAGCTGTCAAGCGCAAACGGCAAGGTCTATTTCCCACCGCTCCGGCATAAGCTGGACCAGCTTCAACAAACGAGGAGGATGACTATGGACAACAACTTCAACCGCGTGCGCCTGTGCGGGCGGGCCGCCGGGGAGCCGGAGCTGTCCCACATAAACCACGGCGAGAGCTTTTACCGCTTCCCCCTGTCGGTGGAGCGGCTTTCCGGCCAGGAGGACCGGCTGCCGGTGATTCTGCCCCGGCCGCTGCTGGAGGCCCACCCCGTACATACCGGGGACGTGCTGACCCTTACCGGCCAGCTGCGCTCCTTCAACAACCGCAGCGGCCAGGGCCCCCGGCTGGTGATCTCCGTGTTCGTCCGGGAGCTGATTCCCGGCGGCGCGGCCCCCTTTAACCAGATTCAGCTCTCCGGCATTCTGTGCAAAACTCCCACCCTGCGCCGGACGCCTCTGGGCCGGGAAATCTGCGACCTGATCCTGGCGGTGAACCGCCGGTATGGCCGGGCGGACTATCTGCCCTGCATCGCCTGGGGCGCCATCGCCCAGCAGACGGCCATCCTGCCGGTGGGCTCCCGGCTGACGGTGGAGGGCCGGGTCCAGAGCCGGGGCTACACGAAAACCGTGGACGGCGTGGGCCAGGAGCGCACCGCCTATGAGGTGTCCATCATGCGGCCGGCGGAGCCGGAGGAATTTTTCCTGTAGGGCAGGCTTCCCCCGGGGGGGACGGTTGATTTCCCCGGGAAATGGTGTTATCCTATTATAAAAAGAGAGAACTGAGGAACTGCACTTATGATATTCAGCCATCATCACGCCCACGCCCCTGCCCGGCGGGACGTGGACATGACCCAGGGCAGCATCACCCGCCACCTGATCCAGTTCGCCCTGCCGCTGCTGGCCGGAAACGTGTTCCAGCAGCTTTACAACATGGTGGACACCTGGGTGGTGGGCAACTTTGTGTCCAACGAGGCCTTTTCCGCCGTGGGCACCGTGGGGCCCATCATCAACATGCTCATCGGCTTCTTCATGGGCCTGTCCAGCGGCGCGGGGGTGGTCATCAGCCAATATTACGGGGCCCACCGGCCCGAAAAGGTCCGGGACACCGTCCACACGGCCATGGTGCTGACCCTGGTGCTGTGCGTGGCGTTCACGGCCCTGGGCCTGGCCCTGATCCCGGCCATGCTGGACCTGATGAACACCCCGGCGGAGGTGCTGCCGGAGTCCACGGCGTATCTGTCCATCTATTTCTCCGGCATCACGGGCCTGCTGATCTATAACATGGGCTCCGGCATTCTCCGGGCCGTGGGCGACTCCCGGCGGCCCTTCTATTTCCTGGTGGTGTCGGCGGTGCTGAACACCGGGCTGGACCTGCTGTTTGTGATCCGGTTCCACATGGGCGTGGCCGGTGTGGCCTGGGCCACCATCATCGCCCAGGCGGTGTCGGCGGTGCTGGTGCTGGCGGTGCTGATGCGGACGGACAGCTGCGTCCGTGTGGAGCTGCGGCGGCTGCGGGTCCACTGGGATATGCTGAAAAAAATCGTCCGGGTGGGCATCCCGGCGGCTCTGCAAATGGCCGTTACCGCTTTTTCCAACGTGTTCGTCCAGTCCTATATCAACCATTTCGGCGCGGACTGCATGTCCGGCTGGACGGCGTATACCAAGATCGATCAGCTGATGTTCCTGCCCATGCAGTCCCTGGCCCTGTCCGCCACCACCTTTGTGGGGCAGAACCTGGGCGCAGGCGACACCCCCCGTGCCCAGCAGGGCGTCCGCCGGGCGCTGGGGATCTCCCTGGCGGTAACGGCGGTGCTGATGGTCCCGGTGCTGGTGTTCGCTTCCCAGCTGACGGCCTTCTTCAACCGCAAGGCCGAGGTGGTGGCCTACGGCACCCTGCTGCTGCGGTATATCTCCCCCTTCTATCTGCTGTGCTGCATCAACCAGATCTACTCCGGCGCACTCCGGGGCGCAGGCAACAGCCAGGTGCCCATGGTGATCATGCTGGGCTCCTTTGTGGTGTTCCGCCAGATCTATCTGTATATCGTGTCCCATTTCATCACCAATACCCTGCTGCCCCTGGCCATGGGCTATCCCGCCGGATGGCTGGTGTGCAGCGCCGCCACGCTGCTGTATTACCGCAGGGCCGCCCTGGGCCGGCAGCGCCTGGTGGAGGATAACTAAAGCCGGAGGAAGCCCGTCTATGCGTCAGATCAACGTATCCCTGGGACAGCGGTCCTATCCCATTCTCATCGGCCCGGGTCTGCTGGGCCGGGCCGATGAGCGGCTGAACGCCCTTCCGGTAAAGCGCTGGGCCGTGGTGGCCGACGAGACTGCGGCGTCCCTTTATGCCGGGAGCTTAGGGCTGCCGGTGTATACCTTCCCCGCCGGGGAGGGCAGCAAGTGCCTGGCGGTGTATGAGTCCCTGTGCCGCCGGATGCTGGCTGACAGCTTCACCCGGGCGGACGGCATCGTGGCCCTGGGCGGCGGCGTTGCCGGCGACCTGGCGGGCTTTCTGGCCGGGACCATCCTGCGGGGCGTCCCTCTGGTCCAGATGCCCACCACCCTGCTGGCCCAGGTGGACAGCAGCGTGGGCGGCAAAACCGGCCTGGACCTGCCGGAGGGAAAAAACCTCATTGGCTGCTTCTATCAGCCCTCCCTGGTGCTGGCGGACACCGATTGCCTGGGTACGCTGCCCCGGCGGCAGCTGTCCTCCGGCATGGCGGAGGTCATCAAGTGCGGCGTTATCGGGGACGAGGAGATCCTCCGCCATCTGGAAGCGGCGGCGGAGCCGGATCTTCCCTGGCTGGTGGAGCGCTGCTGCCGGTATAAAGCGGCGGTGGTGGCCCGGGACGAGCGGGACGGCGGAGACCGCCGCCTGCTGAACTTCGGCCATACCTTCGGCCATGCCTACGAGGCCGCCGGAGGGTACGATAGCTACACCCACGGCGAGGCCGTGGCCGCCGGGATGATGCAGATGCTCCGCTGGCAGGTGTCCCACGGGCTGGGCGGGCAGGAGCTGCTGGACAGGCTCACCCCCCTGCTGGAGCGGTGGGAGCTTCCCGTCCGGCTGGCCTGGGATGGGGCGGCGGACTATCTGGCCCGGGACAAGAAGCGGGCCGGAGATCAGGTCACCATCGCCGTGGCTCAGCGGGCCGGGGCGGGCCGCCTGCTGACGGTATCCCTGGCGTCCCTGCTGGAGGTGGAGTGATGGACCTGCGCCTGTATCCCGCCCCTTTGCGGGGCGCGGTGACGCCGCCGCCCTCCAAAAGTCTGCTGCACCGGCAGCTGATCTGCCTGGCCCAGGCGGGGGAGTTCCCCTGCCCCCCGGACCCCGCCGACGACGTTCTGGCCACGGTCCGGGGCCTGTGGGCCCTGTATCACCAACCGGAGCCGGTCATCGACTGCGGGGCCAGCGGCAGCACTCTGCGGTTTCTTCTGCCCCTGGCCATGGCCCGGGGCCAGATAGGGACCCGGTTCACCGGCACCCGGCGGCTGCTGGCCCGTCCTCTGCCCGGGGACTGGGGCCTTGCGCCCACGGAAAACGGTCTGCGGATCACCCGCCCCCTTTCCCCGGGCCGCATCCCGGTGGACGGAAGCCGGACGTCCCAACTGATCTCCGGCCTGCTGATGGCCCTGCCGGGCCTGGCGGCGGACTCGGAGCTGGTTCTCACGGGGGCTCTCGCCTCCCGGCCGTATGTGGACCTGACCCTGGCGGTGCTGGAGCGGTGCGGCATTATCATCGAGGAAAGCCCCGGCGGCTTTTTCGTCCCCGGCGGGCAAAGGTTCCGCCCGGTTCCCATGGAGCCGGAGCCGGACTGGTCCGCCGCCGCCTTCTGGCTGGCAATCGCCGCCCTGGGCTGTCCCGTGGAGGTCACGGGGCTGCGCCGGGACTCCCTGCAGGGAGACCGGGCCGCCGGGGCGCTGTGCCGGTGTCTGCCGGGCACTGTGGACCTGACGGATATCCCGGACCTGCTGCCGCCGCTGGCGTTGGCGGCGGCCCTGCAGCCGGGAAAATGCACCCGCTTCACCGGGGCCGCCCGGCTGCGGGATAAGGAGAGCGACCGCCTGGCCTCGGTGTCGGCGGCGCTGACGGCCCTGGGGGGCCGCGTCCGGCAGGAGCCGGAGGGCCTCACCGTATGGGGCACGAACCGTCTCACCGGCGGCGAGGCCCATAGCTGCGGCGACCATCGCATTGCCATGCTGTGCGCCTGCGCCGCGCCTTTCTGCACCGGCCCGGTGCTGCTGCACGACGCCGGGTGCACCGATAAATCCTACCCCGGCTTCTGGGCGGATTACCGCCGCCTGGGGGGACAAACGGAGGAAGTATAAATGCTGGATTACACGATTTTCGGCGAATCCCACGGCCCCGCCGTGGGGGTGCTGGTCACCGGCGCGGCCCCGGGCCTGCCGGTGGACCGGGAGATCATCCGCCGGGAGCTGGAGCGCCGTGCCCCCGGCGGGCCTCTGGCCACTGCCCGGCATGAGCCGGACCGGCTCCATATTCTCAGCGGCGTCTATCAGGGCCTCACCACCGGCGACCCCATCTGCCTGGTTCTGGAAAACCGGGACGCCCGGTCCGGGGACTATGAGGCCCTGCGGAATAAGCCCCGGCCCGGCCATGCGGACTACGCCGCCTGGGTGCGCAGCGGGGGACACAACGATCCCCGGGGCGGCGGGGCCTATTCCGGCCGCCTGACGGCCCCTCTGGTGGCGGCAGGCGCCATGGTGAAGGCCTGGCTGAAGGAGCAGGATATCCAGCTGACCGCCCGGGTGGTTGACGAGGCCGCCCTCCGGCAGCAGGCAACAGAAGCCAAGGCCGACGGGGACTCCGTAGGCGGGGAGATCGCCTGCACCGTCACGGGGCTTCCGGCGGGGCTGGGCGGTCCCGGCTGGCGGGAGGCGGTGGAGTCGGAGCTGGCCCGGCACCTGTTCGCCATTCCCGCGGTGAAGGCCCTGGGCTTCGGCGACGGCGCGGCCCTGGCCCATATGCGGGGCAGCCGGGCCAACGACCCCCTGCGCACCGACGGTACCCGCGTCCGCACCGTCACCAATCACAACGGCGGCATCAACGGCGGCGTCACCAACGGTATGCCCCTGACCTTTACCGTCACCTTCAAGCCCACCCCCTCCATCGCCCTGCCCCAGGATACGGTGGATCTGTCCCGGATGGAAAACTGCACCGTGGCCGTTACCGGCCGCCACGACCCCTGCATCGCCCTGCGGGCGGCCCCCATTGTGGAGGCGGCGGCGGCCCTGGCCCTGTGGCGGGTGCTGGATCCCCGGGGCGGCGATCTGAAATCCCTGCGGCTACAGCTGGACGACGTGGACCGGCAGCTGGTGGGGCTGCTGGTCCGGCGGCAGGAGCTGTCCCGGGACATCGGGGCCTATAAGGCGGCCCACGGCCTCCCGGTGCGGGACCCGGAGCGGGAGGCCCAGGTGCTGCGCAGCCGGGGCGACCTGGCCCCGGAGCACCGGGCGGAGGTGGAGCGCCTGTATGAGACGCTGATGGCCCTGAGCCGGGAGCAGCAGTCGTGAGGAACCTGATTTTTGTGGGCCTGCCCGGCAGCGGCAAGAGCACCGTGGGCAGGCTGTGTGCCAAGGACCTGGGACTGCCCTTTGTGGACGCGGACAAGTTCCTGGAGCAGAGGGAGGGCCGTTCCGTCGCCGATATCTTCGCATCAAGCGGCGAGGGATATTTCCGGGACCTGGAGTCCCGGGTTCTGGCGGAACTGTGCCGCCGGGAGGGCATCGTCCTGGCCACCGGCGGCGGCGCGATACTGCGGCGGGAGAACCGGAGGCTGCTGCGGGACGGGGGGCTGGTCATCTTCCTGGACCGGTCCCCCTGGGCCATCCGCCGCACCCTGCGGCAGCAGGGGCGTCCCCTGCTGACGGATGACGGGGCCATTTTCCGCCTGGCCCGGCAGCGGCGGGACCTGTACCGGGCCGCCGCCCACCATTCCGTCAACAAACCCACAGCCCGCCAGGCGGCGGAGGAAGCCGTCCGCCTATGGAGAGAGGAGCAGACATGAAAATTCTCATTCTCAACGGCCCCAACCTGAACCTGCTGGGAAAGCGGGAGCCGGGCATCTACGGTACCGGCAGCTACGACGACCTGTGCATGGAGCTTGTGGCCTATGCCGCCGCCCGGGACATCCGGGTGGATATCCGCCAGAGCAACCACGAAGGGGCGCTCATTGACGAAATACAGGCCGCCGACGGGGTGTATGACGGCATCGTCATCAACCCCGGGGCCTATACCCACTACAGCTACGCCATCTATGACGCCCTGCTGGCCGTCAGCGTCCCGGCGATAGAGGTCCACCTCAGCAACATCAACCGGCGGGAGTCCTTCCGCCGCATCTCCGTCACCGCTCCGGCCTGCGTGGCCCAGATCGTGGGCCATGGCTTCCTGGGGTATATGGAGGCCATGGACCTGCTGGCAGGAGGTGGTCCTCTGGCATGAGGCTCTGCGTCATCGGCGACCCGGTGGGGCACAGCCTGTCCCCCATGCTGCACCGGCGGATGCTGGCCCGGGCGGGATTGACGGGCAGCTATGAGACCGTCACCGTGACCCCGGATACCCTGCCGGAGTTTCTGGCGGCGGCCCGGGCCGGGGCCTGGGACGGCTGCAACGTCACCATGCCGCTGAAGCAGGCGATCCTGCCTCTGCTGGATGAGCTGGACCCGGCGGCTGCCGTCTGCGGGGCGGTGAACACCGTGTGCTTCCGCCGGGGCCGGTCCGTGGGATACAACACCGACGCACCGGGCATCCGGGCGGGGCTTCTGGCCCACGGCGCGGACCCCCGGGCGGGGCAGGTACTGATCATCGGCAACGGCGGGGCGGCCCGGGCGGCCCGCTTCGCCCTGGGGGACTGCCGCCTGCTGACGGCGGCCCGGCACGGCGGGGACATCTCCCTGGACCGGCTGCCCCAGGCGGCCCGGGGCAGCCTTGTGGTCATCAACGCCACCCCCCTGGGGATGGAGGGCTTTCCGCCCTTTGCCAGCCTCTCCTTTCTGGAGGCGCTGCCCCCGGGCGCGGCGGTGTTCGACCTGGTATACCACCCCCGGCAGACGGCTCTGCTGGCGGCGGCCCGGGACCGGGGCCTCACGGCCATCGGCGGCATGGAGCTGCTGGTGCAGCAGGCCATCCTGGCCTTTTCCCGCTTTACCGGCACGGCCCTGGACCGGGAGGCCGTCCGCCGGTACCTGCTGGCGATGGTGGGCGAGAAAGGCGTATAACAAAAGCTCCGGAAGCGATGCTTCCGGAGCTTTTGTTATACCAGTTGTATTACCGCTGCAGGGTCTTGACCCACTCGCCATATTTGCGGAGGTTCTCGTCCCGGGCGGCGGGGTTTTCGCCGATGGTCAGGACATAGACCTTGATCTTGGGCTCGGTGCCGCTGGGCCGCACCAGGATGGTGGTGCCGTCCGCCAGCTCATAGCGCAGCACGTTGCTGCCGGACAGCTCCATGGCGGATTTTTCGCCGGTGCGGCAGTCGATGACGCCGCCGTCGGTATAGTCCTTGCGGCGCAGGACCTCCACCCCGGCAATAGCGGCCGGGGGATCTGCCCGCAGATCCCGCATCAGCTGAGCCATCTTCTCCAGGCCGTCCAGGCCGGGCATCACCAGATTGTGGGTCTTTTCGCCGTAATAGCCGTATTTTTCGTACAGGGCGTTCAGCGCATCGAACAGGGTCATGCCCTGGGCGGCGTACCAGGCGGCCATCTCCGTCAGAATCAGGGAGGCGGTGACGGCGTCCTTATCCCGGACGTAGTCCCCCAGCATATAGCCGTAGCTCTCCTCATAGCTCATGATGACCTGGCCCTTGCCCTGGCCCTCCAGCTCGTTCTTCTTCTCTGCCATGAACTTGAAGCCGGTGAAGGTATCACAGCAGGTGACGCCATTGGCCTCGGCCACCTTCCGGGCCATCTCGGTGGTGACGATGGTCTTCAGGAAATAGGGATGCTCCGGCAGCTTGCCCGCCCGGCGCATGGCCCCGATGAGGTAGTCCAGCATCAGCACGCCGGTCTGGTTGCCGGTAACGGGCACAAAGGAGCCGTCGTGGCTGCGGACCATGATGCCCACCCGGTCGCTGTCCGGGTCGGTGCCCAGGATGAAGTCCGCCCCCACCTGGTTGGCCAGGTCAATGGCCAGATAGAAGCCCTCGGGGTTCTCCGGATTGGGGGAGGCCACCGTGGGGAAATTACCGTCCAGCACCATCTGCTCCTTGACGCAGTACAGATGCTTCACGCCCAGGCCCCGCAGGGCCTCCGGCACCAGCTGCCAGCCGCAGCCGTGGAAGGGGGTGTACACCATCTTGAAGGTGTCGGCCACCTGGGCCATGGACTGCCGGTCATTGACCATGGCCATGACATGAGCCATAAAGCGGTCGTCGGTCTCCCGGCCCATGACCTGGATCAGGCCCTGGGCCGCTGCGTCGTCATAGGCCATCCGGCGCACGCCGGTGAAAATGTCGATGTGCTCCAGCTCCCGGGCGATGGCGGCAGCGTGCTGAGGCGGCAGCTGGGCGCCGTCGGACCAATAGACCTTGTAGCCGTTATACTCCTTGGGGTTGTGGCTGGCGGTGACGTTGATACCCGCCTGGCAGCCGTATTCCCGGACGGCGAAGCTCAGCTCCGGCGTGGGACGCAGAGACTCGAAAATCCGCACATGGATGCCGTTGGCGGCGCAGACCTCGGCGGCGGCCCGGGCAAACTCCATGGAGTGGTTGCGGCAGTCCATGCACAGGGCCACGCCCCGGCGCTTGGCCTCCTCCCCCTCGGCGCAGATGACATTGGCAAAGCCCTGGGTGGCCCAGCGGATGACATGGACGTTCATCTGGTGCAGGCCCACCTTCATGGTGCCCCGCAGGCCAGCGGTGCCGAACTCCAGCGGCCCATAGAACCGCTCCCGGATCTCCTTCTCGTCGCCGCGGATGCTCTCCAGCTCTGCGTGCTCCTCCGGCGTCAGCGCCGGGGAGGCCAGCCACTTCTCATATTCCCGCATGTAGTCCATCAGAAAATCTCCTTCCCTTCTATTACGCCTGGGGCTGCTCCGGTTCCTCCACCGGCTCAGCCTCCAGAATTTCCTTGGCGTCCTCCAGCAGGGAGGCCGGAACATACAGGCTGGCGCCGTAGCCGGAAAAGCCGTTGATGACCTTTCCCGCGCCGCCCTCATAGTCAAAATACTTGAAGCAGGGGATGCGATAGGCCGCCAGAAGCGAGATGAGCATATCCGCGTCGGCGGTGGAGTCGAAGGTGCTGGTCAGCAGAACCGCCTTCTCCTTCTCTCCCCTGGCATTGACGGGCCACTCCGGCGCATCCGGCGCAAAGGCCCACTTGGAATTGTCCATATGCGATACCTCCTGAAATGAAAGTTTATTTGTGATATTTCGTACCGGCGGCGATCTGACAGGCCCGGTAGATCTGCTCCAGCAGCATGATGCGGGCCAGGTGATGGGGAAACGTCATAGGCGACATGGACAGCCGCCAGTCGGCCTGCCGCTTCAGGTCCTCGGCAAGGCCCACGCTGCCGCCGATGAGGAACGTCAGCTGACTCTTTCCGGACACCGCCAGCTCCTGCATCCGGCGGCTCAGCTCCACGCTGGAGCAGGGCTTCCCCTCGATGCACAGGGCGATAACGGCCCCGCCCCGGGGCAGCCTTTCCCGGATGGCGGCGGCCTCCGCCGCCAGAGCCCGCTGAATCTCCGCCGCCGAGGGGTCCTCCGGCAGGCGGCTCTCCGGCAGCTCGATGATCTCCAGCTTGCAGTGCCGCCCCAGGCGCTTGGCATATTCGGCGGCGGCCTCCTGATAGAACTTCTCCTTCAGCTTTCCCACGCAGAGGACGGTTATCTTCTGCATGGCGTCCCCTCCGTCTCATAGGCGGGACTCAGCTCGTCCCGGGGCGCCACAAACAGCCGCACCCGGGCCCCACCGGCCCGCAGGGCGCGGTCCACCGCGTCATAGGCCAGCTGGGGCGTGTTGTTCTCCTTGCTGAGATGGGCCAGAACGATGCACTCGGTGCCGCAGGCGGCCATCCGGGCGGCAAAGGCCGCCGCATCGTCGTTGGACAGGTGGCCCTGGCTTCCCAGGACCCGCTGCTTCAGGGGATAGGGATACGGCCCGGACCGCAGGCGGTCCACGTCGTGGTTGCTCTCCAGCACCAACAGGCCCACCCCCGGCAGAACCTCCTCCGCCTCCGGGGTCACATAGCCGGTGTCCGTCAGAATGCCCACGGAGCCGGAGCCGTCGATGCGGTAGTCCATGCTCTGGGCCGCGTCGTGGGAGGTTTCAAAGGCGGTGACCAAGCACTGGCCCACCTCAAATTGGCACCCCGGCTCCCGGGGCCGCAGCAGCGGCTCCACCCCGGCCAGCCGGTACGCCAGCTGCCGGGCGGTGCCGGGACTTGCATACAGAGGAACGGTATGGTGCTTGATCAGGGTGGCCAAGCCGGAGATATGGTCCGTGTGCTCGTGGGTGATCAGGATGCCGTCCAGGTCGTCCATGCTGAGGCCCAGCCGGGCCAGGCCCGTTTTGATGCGGCGGGTGGATATTCCGGCGTCCACCAGGATATGGGTGCCGCCGTCGGACAGCAGCAGGCAGTTGCCCTGGGAGCCGCTGGACAGGGTATGTAGGGTCATCAAAGTGCGCTTACCTCACAGAAAAATTCGGCATCCGCCGCGGATGGCGGCGGACGCCGTGAAAAATGCCGTATCAGCCGATGTGGGCCTCGGCCTCCTGGGCCTCGGGGATCTCCTCCACGCGGATATCCGCCCCCACGGAGCGGAGCTTGCCCACCAGGTCCTCATAGCCCCGCTCGATAAACTGCACCTGGCTCAGCTCGGTGACGCCCCGGGCCGCCAGACCCGCGATCACCAGGGCCGCACCGGCCCGCAGGTCGCAGGCCTGCACCGGCGCGCCGGTGAGATACTCCACGCCTTCGATCACGGCCACCCGGCCATCCACCTGGACCTGTCCGCCCATGCGGCGCAGCTCGTCCATATACTTGAAGCGGTTGGCTCCGTACACGCCCTCGGTGACCAGGCTGGTCCCCTGGGCCAGGGACAGCACCACCGCGATCTGGGGCTGCATATCCGTGGGGAAGCCGGGGTAGGGCTGGGTCTTGACGTTGGTGCGCTGCAGAGGCCCGGACCGGGACACCAGCAGGGTGTCGTCCTCCTCCTCCACGGTGACGCCCATCTCCGTCAGCTTGGCGGAGATGCAGTCCATGTGCTTGGGGATCACGTTGCGGATCAGCAGCCGTCCGCCTGCGGCGGCCACGGCGGCCATATAGGTACCGGCCTCGATCTGGTCGGGAATGATGCAGTAGGTGCCGCCGTTGAGCTTCTCCACGCCCCGGATGCGGATGGAATCGGTGCCTGCGCCCTTGATGTCGGCGCCCATGGAGTTCAGGAAGTTGGCCAGGTCCACGATGTGCGGCTCCTTGGCGGCGTTTTCGATGGTGGTGGTGCCCTCGGCCAGGGCCGCGGCCATCATGATGTTCATGGTAGCGCCCACGCTGACCATGTCCAGATACACGGCAGCGCCGGTCAGGCGGCCGCCCTTGGCCACGGCCTGGACCAGGTTGCCCTCGGTGACCTCCGCGCCCATGGCCCGGAAGCCCTTGACGTGCTGGTCGATGGGCCGGACGCCGAAATTGCAGCCGCCGGGCATGGCCACGGTGGCCTTGCCGAAGCGGCCCAGCAGCGCGCCCAGCAGGTAATAGCTGGCCCGGATCCGGCGCACCAGCTCGAAGGACGGCTGGGTGGAGTGCACATGGCGGCTGTCGATCTCCACCGTGTGTCGGTTCAGCACCCGGACGCGGGCCCCCAGCTCCTCCAGAATGGAGAACAGCAGCGTCACGTCGCTGATCTGGGGGATGTTTTCAATGCGGCAGACCCCGTCCACCAGCAGGGCGGCGGGGATGATGGCAACGGCGGCATTTTTTGCGCCGCTGATGGTGACTTCGCCCATCAGCGGACGGCCGCCATGAATGATATACTTATTCAAAACAGGCACCCTCTCTTAGGTAGTGTAGAAATATGTCCGTGAGTCTATCATGCCCACGGGTGGAAAACTTCATACGGCAATCCGCAGGAAGTATCAATTCGCACACGCATTCAGTATATCATATTTTTCAAAAATAGCAAGCAAAGACGGCAATTCTTTTTGAATTTATTGTATAAAAAGCGCCCCGGGAAGCCCCGGAGCGCTTGCATGATAGAGTTGTCCGGCTCAGTCCTGCTGCCAGTTGTGCCACACGTTCTGCACGTCCTCGTTGTCCTCCAGCATATCAATGAGCTTGTTCATGCTCTTGACGTCGTCCTCGCCGGTCATGGTGACGTAGTTCTGGGGCACCATCTCGATCTCGGCGCTTTCAAAGGTGTAGCCCTTGTCCTCCAGAGCCTTGACCACGTCGTTGAAGCTGTCGGGATCGGTGGTGATCTCGAACACGGGGCCGTCGGGGGAGAAATCCTCGGCGCCGGCGTCCAGCGCGTCCATCATGACGGTGTCCTCGTCCAGCTCGCCGTCCTCGTTGTCGATGACGATAACGCCCTTGCGGTCGAAGGACCAGGACACGCAGCCCTGGGCGCCCATGCCCTTGCCGTACTTATCGAAATAGTGCCGGATCTCGGGAGCGGTGCGCTGGCGGTTGTCGGTCAGGGCCTCCACGATGACGGCCACGCCGCAGGGGCCGTAGCCCTCGTAGGTGACGGACTCGTAGTTATCGGTGTTGCCGGAGCCCAGCGCCTTGTCGATGGTGCGCTTGATGTTGTCGTTGGGCATGTTGGCCGCCTTGGCCTTGGCCACCACGGTAGCCAGACGGGAGTTATTGTTGGGGTCGCCGCTGCCGCCCTGCTTGACGGCCACGATGATCTCCTTGGCGATCTTGGTGAAGGTGGCGGAGCGCTTGGCATCGGCCGCGCCCTTGGTTTTCTGAATATTGTGCCACTTGGAATGTCCGGACATGTGATTACTCTCCTTCGGTCATGTAGTATTGCACGGCGTCGTGATGGACCGCCGATTTTGAGACGCGGATATCGGGAAACGCTTTTTGCAGGCGGCGCACCACCTCGGCGCACACCACATCCTCCGTGGGGAAGTGCCCCGCGTCGATGAGGTTGAGGCCCTGGGTGTCCAAAAAGTCGTTATACCGCAGATCGCTGGTGACAAAGGTGTCGCATCCCTGGGCCAGCACCTGGGGGATATATTCACCGCAGGCCCCGCCGCCCACGGCCACCCGGTGCACGGGCCGTCCGCCGCTGCGGTATCGCAGGCCCCTGCAACCTAATGATTTTACCACATCATGCAGGAACTGTTCAAGGGGTTTTTCGCAAGAAAGTGTGCCGATGCGGCCAATTTTTTGTTCATTCAGCGGAATCGTGTCCGTCAGCCCCAGGGCCTTGGCCAATTGGTCGTTGACGCCGCCCTCCGCCGCGTCCAGATTGGTGTGCATACAGATGGCGGACAGGTCATGGCGCACCAGGTACGTCAGAAGCCCCCCCAGGCGGGTGTCGTCCCGGAGAGTCTGCATCTGCTGCTCATGCCAGCGGACGTTCATCACCGGGTGGTGGGCCACGATCAGGTCCGCCCCCTGCTCTGCTGCCTCCGCCGCCACGGCGGGGGTTACGTCCAGGGCTGCCAGTACCCGGCGGACCTCCCGGTCCCCCCGGCCCACCAGCAGGCCCACATTGTCCCAGCTCTCCGCCGTTTCCCGGGGAGCCCAGGCATACAGAAAGGTTTCGATGTCCCGTACCGTGGTCATTTCAGCGCCTCCTTCTTCTTTTCCAGGGCGGCGATCAGCTGCGGCAGGGTCCCGCAGTCCGCCCCTTCCCTGCTGTGCCGCAGGCCGTCCAGCCGGCGGCGCAGACGGTGCAGCTGTGCCTCCAGATAATCGCCGTACAGCGGGTCCCCCTCCAGATGCAGGCCGCCGTACAGCCGGGTCTCGTCCGGGGTAAAGGGCTCCCCTGCCGTCATTTGCAGCACCACATAGAGCTTCCCCTTGTCCCACACCAGCCGCTCGTCCCGGCAGACATAGCCGTTTTCCGAAATCCAGCGGCGCAGCAGCTCCACCTTGGTCTGGGGCTGCAGCAGCAGGGTGCAGCCGGAGTCCCGGGGCCAGGGGCTGTCGGTCAGGATATGGATGATGGTCTCGCCGCCCATACCGGCCATGACCACCGTGTCCGCCTCATGGGCGGCAATGCCCCGCAGACCGTCGCACAGGCGCAGGTCCAGGGCCGCGCCGTATTCCTCCGCCGTGCGGCGGGCGTGGGCCAGAGGCTCCGGCCCGATGTCGGCGGCGATGGCGGAGGCGATCCGTCCCTGCTGCATCAGCCACACCGGAAGATAGCCGTGGTCCGTGCCGATATCCGCCAGTCTGGCCCCCTGGGGGACCATATCCGCCAGCAGCCGCAGCCGGGGCTGCAATTGTAAGTGTTTCATAGGTTCTCCTGATAACACAGATAAACGCATACGGACGGGCCGTATGCGTTCCTGTTTGCATATGACGGTTACTGGGCGCTCTTGTTGGCCTCCTCGTTGACCAGGGCCAGCAGCTTGTCCACGTCGATGCCGTGAACGGCGCAGGCTTCCTCCACGGTCTCGCCGCGGGAGGAGGGGCAGCCCAGGCAGTGCATGCCGATGGACAGGAAGATGGGAGCGGTCTGGGGCGCGACATCCAGGATATCACCGATGATGGTGTCCTTGGTGATCTCGATCATAGTAAAATACCTCCGTTGTTGAATTTGCTGCCCATAGTATACCCCAACCGTGCCGCCGTTTCAACAAAAACTTTCACAAATTCCGAAAATTACCTGTTCAGCGGCGGGCACAGCTGGTATACTGTTATCAAAACCGGAAAGGAAGGCGGAACCATGGGGGACAAGAAGCTGAAACTGCTGTATCTGGCAAAATACCTGGAGGAGGAGACGGATCAAGAGCACCCGGCGGGGATGCCGGAGCTTCTGGCCTATCTGACCGCCAACGGGATCTCCGCCGAGCGCAAAAGCGTCTATGACGACCTGCGGCTGCTGGAGTCCTTCGGCATGGACGTGGAGACCGTCAAGGGGCGGCAGTTCGGCTATTACCTGGGGGAGCGGACCTTCCAGCTGCCGGAGGTAAAGCTGCTGGTGGATGCCGTTCAGGCGGCCCCCTTCCTGACGCAGAAAAAGAGCATGGAGCTCATCGGCAAGCTGGAGCAGCTCACCAGCCGCCCCATGGCCCGGCAGTTGCGGCGGCAGGTGTACGTCCTGGGCCGACCCCGGACCACCAACGAGACCCTGTACTACGCCGTGGACGGCATCCACACCGCCATCAGCCGGGACCGGCAGGTGTCCTTCCGTTACTTCGACTGGACGGCGGAGGGGCAGCGGGCCTTCCGCCGGGAGGGGGCTGCCTACGTCACGGACCCGGTGGCCCTGTGCGTGGACCGGTACTATTACCTGGTGGCCTACGACGCCCTGCGGCAGGACTACCGCCACTACCGGGTGGACCGGATGGCGGACCTGACGATGCTGGACTCGCCCCGCTCTCCCCTGCCCCGGGACTTTGACCTGGGCCGGTATGTCCGGAAGATCTTCGATATGTACGGCGGGGCCTCCGTCACCGTCCGGCTGCGGCTGCACCGGTCGCTGATCAACCCCGCCATGGACCGCTTCGGCTCCGACGCCCACATCCGGCCGGACGGGCCGGACCATGTGGCCCTTACCGCCCCGGTGGAAGCCGGCCCCACCTTCTATGGCTGGCTGTTCCAGTTCGGGGACAAGGCGGAGCTTCTCTCCCCTGCCGACGTCCGCCGGGACTTTGCGGACTACTGCCGCCGGGTGCTGGCACGGTACGAGACATAAATAATCCCCCCGCAGGACTTCAGCGCCGTCCTGCGGGGATTTCATCATTCAGCCGATTGCTTCTCCTGCTCCCTGCGGTCCTGCTCCTCCAGCTGGCGCTTGGTGCGGCGCAGGTCCACGATCATCAGAACCGCCGACAGCACGCAGGCCACAAACAGGATATAATACACCGCCTGGCCCAGATAGATCCCGGCCAGCAGGAACAGCACAGCCAGAGCCGCCAGAATAAAGGTGATGTCCACCTGCTTGCGGCGCTTTTTCGTGCGGCGGAGAATTTCCAGTCTCTTTTCGTTGTCGTCCATGTTGCGTCTCCCTTTCTGTAATCTATCAGATGTCCTCCCGGGGACCCGGGCGCAGCTCCGTTCCAGACAGCTCCAGCCGCAGCCGTCCGGCGGACAGCTCCGTCAGCCGGTCCTGCAGCCGCCGGGGGGCGTCCTCCGGCAGGGACAGGGTCAAAGCCACCTCCGCCCCGTAGTCGATGCCGTCCACGGTGCCGCCGACGGCCTGCACCTCCAGCTTCACCCGCTCCAGCAGGGGATAGGGACAGGTGCAGCGGGCAGCGGTCCACAGGCCCATGGCCGCCACGCCTGCGGCGGCCAGCGCATCCCGGGCGCTTTTGCTGTAGGCCCGGGTGAGGCCCCCGGCCCCCAGCAGGATGCCGCCGAAATAGCGGGTCACCACGCACAGAACGTTGGTGACGTGCTCCCGCTGGAACACCGCCAGCATAGGCTGACCGGCGGTGCCCTGAGGCTCGCCGTCGTCGCTGTAGCGGACCACGCTGCCGCCCAGCAGATAGCACCAGCAGTTGTGCCGGGCGTCGTAGTGCTGTTTTTTCACCCGGCGGATCAGCTCCTGGGCCTGGTCCTCGCTGTCCACCGGCCAGATGTGGCCAATGAAGCGGGAGCGCTTTTCCACAAACTCGCTTTCGGCCTCCTGATAGGGGACATAGATTTTATCCCCCATGGCGGACCTCCCACTCCTGTCTTGTGATGGCCTGGCACACGCCGGGGCGCTCCGTTCCGTCGGGCCACGGCGACGGCGGCGTATCGCAGACATGGCGGAAGCCGCACTTCTCCTGCACCCGCCGGGACTTCTCATTTTCCGGGGAATGGGCGCACCATACGCGCTGGACTCCCATCTCCTGAAACTGCCAGCGCAGCAGCTCCTCCACGGCCTCGGGAACAAGCCCCTGCCCCCAATAGGGGTGGGCAATCCAGTAGCCGATCTCCGGCTCTCCCTTCCCCACCGGTATCGCCGTGGGAAACACACCCACGGAGCCGATGGGACCGCCGTCGCCGCCCTTGAGCAGCACCGCGAAGGTGCCCTCCTCGGACAGCACGGTGCGGATGATCTCCCGGCTGTTTTCCACGGAGGTGTGAGGCGCCCAACCGGCGGAGGGGCCCACCTCCGGGTCCCTGGCCCAGCGGTACAGGGCCTGGGCGTCGCTGTCGCACCACGGGCGCAGGATCAGCCGCGAGGTTTCCAGCTGCGTCATAGCTCCCAATCCTCCTTCGGCTCCTGCCAGTTTTCGATATAGTCCTTGACCTGGCCCAGCACCTTAGGCGGGCACACGGCCGCCACGTCGATGGTGGCGGCGTACTCCACAGACTCCACCCTAGCCTCCCGGTACAGGCCGTCCAGCAGCCCCGCCTTGTCATAGGGCAGGTGAATGATCACCCGGCGGGTGCCCTTGTCCAGCCGCTTGTCGATCAGGGCCAGCAGCCGGTCCAGCCCCTCGCCGGTCCGGGCGGAGATGGACACGGTGTCCTCCCCGGCGGTACGCTGGCCGGAAAAGGCCAGGTCGCACTTGTTATACACCCGCAGGCAGGGGATCTGATCCGCCTTCAGCTCGTGGATCAGGCGGTCCACGATGTCGGCCTGCTGCTGCCACTGGGGGTTGGACACGTCGATGACGTGGAGCAGCAGGTCTGCGTACTCCAGCTCCTCCAGGGTGGCCTTGAAGGCCTCCACCAGCTGGTGGGGCAGCTTGCGGATAAAGCCCACGGTGTCGGAGATCACCACGTCCAGGGTATCGCTGACGGTCAGCAGCCGGGTGGTGGTGTCCAGGGTGTCGAACAGGCGGTTGTTGGCGGGGATCCCGGCCCCGGTGATGGCATTGAGCAGCGTGGACTTGCCGGCGTTGGTGTAGCCTACGATGGCCACCACGGGGATCTCGTTTTTCATGCGGCGCTGGCGCTGAGTACCCCGGACCCGGCGCACCTCCTCCAGCTCCGCTTTCAGCTTGTCGATTTTTCGGTGGATGTGGCGGCGGTCGGTCTCCAGCTGGGTCTCGCCGGGGCCCTTGGAGCCGATGGGCCCCTTGCCGCTGGTGCCGCCCTGGCGCTCCAGATGGGTCCACATACCGATCAGCCGGGGCAGCAGATACTGATACTGGGCCAGCTCCACCTGCAAGCGCCCCTCCCGGGTCCTGGCCCGCTGGGCGAAGATATCCAGGATCAGGCCGCTGCGGTCCAGCACCTGGACCCCGGTCATCTCCGTCAGCACCCGCAGCTGGGAGGGGGACAGGTCGTTGTCGAAGATGACCATGGTGGCCTTCTCCTCCTGCACCATGCGGCGGACCTCCTCCACCTTGCCCTCGCCGATGAAGCTGTGGGGGTCCGGCTTGTCCCGGCTCTGCAGGATCATGCCCACGGCCTGGCCCCCGGCGGTGTCCACCAGGGCGGACAGCTCTGCCAGGCTCTCCTCGTCGGCGCTGTCGTCTCCCAGCACCGGGGACCGCAGGCCCACCAGCACCGCATAGTCGCGCTTTTCTTCCTGTAAGGTCGTTTGTTCCATATTTGCCCTCGTTTCCGGTGTTTTTTACCAAAGATTTTTGCATACCCGGCGGCAAATGCAAACAGGACCCGCAGCCAAAACGGGTGCGGGTCCTGTAAAAGTGTCTTTACTTGTCCAGACCGAAACGCTTGTTGAACTTGGCCACGCGTCCGCCGGTATCCACCAGCTTCTGCTTGCCGGTGAAGAAGGGGTGACACTTAGAGCAGACTTCCACGCGAATATCCTTCTTCGTAGAACCTGTCTCAATCACATTACCGCAGGCGCATTTGATAGTAGTCTGCTGATAATTGGGATGGATTCCTTCCTTCATTGCTCTGGTTCACCTCTTTCTGGTACAAAAGTCCTTTTCACAAAGGCAACTGTGATTTTACCACTTTTCCCGGATAATTGCAAGCATTTTTTGAAGAAAATTCCGAAACCGGGATTTTTGGCGTCTGACAGGCAAAAAGTCAAGGATTGGGCCGTATTTCCCCTGCGATTTGTGAGAAAATGCAGGAATTTCTGATTGACTTTTTTCCGGAACAAAATATAATTAATGAGTGTATTTTGGATTTAGCCGTTTAGTTATCTAAATTTGGGAGGAAGAAAGCATGTCGTTGGATAAGACCTATTTCGAGCAGATGGAGGCCAAAATCCCCCACGGGCGGGTCCGGACCCGGTTTGCCCCGTCCCCCACGGGCTATATGCACGTGGGCAACCTGCGGACGGCGCTGTATACCTGGCTGATCGCCCGGTCCCATGGCGGGGATTTCATCCTGCGCATTGAGGACACGGACCAGGGCCGGTATGTGGACGGCGCGGTGGACGTGATCTACCGCACCATGGCCGAGTGCGGCCTGACCCATGACGAGGGCCCCGATGTGGGCGGCCCCGTGGCCCCGTATATCCAGTCCCAGCGGCGGGACACCTATGGAAGGTATGCCCGTCTGCTGGTGGAAAAGGGCGGCGCGTATTACTGCTTCTGCGAAAAGACCGAGTCCGAGGAGGATTCCGGCGACTTTGACCGGGCGGCGGACCCCTGCCGCGACCTGCCTCTGGAGGAGGCGGAGCGCCGGGTAGCCGCCGGGGAGCCCTATGTCATCCGTCAGCGCATTCCGGCGGAGGGCGTCACCACCTTCCATGATGCCATTTTCGGCGATATCACCGTGGAAAACAGCACCCTGGACGACCAGGTGCTGATGAAGCGGGATGGTCTGCCCACCTATAACTTCGCCAACGTCATCGACGACCACCTGATGGGCATCACCCATGTGGTCCGGGGCAGCGAGTATCTGTCCTCGGCCCCCAAGTATGACCTGCTGTATCACGCCTTCGGCTGGGAGGTACCCACCTATGTGCACTGCTCCCCGGTGATGCGGGACGCCCAGAACAAGATGTCCAAGCGCCATGGGGACCCCTCCTATGAGGACCTGAAGGCCCAGGGCTATCTGACGGAGGCCATCCTCAATTATGTAGCCCTGCTGGGCTGGAGCCCCAAGGGCGACCTGGCGGAGCAGGAGATTTTCGACCTGGAGGGCCTGACCCGCGCCTTCGACATCACCGGCATTTCCAAGTCCCCGGCCATTTTCGACCGGGCCAAGCTGGACCACTTCAACGCCGTGTATCTGCGGAGCATGGAGCCTGCGGCCTTTGCCAGGGCGGCGGAGCCTTACATCCGCCAGAGCGTCCAGAACCCCGCCTATGACCCGGCGGCCATCGCCGCCCTGCTGCAGGCCCGGTGCGAGCGGCTGACGGAGATTCCCGAGAAGGTGGACTTCTTCGACGCCCTGCCGGAGTACCCGGTGGATTTCTATACCAACAAAAAGTCCAAGACCAACCCCGAGGTGTGCGCCCGGATGCTGGAGGCCGCCATTCCCATGCTGGAGGCCCTGCCGGACTGGACCGACGAGAGCATCCATGACGGCCTGGTGAACCTGGCCGCGTCCCTGGAGGTGAAGAACGCCACCCTCATGTGGCCCGTGCGCATTGCGGCGGCGGGCAAGCTGGTGACCCCCGGCGGCGCGGTGGAGATCTGCCGCATTCTGGGCCGGGAGGAGACCCTGCGCAGGCTTCGCCGGGGACTCTCCATGCTGACGGCATGCTGAAATGGCTGGCGCGGCAGCGGCAGCAGCTGCACGGGTTTTACCGGGACGGCTTCGGCCGTGCCTTCGGCATGACGGCCCTGGCCTTCGCCGTGGTCATGGTGGTCAGCTATCTGGTGACCCTGCGCTATCCCGCCCCCATCGAGCGGCTGATTGAGCTGTTTCAGGAGCAGGTTGCGGACCGGGGCATCGTAGACGCGGAGGGGAATTTCAGCGCCCCGGCCCTGTTTCTCAACAATCTCCAGGCCTGCGCCCTGGCCATGGGCTATGGATTCATCCCGTTTCTGTACCTGCCTGCGGTGTCCCTGGGCATCAACGCCATGATGTTCGGCGGCTTCGCCTCGTACTATGTGCAGTTGGGCCTGCCTCTATGGTATTACGGCGCGGGGACGCTGCCCCACGGGATTTTCGAGCTTCCGGCCCTGTTTCTGGCCATGGCCGGGGGCCTGTACCTGTGCCGGACCCTGGTGCGCTATGTGCGCCGCAACGAGAAGGGCCTGGTGGGGCCGGTGGTGCTGAACCTGCTGCGGCTGCTGGTGATGCATATCACGCCCCTGCTGATGGCGGCGGCCGCCATCGAAGCGTATGTCACCCCCCGCATTATGGAAGCGGCGGCGCGGCTGATCTGATGCTGTTCCTGCGGGTATTGCCCGCTGAAAGATAAAACTACAGACCGCAAATGCGGCGAAAGGAGCCTTACAATGAACGAAAAAGTCACAAGTATCCCTGAACTGTTCGGAAGCATGGTGTTCACACAGGAGCAGATGCGACAGCGTCTGCCGGCCCACATCTACGATGCTTGGCAGCAGTGCCTGGTGCAGGGAACGTCATTGGACCGCTCCATCGCCGACGAGATTGCCGCCGCCATGAAGGACTGGGCCATTGAAAAGGGAGCCACCCACTATACCCATTGGTTCCAGCCCATGACCGGCTTCACCGCCGAGAAGCACGACAGCTTCATCGCCCCCCAGGGGCCCACCGGCGTGCTGATGGAGCTGTCCGGCAAGGAGCTGTCCCGGGGCGAGGCGGACGCCTCCAGCTTCCCCTCCGGCGGCCTGCGGGCCACCTTCGAGGCCCGTGGCTACACCGCCTGGGACCCCACGTCCTATGCTTTTGTGAAGGACAAGACCCTGTATATCCCCACCATTTTCTGTTCCTACGGCGGCGAGACTCTGGACAAAAAGACCCCCCTGCTGCGTTCCATGAAGCTGCTGGACACCCAGAGCATCCGCATCCTGCGGCTGTTCGGCAACACCCAGGCCCAGCACGTCACCGCCCAGGTGGGCCCGGAGCAGGAGTATTTCCTCATCGACAAGGAGATGTACCGCCGCCGGGAGGACCTGGTCCTCTGCGGCCGGACCCTGTTCGGCGCCAAACCCCCCAAGGGTCAGGAGCTGGACGACCACTACTACGGGGCCATCAAGCCCCGGGTGGCGGAATTCATGCACGAGCTGGATCAGGAGCTGTGGAAGGTGGGCGTTCCCGCCAAGACGGAGCACAACGAGGTGGCGCCCGCCCAGCACGAGGTGGCCCAGGTGTATTCCGATGCCAACAGCACCTGCGACCACAACCAGCTGACCATGGAGTTTCTGAAGAAGGTAGCCGACCGCCACGGTCTGGTGTGCCTGCTGCACGAGAAGCCCTTTGCCGGCATCAACGGTAGCGGCAAGCATGACAACTGGTCCCTGGCCACGGACACCGGCGAGAATCTGCTCAAGCCCGGCAAGACCCCCAGCCAGAACGCCCAGTTCCTGCTGTTCCTGGCGGCGTTTATCAAGGGCATGGACGAGTATCAGGATATGCTGCGCTGCTGCGTGTCCTACCCCGGCAACGACCACCGGCTGGGCGGCAACGAGGCCCCCCCGGCCATCATCTCCGTGTTCCTGGGCGATGAGCTGACGGCCATCCTGGATTCCATCATCAACGGCCAGGCCTATGTGGACAAGGCCAAGCGGAAACTGGAGATCGGCGTAGACACCCTGCCGGAGATTCCCCAGGACACCACGGACCGCAACCGTACCTCGCCCCTGGCCTTCACCGGCAACAAGTTCGAGTTCCGTATGCTGGGCTCCTCCCAGTCCATCGCCAGCCCCAACGTGGTGCTCAACACCATCATGGCCCAGGAGCTGGAGGAGTTCGCGGACATTCTGGAGCAGTCCAACGACTTCCGGGCGGACCTGCAGAACCTGCTGCACGACACCTTCAAGGCCCACCAGCGTATCATCTTCAACGGCAACGGCTACGGCGAGGACTGGGTCCGGGAGGCCCGGTGCCGGGGCCTCAGCAACCTGCGGGACACCGTGGACTGCATGCCCGCCTATATTGACCCCAAGAACATCCGCCTGTTCTCCGGCCACAACATCCTCAGCGAGACGGAGATGCGGGCCCGGTATGAAATTCACCTGGAGAATTACTGCAAGGTCACGTCCATCGAGGCGGCTACCCTGCGGGATATGGTCATGCGGGGCATTCTCCCGGCGGTGAACCGCTACACGGCGGATCTGACCCAGGCCATCCTGCACAAGCGGGAGCTGGTGGTCCCCTGCCGGGTGGAGGAGGACCTGCTGTCCAGGCTCTCCGGCCTGACCGCCAGCCTGTACGACACCATGGCGGCCATGGAGCAGGCCATGGACCAGGCCCCCGACGCCGAGGGCGGCATCGAGGCCGCCCGGTACTACCGGGAGGAGATCGGCCGCCGCATGGAGGAGGCCCGCCAGTCCATCGACCGGCTGGAGTCCCTGACCGCCGCGGAATACTGGCCCTACCCCACCTACGCCGACATCCTGTTCTCTGTGTAAAATCAATCAACCAGCCCCGGGGGCCTCCCATTCAGGAGACCCCCGGGGCTTTTGCTATAATTATGTATAGAGTTACTCCGCAGTCTGCATAGCCTGCACGCCCTGTAAGATCGCGTCGATCTGCCGGGCCTGGGGATGGCTGGGCCAATACAGGCCGTAGTAGGACAGGGTGAAGGGATAGGACCCGTCCGCCAGCGTCGCGTCTGTGGGCCGCACGCCGTCCACGGAGATCACCGACCCGTTGATTCCCGCCTCACCGAACAGCCAGTTATAATGCAGGGGGAACAGCGGCGATCCCACCCGCCCGGTCTCAACAGTGGCCCACACAGGGTTGTCCCATGTCCCCCTCGTGAGGATATCCGGCGCGTCGGCGGTGAAGCCGAACTGCATCGACATCAGCTGCCACAGGGGGTCCTGGGCATCGCTGGCATAGCCATAGGCGGGAATCAGCGGCTGAGTCTGTGCCTCATCCCAGAAAAGGGGAGCGGTGCCGGCGTATATGCTGCGGAGGGTCTCCGAGGACAGGTTATAGTCCGCATCCTCCTGCCCGATGTTGCCGTGGACAAAGATCACGGCGTCCTTGAGCAGGGGCATGGACTCATAGCCGCCCAGCAGCTGCAGGGCCTTCTGATCGGGGGCGCACACGGCGGCGTCATAGTTCCCCAGCTTCAGCTCCTGGGCGATATCCCGGGGGTCCACCGAGAAGATCACGTCGTCCGGATCCGTGTCCCCGAACAGGGCCTGCCCCTCCTCCGAATAAAACCAGTGGATGACGGCGGAACGGGCCGGATCGCTGTCCACGGCGATCTTCAGCGCCGGAGCAGGCTGGGGTTCCTCCTGCTGGGGCGGGTCCTGTTCCTGCTGGGCGGGCTTCTGGCCGCAGGAAACTGCGGCAGTCACCACCAAGGCGCAAAGAATCAGGGCGCAGAGCATTTTCGGCAGTCTTTTCATCTGATACCTCCGTTTATGTCCGGTTGGATGGGATGAGCCATGCAGGCCGTCAGAACAGAAAATATTTCCGCCTAAAAGCATTGCATTTTGTCTATTCTGATGACCTGCATCTATCATAGCATACACATTGGCAATCGTCAAGCTATATATATATATAGAAATTATCTGTATTTCGGATACCGCATTCTTCGTATTCCCCGGGAAATTCCCCGGTTGCAAAAACCCGCGCATTGCGGTACAATATCCGGGAATATACAGCGGCACAGCCGCATGGAGGATCATATGATCGTTGTTATCCAAAAAGACACCCAGGAGCCCGCGCTGCGGCAGCTGGCGGTGCGCCTGATGAATCAGGGGGTGCGGATCGGCCGGACCCCGGGCCGGGACGCCGACGTGCTGACCCTGGTGGGGGACACCTGGCGGCTGGACCCGGAGGGTTTGGCGGCCCTGCCCTATGTGCTGGACGTGCGGCGCATCACGCCGCCCTATCGCCTGGCCAGCCGCGCTTCCCACCCGGAGAACACCGTGGTGGAGGTGGGCGACGCCCGGATCGGGGCGGAGTTCTGCCTGATCGCCGGACCCTGCGCCGTGGAATCCCAGGTGCAGATGGCCGGGGTCGCCCGGCGGGTCAAGGCCGCCGGAGCGCAGCTGCTGCGGGGCGGGGTATTCAAGCCCCGGACGTCCCCCTATTCCTTCCAGGGACTGGGCCAGGCGGGCATTTCCATGCTGACGGAGGCCGGCCATGAGGCCGGACTGCCAGTGGTGACGGAGATCACGGACCCCCGCCAGCTGGAGGACCTGGATCAGGTGGATATTTTGCAGGTCGGGGCCCGGAATATGCAGAATTTCGCCCTGCTCCAGGCCCTGGGCCAGGTCAGGAAGCCCGTGCTGCTGAAGCGGGGTATGTCCGCCACGGTGACGGAGCTGCTGCAGGCGGCAGAGTATATCCTGGCCGGGGGCAATGAGCGGGTGATCCTGTGCGAGCGGGGCATCCGTACCTTCGAGACCGACAGCCGCGCCACTCTGGACATTGCCGCCATTCCGGTGCTGAAAAAGCTGACCCACCTGCCGGTGATCGTGGACCCCAGTCACGCCGCCGGACGGGCGGAGCTGGTGACTCCCCTGGCCCTGGCCGCCGTGGCCGCCGGAGCCGACGGCCTGATGGTGGAGGTACACGACCGCCCGGCCTGCGCCCTGTCCGACGGGGCACAGGCCCTGTCCTGCGACCAGTTTGACCGGCTGGCCGGGCAGGTGCGGGAGCTGCTGCCCCACGCCTGCCGCTGATGGCGGGCTATTATTACCGCCAGCTGGACCGGGAAAAGCGCGGGGTATACGACGCCATGCTGGCGGGTATGGAGGCCCTGGCCCCGGGGATTCGGGTGCCCCGGCTGGACGGCCCGGAGCTGTCGGATATCTATCTGCGGCTGAAGCTGGACACGCCGCTGCTGTTCTATGTCACCGGGTTTCAGTACCGGTGGATGCCCGGGGCGGACCATGTGGAGCTGCTGCCGGAGTACCTGTTCGATAAGGGGAAGATCCGCCAGCACCGCCAGGCGGTGACCGCCCGGCTGGACCGTCTGGCCCGGCCCCTGCAGGGGAAAAGCGACCGGGACAAGGAGCTGGCCATCCACGCCTTCATTCTGGAGAACGTCCGGTATGACAAGCTGAAAAAGCCCTATTCCCACGAGATCATCGGCCCCCTGACCCAGGGAGTGGGGGTGTGCGAGGGCATTGCCAAAACGGTGAAGGCCCTGTGCGACGCGGTGCAGCTGCCCTGCATCGTGGCTCTCAGCGAGGCGGCCCCGGAGCGGGGCGTGAAATACCGCCACACCTGGAACGTGATAACGGTGGACGGCCAGCGTTACCACCTGGACGCCACCTTTGACAACTCCCTCCAGCGGGGCACGCCCCGGTACGACTATTTCAACCTGGACGACCGGCACATCTTCCGGGATCACGAAGCGCTGGTGCTTCCGCTGCCGCCCTGCACGGCGGACAAGGGGTACTACTACCGCCCCCTGTCCTTCACCAAGCCGGAGGACGTGGAGAACCGCGCCCGCCAGGCCCTGCGGAAAAAGCAGCCCCATTTTGTGTTCCACTGGCGGGGTGGCGGGCTGAACCGGGAAATCCTGACGGACCTTCTGAACCGCTGCGCCGCCGCAGCCGCAGAGCGCGGCAAATGCGTCAGCTGCTCCGTGAACACCGCCCAGGCGGTGGTGCAGCTGGACTTCACCGACGCCCCGGCCGGAGAGACCCTGCTGGTCCAGCAGCCGGACGAGGGAAACGAGCTGTAATATGTATAAAGCGGACCCCCGGCATTGCGCCGGAGGTCCACTTTGACTTATTCCTCGCCGTCCCGCTCCCGGAACAGCAGCGTGATGCACCACAGGCCCGCCAGCCCCACCAGGGCATAGATGACCCGGCTCACGGCCGCCAGCTGGCCGCCGAACAGCCACGCCACGCAGTCGAAGGCGAAAAAGCCCACGCTTCCCCAGTTCAGCGCGCCCACGATCACCAGGATCAGCGCAATGCGGTCTATGATCTTCAAAGAGACTCCCTCCCTTTTTCCCGGAATATATGCCTTATCATGCCCGCCCCGGGCCGGGATATACAAAAAATTTTTGCCAGGCTGAAGATTTTTCTAATTTCTGCCGTTTCGGATTGCAATCCGGGGCGGGAATATGTATAATAGGGCATATGAGCGAAACCTACCGAACCTTTCGGAACAAAAGAGGAGGAGTTTTTTCATGAACAAGAAATTCGAGAAGCTGGGTTTCTACCCGGCTGACATCCTGCTGCCCAAGGATCAGGACATGCGCAAGTGGGCCGTGGTGGCCTGCGACCAGTTCACGTCCGAGCCGGAATACTGGCAGGCCGTGGAGCAAACCGTGGGCGACGCCCCGTCCACCCTGCGTCTGATCCTGCCGGAGGCCAACCTGAAGGCCCCCAATGTGGACGAGTACATCGCCGACATCAACGCCTCCATGGACAAATACCTGGCTGACGGCGTGTTCCAGGTGCTGCCCGAGTCCCTGGTGTATATCGAGCGCCAGCAGTCCGACGGCCGCATCCGTCACGGCCTCATCGGCATGGTGGACCTGGACGCCTACGACTTCACCCCCGGCTCCGGCGCCCTGATCCGCGCCACCGAGGGCACCGTGCTGGACCGCATCCCGCCCCGGGCCCGGGTGCGCCGCAACGCCCCCATCGAGCTGCCCCATGTGATGCTGCTGATCGACGACCCCGAAAAGACCGTCATCGAGCCTCTGACCGCCGCCTCCGGCGAGATGGACAAGCTGTATGACTTCGACCTGATGCAGAACGGCGGCCACATCCGCGGCTATAAGCTGACGGATCGCCAGGTCAACGCCGTGGCCGACGCCCTGGAGGGCCTCACCACCGACGAGGCCATGCAGAAGAAGTACGGCGTCTCCGGCGTGGCTCCCCTGCTGTTCGCCGTGGGCGACGGCAACCACTCCCTGGCCACCGCCAAGGCCTGCTACGAGGAGCAGAAGAAGGGCAAGACCCCCCAGGAGTACCTGGCCCTACCCTCCCGCTTCGCCCTGGTGGAGGTGGTGAACAACCACGACGACGCCCTGCAGTTTGAGCCCATCCACCGGGTGCTGTTCGGCGTGGACCACGAGAAGTTCATGAACGCCTTCCGTGCCGCCTATCCCAACGCCTACGAGGGCCAGGGCAATGGCCACACCATCGAGTTCGTGTGGAACGGCGAAAGCCACTTCATCACCGTCCCCGATCCCAAGGTCCAGCTGGCCGTGGGCACCCTCCAGGGCGTCATCGACCAGTACCTCAAGGACAACGGCGGCGAGGTGGACTATATCCACGGCGACGACGTGACCCGTGAGCTGGGCTCCAAGCCCGGCAACATGGGCTTCCTGCTGCCCGCCATGGGCAAGGAGCAGCTGTTCAAGACCGTCATGGCCGACGGCGTGCTGCCCCGCAAGACCTTCTCCATGGGCCATGCCCAGGATAAGCGCTACTACATCGAGGCCCGCAAGATCGTCAAGTAACGCAGGCCCAAGGTGTCTCAAAAAAGGACCTCCGGCCCGGCCGGAGGTCCTTTTGATTCACATGTACCGCACCACGATGCACACCATGGACACCGCCATCACCATGATGGTGGCCGGCGCGCAGTAGCGGCAATACTTGCCCCAGGTGACGGGATGGCCGTTCTTGGCGGCCACGGACGTGCCCACCACGTTGGCGGAGGCGCCGATAGGCGTGGCGCTGCCGCCCAGGTCCGTGCCCATGGACAGCGCCCAGGCCAGCACGTGCAGGTCCACGCCCTGGGTCTGGGCCATGGCCTGGATCACCGGCACCATGGTGGCGGCGAAGGGGATGTTGTCCACAAAGGCGCTGGCCACGGCGGACACCCACAGGATGATGGCCACCATCACCACGGCCTTGCCGCCGCTGATGTCGGCAATACCGTCTGCCAGCACGGCCAGACAGCCGGTGCGCTCCAGCCCGGCCACCACCACAAACAGGCCCGTGAAGAACAGCAGGGTCTTGTAGTCCACTCGGGCAAACAGTCCCGCAGCCGCCTTCCGGCCGCTGGTCAGCAGCGTCACCAAGCTCATCAGAGCCGCAGCGATGCATCCGATGGTGGCCACCGTCAGCTCCGTCTGGGCGTGGGTGATCAGCAGGACCACCACCAGGAAGGACGCTCCGCAGCCATAGAACCCTGCCCGGTTGGTCACCGCCGACGCAGCGTCGGGGTACACCACGTCTGCCGGGCGATTCTTCTCGCTCAGGGCCAGGGGCTTCCGGAAGCACAGGAAGAAATACACCACCGTGAACACCAGACACACCGCCGCGATAACGCCGGTGTTGCCCAGGAAGTCGAAGAAGCTCAGCCCCAGGGAGGTGCCGATGATGATGTTGGGGGGGTCGCCGCACATAGTAGCTGAACCGCCCAGGTTGGCGCAGAAAATCTCCGCCAGGATCATAGGCACCGGGTCAAAATACAGCGTCTTGGCCAGCTCCGCCGTCACGGCGGCCAGGAACAGGATCACGGTGATGCTGTCGATGAACATGGCCAGAAGCGCCGACATCACCATAAAGCAGATCAGCAGCGGCACCGTCCGGTAATGCACCAGCTTCGCGATTTTCAGGCACAGCCACTGGAAAATTCCCGCATGGCCCATGCCCTCCACCATCACCATCATACCGGCGATGAACACAATGGTGGACCAGTTGATACCGGTGCTGGACTCGGACGAGCCCACCCAGAAGCCCTTCTGGATAAAACAGCTGAGATTCAGCGTCTCCCAGATGGCCCCTCCGTCATGCATGCACAGGCCGAACACCAGTACCAGCACCAGAGCTCCGCTGCCCAGCGTTACCCACTGACGAGGAAACCGGTCCCAGATGATGAGTGCAAACATCACAACGAAAATGGCAACCGCCAGAATTTTCTCCATGATAGCTCCTCCCCTTTCTTCTGAAATGATCTTTGAACAGAATGGTATTGTAGCCTCCCCACCCGGGAAAGTCAACCCCAGCGTCTTATACAGTTTCACGAAAATGTCACGAACGGAAACGGTATTTCTGTATATTACACGCCATTTTCATAGAATTAACAACTTATTCACACATTTATATTTCACCCCCTGCCTTCCCAACCGGACCCCCGCTGCATGGAATTGGCATCGTCAAAAGAGGGAGATTCCATTGATAACGTCAAAAATTTTACGATAAACGTAAAAAATCCTTGACAGAGCGGCCCTCCTGTGATACCATCTGTTTTACGACAATCGTTAAATCATTTACGTTAAACATAGCCGGAGGTCCTATCTATGGAAAAGCCTGTAACCCACAAATTCTTAAACAGCGCGGTGTTCACCGCCCTGCTTCTCCCGCTGGCGTTTTTCACCCTGCGGGACACCATCGCCCTTCTCACCCAGCCCCTGTTCCTGTCCATAGGCGGCGAGGACTCGTTTCTGTACCTCATCAACGACGACATCTCCCGCCTGATCATGGCGTGGCTGATCGTCCTGGTGATGCCGCTGTATTTCCGGGGAAAGTGCGATTTCGGCTTCCGGGGCGGCCTGGTGAAGCTGGGCCTTCTGCTGGCCCTGCCGGAGCTGATCGTCCCTCTGTGAAACCTGCTGCAAATCGAGGTGTATGACGCGCCCCTGGTCACCGGCACCGCCGCCGTGTGCGCCGCCGTGGTCCACGCCACCAACGTCATCGTCACCGGCGACCCCCTGGCCGCCCTGGTCCAGGTCATCTACACCGCCGGTCTTGGCGTTCTGTACGGCGCCATCTATCTGCGCACCCGCAGCATCTGGGGCGTAATGCTGCTGCACACCCTGACGGATATCACCGTCTTCATCGCCGTGTTCGACGGCAATGCCACCGGCATGGACATTCTGTTCTGCGTGTTCGGCGCCCTGCTGTTTGTGGCCCTGGCCCTGTACCTGATTCGCCCCGCCAAGCGGCAGGAGATCGACGCCCTGTGGGCCGACGGCTGGTCCTTCGGCGATGAAAACGGCAGAAGACACGCCGAAGCCAAGGCAGCCGCCATTGTGTCCGCCGCCCTGGTGGCCGCCTTTGCGGCCTCCCTGGGCATGATCCTCTTCCAGGCCAAGATGGGCTGCGACATTCCCATATTCGCCGCCCTCCGCAAGTCCCCGGACAAGGACGTGCACTATCAGATCAGCGACGACGGCCGGGAGCTGACCATTTCCCTGCCCTATACCGGCGGCGAGACCTACGATCTGGAGAACTCCGACGCCGCCACCCTGGCCCTGAAGGACAGCCGCCCCTCCGGCGACACCTATGTGTTCGTGTTCTCCCACCCGGGCAGCGGCACGGAGGACAGCCGCCTCACCTTCTCCCAGCGGTACGGCGATATGCCCATCTCCATGAAGGACTACACGGTGACCGTCCAGTTCGGGTCCGACGGCCGCATCTCCTCCATCGGCGGGTGAGCCATGAAGAAGCTGTCCGCCGCCTTTGGCGGCGCTCAGCGGACGGACCATCTAAAAAAATCATCAGGGGGCTTCCTATGAATACCAGAACTCTTTCCAGATTTCGCCTGTTCGGCAAGGCAGGCCGGCTCGTCATGACCGTTTTGTCCATTGTCGCGGCGCTGATCACCGTGTTCTGCGGCCTGGCCGCCGCCTATGTGGCCCGTCTGCCGGAGGCCGCCCCGGCGGAGTACAACGCCAAGAAGCTGGTGGCGGTGTTCGTTCTGGCGGCGCTGTTCGCGGCCTCCGCCGCCGGGGCACTCTGGATGCTGCGGGGCCTCTTTGCGGTGCTGACCCGGTGCGACTCCCCCTTCTGCGGCGACGTGGTGGCCAGGCTCCGGAGTTTCGGCTTCTCCCTGCTGCCGGTGGCGGTATTCGCCTCCGCCAGCGACACGCTGACCGGGCGCTTTCTGTCCGCCGGAAAGGGCGGCGTCAGCATCCAGTGGGGCATTCTGCTGGCCTTTGTGGTCACCATGGCCCTGGTGGCGGTGTTCCGTTACGGCGTTCAGCTGCAGAAGGAATCGGACGAGACCCTGTAAGGAGGCGGAGGAATGGGACAGATCATTTTGCGGCTGGACCGCGTCATGGCCGACAGAAAGATGAGCCTGAACGAATTGTCGGCCCGGGTAGGCGTGGCCAACGTGAACCTATCCAAGATGAAAAACGGCCACATCAGCGCCATCCGCTTCTCCACCCTGGCGGCCATCTGCGACGTTCTCAACTGCCAGCCCGGGGACATTCTGGAATACAGCCCGGAGGATAAGGAATAAATGGTTCTATTATAAAGCTGGGGTCAGGCGATGAGCCTGGCCCCAGCTTTA
>OIWQ01001142.1_pt1 | contig 32809 bp, 29 predicted proteins | sample 1587571 | NCBI WGS metagenome assembly OIWQ01 (sample SAMEA3888910, study PRJEB22519) | human gut metagenome | biome: human gut; feature: human-associated habitat; material: faeces | place: Denmark | collected 2010 | reverse complement strand
AAAAACTGGAAAAAAGTTACAAAAGTGGCTTGACAAAACCTAACATGGAAGGAATCCAGTTCCCGTTCCAGCTGTTCGTAAAGTCGTTGTACCTGCGGATCCAGACGCATTTCGTGATTCCTTTCCTCGGGTATAGTATACGATTTGCGCGCAGTTTTGGCAATATCTGCGCGCAAAAAAGAACGTTTTTTACAACCCCGTCAGAGAAAGGAGGTGGTGTGAGCGCGAAAACCGCCGCTCACTGCGGTTTTTCCTCATTGCCGATAATGGTTTCGATCAGCCGGTCGGCGATATTTTCGATTTTCGAATCGATATAGGCGGTGTCAAACGAGCAGAAGTAACTCAGCTCCAGATTCCGGTGAAACACGGTGAAGAGCTCTTCCGGCACCCGGATTCCGAGACGCAGAATCGCCTGAATCGCCCCCGGAACCGCGTTGTCCGGATAGACGATAAGCGCATCCGGCCGCGGCTGGGCGGTGAGCAGTTCCATGGTGTAGCGGTAGCCGATCTCGCCCCAGCTCCGGGTGGTGAGCTCGTTATCGGGAATGATGCGCAGATTGCGCGGCATGATCTTGATTCCGGCCGCGCGCAGTTCCGCGAGGAGAAAGCTCGGCCGGTCCGGCGGGCCCCCGGAGATGATTCCGGCGATCCGGCGGCAGTTGCGCTCTTTCAACTGGCGGGAGAGCGCGGAAAAATTATATTGCATATCACTCATTATAAATGATTTGCGTATTGGAATCCGGTCGAACCAGCTGTTGTCGATTGCGCGGACGACCACCCCGATCACCGCTTGAATCCGCCCGGAGAGGATCGCCTGTTGCAAAGCATCGGGAATCTCCCGGTGCTGTTCCTCCGGGCGGCAGTCGTCAAATATGATGCATTCGATGCCGCGCGCCTGAAACTTCTCCTGCAGGATATCCCGCAGGACGGAGAAGGTGATCCGGTCGCTTCGACTGCCGTAGAGCTTCGAGGTGTACAGCCCGACCCGGTGGATTCCCTCCGCCTGCGGCGCGACGAACATGCCCCGGCCGTGCTGTTTGTTCAGCAGGCCGAATTTGACCAGAAGATCAGTGGCGAGTTTGACCGAGAAGAAGTTGGTGTTCCACAGCTCCGCCATCTCGCGCAGAGAGGGGAGCCGGTCTCCCGGCCTGAGCACTCCGGATTCGATCTTTTCCCGGAGATACTGCGCCAGTTCCTGGTGGATCCCCGCGTTGCCGCCGGGCCGGAAATCACTGAGGTCTGCCGAACACTTGATTTTCATACACAGAGATGGAGAACAGCTATATCTCCTCACATAAGGTAGCATCCTCCGGATGGAATGTCAACCGGAAATAGAGAAAAAGTGACGATGGCGAATCCGGAGGACCCGTCCGGCAGACTGGTTGTGAGTTTCGTTACGACCGCCTTGTCGGCTTGACGTGGCTATCATGTTCTCCGGCCCCGGCGGCAAATTCTCCCAGGAAGACGATGCAGGAGGCGCTTGCCCCGGGGGGGCGGGCGTGGTGTGGCGCAGAAAGAGTCTGCTGAATCTTCCCTGGCAGTTGTTTCGGTAAGCTCCGAAGAAAACGGCGGTCTAAAACAGCGTCGGCTGGGAAACTTCAGTTCCGGCATCCGCGGCGGGGCGGAGCGAGGCGAGAAATTCCTCCAGCGGCAGGACGCGGATTCCCAGCTTCGCCGCTTTGGTGAGTTTCCCGCCGGTGGCGTTCACGTCGGCGGCGACCAGCAGCGAGAGCGAGGAGGTCACATCATCCACCGGCGTGTAGCCGTTCGCCGCGGCGAGTTTCTCGTACCAGGAGCGTTTCTCCGGCATCTTCCCGGTGAAGCAGACCGTCGGCCGCCCCGCGGCGGATTCGGCGTGAACCACCTGCAGTGCGCCGAGCAGTTCGTCGAGGTAGTCCGACTGGGCGGCGAGTTCGGAGACGAGGGCGCGGGCACGCTCCGGACCGATGCCGGGAATGGCGCCGAGCTCCTCTTCGGTCATCGTCCGGAGCCGGGCGAAGTCGCAGTGCTCGAAGATCACCTTCGCCACGTTGACGCCGATGTTCGGGATGTTCAGCGCGGCGAGCAGCTGGTAGTCGTTGACCACCCGCGCCTTGCGGATCTCCTCGATCAGGTTCGCCGCGGACTTCTCCGCGAAGCCGTCGAGACGGAGGATGTCCATCACCTTGAGTTCAAAGAGGTCGGAGAGGTGGCGCACGCCGGATTTCTCCATCAGTTTCCGGAGCGTCGGTTCGCCGAGCCACTCGATGCCGAGACTGCGGACCGCGGCGAGCAGCCGCTGCAGCTCCGTTTCGCGGCACTCCGGATTCGGGCAGACCAGCTCCGGTCCGCGCCGGACCAGTTTCGCGTTACAGCAGGGGCAGTGATCGATCAGGGGGGAGCGCCGTTCGGTTCCGGGGCGGCAGCCGACGATGTAGGGGATGACGTCGCCCGCCCGTTCGACGATCACGGTGTCGCCGATCTGCGCATCGAGTTCGAGCAGGTTCTGGACATTGTGCAGGGTCGCGCGCCGGATGGTCGTGCCGGAGATCTCCACCGGGTCGAGCAGTGCGACCGGAGTCAGGCAGTTCTTGCCGAAGCTCCACTCCACGCCGGTCAGCCGGGTTTCGCGGCGGATGTTGGTGAACTTGTAGGCGATTTCGCCGCGCGGATGGTGGGCGGTGCTCCCCAGCGAGTTGCGGAAGGCGAGGTCGGCGAATTTGATGACCACGCCGTCCTGCGGGTAGGGGAGCGCGGCGAGTTCGTGCAGCAGGTGCTCCCACTGCAACTTCAGCTCCGAAAGCGCCACCGGGAAGGAGACCAGCGAATAATCGACCAGCGTCACCTTCGCCCCCTGCAGCTGCATCTCGGCGATCTCCTTCAAGCCCATGATTCCGGCGACGGCGTTGCGGGAGTTCTTGTAGGTGCCGCCCCCCTTCCGGCGGATGTGCGAGTAGAGTTTGGCGAAGTCGTCGTCGCGGATGACCAGTTCGCCGCGGGCCGGGCGGTCGACCGGGCCGGTGTATCCGGGGGCCTCCAGTTCGATCAGCGGCAGTTTGTCGGAGACATCCTCGCCGATTTCGCCGTCGCCCCGGGTCGAGAGCACGCGGCCGTCGAAATTGGCGGAAATGCCGTCGTATTTGGGCTCGACCAGCAGCGGTTCTTCGGGGGTGCGGGCGAATTTCCGCCCCCACTCGAGCACCTCTTCAAGCGAATAGGCCTTGTCGAGCGAAAGCATCGGCGTGGTGTGCCGGACCTTGCCGGAGCCGGCGACCCGGGGGGCGTAAACCCGGGTGAGCAGCGCATTCCCGGGGTCGATCCGCCGCAGGGCGCGGAGCAGTTCGTCGTAGCGGACGTCGGGAATTTCCGGTTCGCCGAGCTCCCAGTACTGCCGGTTGTGGTGTTCGATCAGTTTCTCGAGCTCTTCCCGATTCAGCTGTTCCGCATTGAAGTTGATGAAATCCAGATCCGCCATGGCGCCTTTCCCGGATGATGATTCTGCTGTTGATGTGTTGGAATACTGTACACCTTGATTGATTTTTTTCAAGAGCGTGATATATTAATCAAATGTATGTGCCGCTCAGAAAAGAGTCATCAAAACCAAGGAAACACTGTAAAATGGCGAACGGTTACAATGTCGCGGTCGCCGGCGCGACCGGCGCAGTCGGCGTCGAAATGATCAAGACACTGGAAAAACGCAACTTCCCCGTCAAGAACCTGAAACTTCTCGCTTCGGCCCGTTCGGCCGGCAAAACTCTGAAATTCAAGGGCGAGGATGTCGTGGTTGAAGAGATGACCGAAGCCTCGTTCCGCGGCGTCGACATCGCGCTCTTCAGCGCGGGCGGCGACATCTCCCGCCAGTTCCGCCCCGCGGTGGTCTCCGCCGGAGCGGTGATGATCGACAACTCCAGCGCCTTCCGCATGGAGAAGGATGTGCCGCTGGTGGTGCCCGAGGTCAACCCCGAGGACATCAAGTGGAACAAGGGGGTCATCGCCAATCCGAACTGCACGACCGCGATCATGCTCGTGGCGGTCGCTCCGCTCCACCGGGCGAAGAAGCTCCGCCGCCTCGTCGCCGCCACCTATCAGGCGGCCAGCGGTGCCGGTGCGAAGGGGATGGAGGAGCTGATTCTCCAGACCCGCCAGGTGCTCGACAACCAGCCGATCGTGCCGCGGGCGTTCGTTCACCGGATTGCGTTCAACCTGATTCCTCACATCGACTCCTTCCAGGAGAACGGGTACACCAAGGAGGAGCTCAAGATGGTCAACGAGTCGCGCAAGATGCTCCATCTGCCGGAGCTCAAGGTCTCCTGCACCTGCGTGCGGATTCCGGCGTTGCGCGCCCACTCCGAGGCGCTGAATCTGGAGTTCGAAGAGGAGATCACGCCGGAAGAGGCGCGCGAAATCCTCCGCCGTTCCCCGGGGGTTCAGCTGGCAGACGACCCGCAGAACAAGGTCTACCCGATGCCGGTTGACGCGACCGAGAAGTACGATGTGCTCGTCGGGCGCATCCGTCAGGACATTTCGCGCGACGACAAGCGCGGGCTGGACATCTTCGTTTCCGGCGACCAGCTGCTCAAGGGTGCGGCGCTGAACGCGGTTCAGATCGCCGAACTTCTGTAAGAGCGCGGGTGCCGCGCACTGCCGCCGTTCCGCGGTTCCCCGGGGGGACCGGCCGGGGCGGCGGCCTCTGTTTTCCGGCGGCGGAATAATTCGATTTGCTTTTCCGCCGGAAGAATGATATATTATAGCAATATACATCAAATTTTCGGCATAAGGCGAGGTTATTTTCGAGATGGAAGATAGTGGTTCTTCGGATCCTGACGGTTCGTTTCGATTATCGGGGTTTCTGACCCCCGAACGAACCATTGTCCTCAACGCGTCCGACAAACGGAGCGTCCTCAATTCCCTGATCGAACTTCTCGCGAAAACGCCGCAGATCACTTCGAAGGCCGAACTTGCCGACGGCATCTTCCGGCGTGAAGCACTCATGAGCACCGGCATCGGGCTGGGGATCGCGATTCCCCATGTCCGTCTCGCCTCGGTCACCGGCATGGTGATGGCGGCGGCGCTCGTCCCCAACGGAATCTCCGACTACGAAAGCCTCGACAATCAGCCGGTCCGGCTGGTTGTCATGATTGCCGCCCGGCTCGATCAGCATGCGGAATATCTGCAGCTGCTCTCGTGCCTGAGTTCCGAACTCAAAGCCGACTCCTTCCGGGCCGGGCTCTTCCGCTGCACCAATGCATCCGAACTTTTCCGCGAACTGATTTCGCAGGATCGTTGATATCGAAGTTTCTTTACTATAAACATACCATGGAGCAGAAAAAGTGACGAATTCAGAAACCGAAATTCCCGCCATTGACTGGGGAAGAACCGACCTGTTGATCGAACTTGCGCTGAGCGAGGATCTCGACACCACCGGCGACGTGACCACCAATTCGGTCGTGCCGGAGAACGCCACCGCCGAAGCGGTGCTGCTCTGCAAGGAGCCCGGCATGGTGCTTGCCGGACTGCCGGTGGCGGAGCGGGTGTTCAAGCTGGTGGAGCCGCGGCTCGAATTCAAGGCGATCCGCGAGGATGGCGACCATTGTGAATACGGCGATGTGCTCGCCGAGATCCACGGCCCCGCCCGCGGACTCTTGATTGCGGAACGGACCGCGCTGAACTTTCTGCAGCGCCTGAGCGGCGTCGCCACCACGTCGGCGAAGTACGCCGCCGCGCTGAAGGGGACGAAGACGCTCGTGCTCGACACTCGCAAAACCACGCCCGGCTACCGCAATCTTGAGAAGTACGCGGTTGCGGTCGGCGGCGCCACCAACCACCGCATCGGTCTCTACGACCGGGTCATGATCAAGGACAACCACCGCGAGATGGCGGCGATGGAGGGCCCCGGCGGAATCACCCGCTCGGTTGAACGCGCCCGGCAGGCCCATCCGGAGCTGGAGATCGAGGTGGAGGCCGATACGCTTGACGAGGTGCGCGAGGCGCTCGAGGCGGGGGCGGATCACATCATGCTCGACAACATGTCCGACGAGATGATGGCCGAGGCGGTGAAGCTGGTCAACGGCCGCGCCAAGCTGGAGGCTTCCGGCGGAATCACCCTCGAACGGCTTCCCCGGATCGGCAAGATCGGGGTGGACTTCGTCTCCGCCGGTGCGCTGACCCACTCGGTCAAGGCCGCCGACATCTCGCTCGACATCAAGGTGTCGAAATGATCGCCCGGCTCACCGGGGAACTGGCGGAGAGCTCCTGCACGGCGTGCGTCATCGACGCCGGCGGGGTCGGTTACGACGTGTCGATTCCGCTGTCGACCTTCGACAAGCTGCCGCACCCCGGGGAGCGGGTCCGGCTCTACATTCACACGCAGGTGCGCGAGGATGCGATCACGCTGTTCGGCTTTGCGACGCAGGAGGAGCGGGAGCTGTTCCGTTACCTCATCAACGTCTCCGGCATCGGGGGCAAGCTCGCGCTGAGCGTGTTGAGCACGATGCCGGTCTCCGCCTTCTGTGCGGCGATCGCCACCAACGACATCAAGGCGATTTCGCGGATCAACGGCATCGGCAAGCGGACGGCGGAACGGCTGGTGGTCGAACTGCGCGACAAGCTCAGCGCCGCCGGAACCGGAACCGTGTTCGCCGCCTCCGGCGAGACGACGCCGGCGGTCACCGCCGCGAACGAGGCCGCGCTCGCGCTGGAACAGCTCGGCTTCAAGCGCGACGCCATCGACCGGACGCTCAAGGCACTGCTGGCCGAACTGCCCGCTTCGGAGCAGACCAGCGAGAAACTTCTTCGTCAGGCGATCATCAAATTGAACTTCTGAGGCGAGATGAAGCTCAAGCGCAGACATTTCGAATGGATCGGCATCGCGTTTCTCGCGCTGGCGGCGCTGTTGTACAGCCAGCCGGAGGTCTCTATTTCCGGCAATGAATCGACCCGGTTCGCGGTGATTCAGGCGGTGGGCGAACAGCATGTGTTTCACATCGAGAAGACCAACTTCCGGACCGTGGACCGGGTGATCCGCAACAATCACGTCTATTCGGATAAGCCGCTGCCGATCGGCTGGGGGCTCGGCATGGTCCACCGGGTGCTTCACGGCGTCACCGGCTGGAACTTCTTCGACAACTACAATCTTCTGATCTACCTCTTCAACCTCGGATTCAGCGGCGCGATCAACATTCTGCTCTTCGTCTGGAGCTTCCGCCAGTTCTGCCGGGTGCGCCGCGGGAGCGTCCCGCTCAAGTTTCTGCTCGCGCTCGGGATGTGCATCGGCACCTGGCTCTTCTCCTACTCCGTCACTGTCAACAACCACACGCCCGCCGCGCTGGCGGTGCTCGGGCTGTACATCGTTCTGGAGAAGTACCGCCGCCGGCCCTCGCGGCGTCTGGCCGCCGCCGCCGGACTGACCGCCGGACTGGTGGCCGCCGCCGATCTCCCGGTCGGGGCGATATTCGCGGTTGCCGCGGTCGCGGCGCTCTGGCTGCTTGCGCCGCGCCGGGAACGGATTTCCGCCGAAACCGCCTGCATCGGTTGCGGGCTCGCGGTCGGCGTCTGGCTTCTCCTGCTCAACTACACCGCCTACGGCACGGTGGTGCCGCTCTACGTGGCCGGTTCGGAAGGGACCTTCCGGGTGGTGAATCCCGGCTGGGCCTACCGGATGAGCTACCTCTTCGAATGCCTCTTCGGCTGTCGTGGATTGTTCAGTTATCAGCCGTTTCTGTTTTTTGCACTGCCGGGGGCGTATTTCCTGTGGCGGGGCGGGAGGTTCTCGCGGGTGGACAAGGTATTTCTGGTTGCGGTGGCGGCGGTCATGCTCTTCTACCTCTTTTTCACCGTCGAATTCGGCGGCTGGGCGTACGGATTCCGCTATCTTGTGCCGGTGATTCCGATTCTGTGGCTTTTCGCCGGACGCTGGCTGCTGGAGGCGCATTTCCGGCTGCTGAAGTGCGCAGTCGCCGCGCCGCTGATTGCGGCGGGGGTGGTGACGGCGCTGGCGGGGGCCTACTCTCCCTTCTGCGTCGCCTACGAAGGGGTCAATTCGCCGCCGGGTCACTTCACCCGGAACGTCCGCAGTACCTTTCTGGGGAACGTGTTCGCGTGGAGTTTCGCTTCCGACGGGAATTCGGCGCTGACCCGGGCGCTGCTGCGCCACTACGGTCCGGCCGATTCGATGAACTTTCTGCACAACACCTACTTCAACCTCAAGCGGCCCGATCTTCTGCGCAAGGTGGCGGAGCGGACGGCGCAGCTGTTACGCGAAGAGCGTGCGGATCAGCACCATGTAGAGCGCGGTTCCGCCGAAGATCGAAAGCAGTGAGTTGCGCCAGCGCAGGTGGAGCAGCACTGTAGCGGCGCCGGCGATCAGCTCCGGCGCGCCAAAGGGGGCGGCGAGGAATTCCACGTTCCGGACGCAGTAGACCACCAGCATGGCGATGGCCGCTGGAGCGATGACGTTGCCCAGATAGAGCACCAGTTCCGGCGGACGCGCATTCTTCCGGCCGAAGAGCAGGAAGGGGAAGGCGCGGATCAGGAAGGTCACCACCGCCATCACCGCGATCGCCTGGAGAGTGTAGGTTGCGTTCACGGCTGCACCTCCTGTGGTTCAAGCTTGCGCCGCAGGAGCAGCAGAACTCCGATGATGGCGAGGATGGCCGGCACGAGCATCTGCTCCGGACCGAAGCAGACGAGAGCGGCGACGGTGGCCGCCGCGCCGACCAGGGCGGGAATCCGGTTTCTCCGTTCGAGACACTGTTCGGTGAGGATCACCAGAAAGAGCGCGGTCATGGTGAAGTCGATTCCGCGGGTATTGCAGGTGAGGAGGGTTCCGGCGATGGCGCCGGCGACGCTGCCGAAGATCCAGTAGAGGTGGTCGAAGAAGCAGACGCCGAGCATGAAGTCGCGCTGGGTGGTTCCGTGGTGCTCCCGGTCGCGGACCAGCAGAGCGTAGGTTTCATCGGTCAGCCCGAAGATGAGGTAGAACTTCCGCCAGCCGTAGCGGCGGAACTTCTCGATGAGGGAGATTCCGTAGACGCAGTAGCGGATGTTGATGAGCAGAGAGAGCAGCGCGACCTCGAAGAGCGGCGGCGCGTTGCGCAGGATGTCCACGGCGGCGAATTGGAGGCTGCCGGAGAAGATGGTCACGCTCATGAGGAGCGCCCACGCCGGGCCGTATCCGGCCTGACTGAGCAGGATGCCGAAGGCCGCCCCCATGGTGGAGTATCCCATCAGCACCGGGAGCGAGGTGAGGAAGGCGGAGTTTGCGGTTTTGCGATTCATGCCGGGCAGGTTTGGTTGATTGAACAAATTTTCCTGAGGATAAGATATAATATACACCGGTTTTTCGGAATCCTCAACCCGGATCGGGGGGGGCGGAACGGGGGAAAATCGTGCGATTTTCCTCCGGGCGGCTTGACAAGCGCGAAATAAGGATTACGTTAATGATTGCGGGTTCGGGAGACGCCTGGCTGTCAGACCGGTTCGGACAGATTGTTCGGGAGGAGGTCGGGGGGCGATGGCGGCGGTTCCGGAGCCGTCCGCGGGTTCCGGTGGCGGCGGGGGAATGTCTCGAAATACCGGAGGACAGCAACTAAGGAAAGGTACAGGAAATGTTAAAAAAAGTCGCGATGCTGCTCGGTGTGTTCGGTGCGGCAGCCGTTCTGACGGGATGCTCCTCGCTCCAGACGGCTTCTGTCGCTGATTTCAACAAGCAGGAGGTGGTAACCTCCGGAACTGCGGTGGAACACATCGCTGTTGCAACTCATGGGCTCTATCTCTTCTCGATTCCGCTGATTACCGGTTCGACCGATCAGTATGGAATGCCGACGCTGGTCACCGATACGGTTTCCCCGCAGGCGCTGACCGCGGCGGTCACCAAACAGGCCAAGGCTGCGGGTGCCCGTACCACGGCTGATCTGGTTACCGACGTCACCTCCGCGGGTTTCATCTTCTATTATCGTGGCGGGACCGCTTCCGGCACCGCGGTGAAGTAGGTGCGGGGAAAACGGAAACTCAACAGTCATAAATGTAAGGAAACTGATAATGTATAAATTGATGACTCTTGTTGCGACGGTTCTGACGGCCGCGGTCCTCTGCGGTTGTGCGTCGGTCAGCGTTGTCGAAGGTCCGGATCTCAACGGTCAGAAGCTGGCCCGTTCCGGCAAAACGGTTGCCCACCTGCAGGCGGAGAACTGGGGAATCTATCTTTTCATGATTCCGCTGATCACCGGTTCCACCGACAATCCGGGCAGCATGGTGTTCCTGCAGGACACGGTCACGGTCAAGAATGCGATTCAGATGCTGACCGCCAAGAGCAACGAGCTCAAGGCAACCGGCACCTACAACATCGTCACCAAGAACAGCACCAATCCGTGGTTCTTCGGCGTCAAGGAGATCCGCGTTTCCGCCAACGCCGTCAAGTAACGCGGCGGACGCGAACAATTGCAGACACACCGGAAAGCTCGCTTTCTGGTGTGTTTTTCGTATGAAGCGCCGGGAACGGCGAAAGGAGAAGAGGAGTTGGCATCATGCTTGAGAGCAACTACTGGCGTGGAAATTTCTGTATTGAGGTGAGTCCGGCGCCCGGCACGCTGGTGATTTTCGGCGCGTCGGGGGATCTGGCGAAACGGAAACTGTATCCGGCGCTCTTCCACCTGTTCCGGCGCGGTCTGATGCACGAGGAGTCGCGGATTGTGGGGTGCGCGCGCACGGCCTATTCGGACGAGGCGTTCCGCGAACACATCCGGCCCGAACTTTCCGGCGGCAGTGAAAGTCAGGTGAACGACTTTCTGAAGCGGGTCTACTACCATGCCGGGGATTACTTCGCGCCGGAGTTCTACGGTTCGCTGGGCCGCCGTCTGGACGAGCTCGAACGCGGCTGTGAACTGCCCGCGAACCGGACGATCTATCTGGCGATGCCGGCGAAGCTCTATCCGCCGATTCTGGAAAACCTTTCGAACGCCGGGCTGCTGACCGAACCGGAGGACGGGAGTTCGTGGCGCCACGTGGTGCTGGAGAAGCCGTTCGGGCGGGACTTCGACTCCGCCGAAGCGCTCGACCTGCAGCTGCACCGCTACCTCAAGGAGGATCAGATCTACCGGATCGACCACTACCTCGGCAAGGACACCGTACAGAACATTTTGATGCTGCGCTTCGCCAATCTGATCTTCGAACCGGTCTGGAACGCCCACTACATCGACCATGTGCAGCTCACGGTCGCCGAGACGCTCGGCGTCGAACACCGGGCCGGCTACTATGAACAGGCCGGGCTGCTGCGCGACATGTTCCAGAACCACATGCTTGAGATGCTGGCGATGGCGGCGATGGAGATGCCCGCCTCGTTCTCGCCGGACGCGGTGCGCGACGAGAAGATGAAGCTGATCCGGTCGATCCGCCCCTTCGATCTGGCGCGTCTCGGGGAGTCGGTGGTGCGCGGCCAGTATGCCGGCTACCGTTCCGAACCGGGGGTGGCGCCGGATTCCACGATTGAAACCTTCGTCGCCGCCCGTTTCATGATCGACAACTGGCGCTGGAAGGGGGTGCCCTTCTACCTGCGCTCCGGCAAGAAACTCGCGGCGCGCAAGAGTGAGATTGCGATCGTTTTCAAACATGTGCCGCATTCGATCTTCACGCCGATCCGGGCGGCGGATATGCAGCCGGACACGCTGGTGCTCAAAGTACAGCCCGACGAGGGGATGGAGCTGACGATTCAGGCCAAACAGCCGGGGCCGAAGCTCTGCATGGGCGGGCTGAGTCTGAACTTCCGCTACTCCGAGTTCCCCGGCGGGGAGAGTTTCGAGGCCTACGAGCGGCTGCTGCTCGACGCGATGCTCGGCGACCAGACGCTCTTCATCCGCAGCGACGTGATCGCCGAGAGCTGGAAACTTTTCACGCCGGTGCTGGAGAACTGGGGCGAACAGTGTCCGCTCGCGGTGTACGAGCCGGGCACAGACGGGCCGGAGGAGTCCTTCCGGCTGCTCTTCCGCGACGGGCGCGAATGGCGGCCGCTGGTGCCGGAACTGTGAGGAGACCGCCGGAATGGGACTCTTCAAGCTGCACGCTCCCTACGCGCCCGCCGGCGATCAGCCGGAGGCGATTGCGAAACTGCTGGCGAACTTCCGCGAAGGGCGCCGCTACCAGACGTTGCTGGGGGTGACCGGTTCCGGCAAGACCTTCACGCTGGCGAACGCGATCGCCGAACTGGACCGGCCGGTGCTGGTGCTGTCGCACAACAAGACGCTGGCGGCGCAGCTTTACAGCGAGTTCAAGGGGTTCTTCCCGGAGAACGCGGTGGAGTACTTCATCAGTTATTACGACTACTACCTGCCGGAGTCCTACATTCCGCAGACCGATACCTACATCGCCAAGGACGCCTCGATCAACGAGAACATCGAAAAACTCCGCCTCTCGGCGACGGCGAGTCTGGTGGAGCGGCGCGACGTGATCGTGGTGGCGAGCGTCTCCTGTATTTACGGCCTGGGTTCGCCCGACGATTACGCCGATCTCTGCGTCCATGTCGCGGTCGGCGACACCAACGGGCGGGACGAGATTCTCCGCCGTCTGGTCGACATCCAGTACAGCCGCAACGACACCGCGCCGGAGAAGGGGGAGTTCCGGGTGCGGGGCGATGTGGTGGATATCTTCGAACCGCAGCGGGACGACTTCATCCGTGTGGCCTTTTTCGGCGACGAGGTCGAGTCGATCGAGCGGCGCGACGTCACCTCCGGCAAGGTGAAGACCCGTCCGGAGGCGGTGACGCTCTTCCCCTGCCGCCACTTCGTGCTGCCGCCGGAGCGGATTGAGCACGCCGCGCACAACATTCTCGCCGAGATGCGCGACCGGGTCGCCTGGTTCGAGAAGAACAACCTGCTGGTCGAGGCGCAGCGGCTCTACCAGCGGGTCACCTACGACATCGAAATGATGCGGGAGATCGGCTATTGCAGCGGCATTGAGAACTATTCGATGCACCTGTCGAACCGCCGCCCGGGGACGCGCCCCTACTGCCTCTTCGACTTCTTTCCGCCGGACTTCCTGACCGTCATCGATGAATCGCACGTGACGCTGCCGCAGCTGCAGGCGATGTACAAGGCGGACCGCAGCCGCAAGCAGGTGCTGATCGATCACGGCTTCCGGCTGCCGTCGGCGCTGGAGAACCGGCCGCTGCAGTTTCAGGAGTTCGAGGAGCTGGCGGGGGACACGGTCTTCGTTTCGGCCACGCCGGGGAGCTACGAACTGGAGCGCTCCGGGCCGCCGGTGGAGCTGATCGTGCGTCCGACCGGGCTGCTCGATCCGCGGATTGAGGTGCGTCCGCTGGAGGGGCAGGTCGACGATGTGATTGCCGAAATCCGCAAGGCCGCCGCGGCCGGGGAGCGGACGCTGGTGACGACGCTGACCAAGAAGAGTTCCGAACGGCTTGCCGACTATCTGGCCGAGCTGGGAATCCGCACCAGCTACCTGCACTCCGAACTGGATGCGCTCGAACGGGTGCGGGTCCTCAACAAACTGCGGGACGGGGAGTTCGACTGCGTCATCGGCATCAACCTTCTGCGGGAGGGAATCGACCTGCCGGAGGTGGCGCTCGTCGCCATCCTCGACGCGGACAAGGAGGGATTCCTCCGCTCGGAGCGTTCTCTGGTGCAGACGGCGGGTCGCGCCGCGCGGAACAAGGACGGGCGGGTGATCCTTTACGCCGACAGTATCACGCCGGGGATGCAGGCGCTGATCGACCAGACCGAAGCGCGCCGCCGCCGTCAGATCGCCTACAACGAGGCGCATGGAATCACGCCGCAGACCATCCGCAAGGAGCGTCACTTCACCATCGGCGAGATCGTCTCTCCGGAGGCGTCGAAGGGGAAGAAGAAGATGCCGTCGCTGGCCGGTTCGATGATCACCGATTCGACCGACCTGGGCGGGCTGGGGCTTTCGCCCGCCGATCAGCAGGCGCTGATTGCGGAGCTGACCGGCGAAATGCTCCGCGCGGCGGAAGCGCTCGAATTCGAGCGCGCGGCCGATCTCCGCGACCGGATTCGGAGCCTCTCCGCCGGCAAGTGACCGATACAAAAAAAGAGGAGAGGCTGTTGCACCTCTCCCCGTCGGTGTGATTCCGAATCAGTTCCAGCTGGAGATATCGTCGTCGGTCGACGTAGGATTTCCCACATCATCGTGCAGAATATTCCTGGCGTCATCATCTGTCCCATTCGGACCGCAAGAATAAATCACCGCTTTCCCTGAGAGTACTTTACTGTTTGGAGCTGCAGGATGAGGAATTCCGTCCTTGAAATCCGTATTTATGAGGATAATGTATCGATTTCCCCACGGATCGCGCCAGAGATAAGGTAGATTTTTTGCATCGTCATAATCTGCTGCAGGATCAAATTTCGGGTTTGGGTCTAGAAATTTGATTTTACGTTTATTGACATTCAAATCGTCTGCATCTATCTTTTGTGGAACGGAAAGCTCTGCGATGAAACTGTCATACGCATTCTGTGCTGCTGCATCGACTTTTTTAACGTCGCCTAATTTAATGTCGCCTAATTTAATATATTTATACACGATAGAGGAATCCGCAGGTCCAATCGTTTTTTTACTTTCTGATACGTCGTTGTTATCAAAAGAATATATAGTTGTAGAACCAGATTTCGGCGCAACCATCTTGTTGTAGGTGCTCTCCACGCCTTTGAGGGCGAGCAGGATCGTGGCCATGTCCGACTTCGCCTGGGTGATTCTGCCCTGCTGCTGGGCGCGGATGACTGCCGGGATGACCAGCCCGGCCAGAATGGCGATGATGCCGATCACCACGAGGAGTTCGACGAGGGTGAAAGTCTGTTTTTGCTTCATTTTTCTATTCCGTTGCTTCGTATTGACTGTATCTCGTTCGGGGAATCTGTTTCCTCTCATGTTATAGTAAATGCGGATTGGTGATTTTTCAATGGCGGAACTGTTTTTTTTGCAAAAAATAGTTCAAAATCCATTCCCCGGCTTGAAAAAAACGATGCAGCGGTTAGGTTATGATTATAGGATCATCCTGAAAAATCAAGGCTTTTTCGAGAAAGGGCTTCTTTTATGAGACAGCAGCGTTTCACTCTCGTCGAACTCCTCGTGGTGATCGGCATCATCGCCGTCCTGGCCGGGCTCCTGATGCCGGCGCTGAACCGGGCGCGGATTTCCGCCCGTACCGCGGAGTGCCTCAGCAATCAGCGGCAGGTGAGCCAGTTCATCAAGCAGTCGATGAACGACAACGACCAGCATTTCATGTCGTACCGGAAAGATGCCGAGACAGAATCCGAAACGGCAGACGAACAGCAGTGGGGTTCCTACCTGAAGAATAAAAACTACATTCAGGATGTGGCGGTGATGCGCTGTCCTTCGTTTGAATACACCGCCAACGGCAATTTGGACAACCGGCTGTCGCAGATCTACGGTGCGGCATTCACCACCGATGAAGATGGCTTCGATTTCCGGGGAACCAAACTGCTCATGTACAATACCAACACGCAGGTTGCCCCCAATGCGCTGGCGCTCGGCGGCTGCTGCGGCACCGGGGGCACGGGCGGTGCGGATCTTCTCGCCAGCCCGCTGATGCAGTTCGGCACGTCTCCCTCCTCCACCGCGGCCGGAAATCCGACAAAAATTCACGGTGATTTCGTCAATCTCTTTTTCCTCGACGGCCACTGCGAATCGCTGAATAAAGAGGGCACCGAGGGAAGATACTATCCCGCTGTCGGTAAGGCTGAAAAAATTTCCGCGTGGCTTGACCCGGATACGAAATGACAGAATTTGTTTTGAGGAGGATACCATCATGGCAGGTGTGAAACTTTACAACAAAACCGGCGACGAAAAGGCGGTTCGGACGCAGGAGGCGATTGAGAAGAAGTTCGGCTTCATTCCGGAGGTGTTTCAGGCGATGGGGCGGAACGGCGACTTTCTCCAGGCGGCGATGCACATGGCCGATGTCGCCGGGCAGGGGCTCGATGCGAAGACCCGGGAACTCATCATCATCGCGGTCAGCGCGGTCAACGGCTGTGCCTACTGTCTGGACGCTCACCGCTCCGCGGCGCTCGCCGCCGGTGTCACCGACGAGGAGATCACCGCCGCAATCGAGGTCGCCGCATCGATCAGCCTTTACAACAACTTCAACAAGGCGATCAGCCTCAATTCTGACCTCAAGACCCGCTGAGCGCGGCGAAAAGGAATCAAAACGGGCGTTTCCGGGAAATTCCGGGAGCGCCCGTTATATTTTGATCTGGTTTCTCACCCCCTCTTCTTCCCGGGGGGCGCAGTTGTGTCGGAGTGGTGCTTGACCGGGGGGCCGTGTGATGCCGTCAGCCGAGATGCTGGCCGCAGTCCACCCGGAGGATCTCGCCGGTGATCGAATCGTTGCGGCAGAGGAAGAGCACCGCTTCAGCGAGGTCGCTAAGCTCCACCTTGCGCCGGAGCGGCAGGGTGGGGAGCGTCTTCTCCATCTTCGAATGCTCCAGCCCGACCGGCGGCAGGACCGGACCGGGGGCGACGGCGTTGAAACGGAGATTCCGGGGGCCGAGTTCGCGGGCGAGTTCCAGCGTCGCCTCCGCGAGAGCCCGGCGGGAGAGCGAGTAGCCGCCGCCGCGCGGCGAAATTCCGGAAATCTCCTGATCGAGCAGATTGACCACCGCACCTTCGTTGAGATCGTGCTGTGCGGCAAACGCCTTCAAGAGCGCGAGCGGACTCCAGAAGTTCACCTCGAAGTGTTCGCGGTCGAGCGCTTCCGGCGCGTCGGCAAGCGAAGCGAGGCGGTACATCGAGGCGTTGTTGATGAGGATATCCACCCGCCCCGCTTCGGAGAAGAGGCGGAGCGCTTCGCCCGGGCGCGCGAGGTCCGCCTGCAGCACCCGGTGGCGCGCCGTACCGCCGGGGAGCATGTTTACCAGCGCTTCGGCTTCAACGCGGGAGTTCCGGCAGTGCAGCAGGAGCCGCGCTCCCGCCGCGGCGAAGGCGCGGGCAAGTTCCGCCCCCACCCGCCGGGCTCCACCGGTAATCAGTACAAATTTCTCTTCAATCCGCATATTTTCCCCCGATCTCTTTTGAAAAACAGCATTCAGCATATTATATTCCATGGTGCCCCTGAAAGCAAACAGCAAAAAGAAGGTTTGTCATGAAAACGCTCCGTTTCCGTTTTACCCTTGTGGAGGTCCTCGCCGTGGTGGCGCTGGTCAGCCTGCTCGCCGCCATCGGCTTCGGCGCCTACAGCTACGCGATGAACGCCTCGCGCGAATCCAACACCAAAGCGCTGCTCAAGCGCATTGAAGCGGGGCTGGAGAGCTGTCGAACCAAGTACGGATATTATCCGGCGAGCCAGTCGTTCCATATGATCAAGTTCAAACTTGACAGCTCGAATCTGATTTCTGACGTCGAGTTCGATGTCGCCAGTTCCAGCTCGAACGGAACTGCACTGAGCGATGAGATGCGCAAGGAGTTTCTCCGGGTGGTGGAGGAGGAATCTCTGAAAAAGGGGAAAACTGGAGATTTCGTTCTGGAAGACAGCTGGGGCGGGGCGATCTATTACCGGTATCCCGGCCAGATCAACAAGGGGGGATTCGATTTGATCGCTCCCGGTGCGGACGGCAGATTCGGGAGCGGCAATGCAACCACACCGCCGACAGCTCGCACCTCCTATTATTCCACGGACAACGAAAAAATCTGCGACGATATCACGAACTTCTGACGGTTCTGAAAGAGAACGCCCGGCATGGAAAAGCCGGGCGTTTTTTCATTCAAAGAGGTAGTACTGCGTGTCCTCGAACTCGCTCTGCTTCATCTCGACATTGCGTGAGGAGAAGGGGATCAGCAGAATGGTCCAGTTGATGAACTCCGACATGTTGCTCACCCCGTCGACCGTGCGCACCGGTTTCCGGCTGGGGGTATCGAGCACCGTCAGGCTGAATTTCCCGTATCCGCGGCGGGTCACCCGTTTGAAAATGGCAATTTCCGGAATGGCGAAGCTGAGGTCGGTGTTCGGCAGCGGAATCGGCAGCTCCGGCGTACCGATCAGCACCTGGCTCGACGAGGTCGCCAGCGTGCCGGAAATCAGTTGCATCGTGTAGGCGGCCTCCTTTTCCTCCTTGACGACGATGGCGCCCGCCTTGGCAAGGTACAGTTCGAAACAGCCCTGCACATAATTCTTATCCACCTGCGGCGCGAGGTTGGAGTAGTCGGCGAACACCTTGGCATCCCGGTACATGCTGAAATCGATCTGATACATGCACCGCTCGACGGCGGAGGAGATCAGCAGCTGCTCAACGATGTTGCGGCTGGTATTGGTGATCGTCGGGGTGGAGCAGCCGGCATGCAGCAGAAGAAAGCCTGTGGCCGCCGCCAGCAGGAGGGCAAAGGGCAATCTTCTGCATTTGTCGCTGTTGTTTCGACGAAGAATCAATCTTCCTTCTCCCGGTTTTTCAGCCGCTCGACGTCCTGGCGGGCGAATTCGATCACCTGGTCGAAACGGGCCGCATTGCTGGAATCCGCTTCGACCAGCGTCTGATGCGCTTCGGTGACGGTTTCGGCGGTGGTCAGCATGTCGTTGCGGGCAACGTTGCCGTCGCTGGCGGACCACTGCGGCGCGTCGGGGTCGCTCCCTTCGGTAAAGGTGAAGAGCTTGCTCACACCGAGATCGCGGAGCAGTTTTTTCAGGGTATCGTTCGCGTTGAGCAGCTCCACCGTCGCATTGCAGCGGCGGGATTTCAGGCCGATCATGGAGAGCACCCCCATGAAGGTGCTGTCCATCGCGACACAATCGCCGAGGTCGATCCGGAAGCATCGGAATTCATTGGACGACTTCGCCAGTTCGCGCAGCGGAACCGCATATTCGAAGTTGGCGCGGCCTGCGACCTTGACCGAAAAAACTCCATCGTGATGGGAGATGAGAAGATCGGATTCTTTCATCGGGCGAGCTCCTTTCCGGTTCCTGAATTACTTGCTCTGAAGGACCGCTTTGATCCGGCGCACGCCGCGGCTGGAACTCTCCTCCTTGAGGATTTTGAAGTGCCCCAGTTCGCCGGTATGCGATGCGTGCGGTCCGCCGCAGATCTCCTTGCTGACGTCGCCCATCGTGTAGACTTTGACCCGGGCGTCGTATTTGTTTTCAAACAGACCCATCGCTCCGCTGTTTTTCGCCTCTTCGATGGTCATCTCTTCGCAGACGACCGGCAGATCGCGGTCGATCGCCTCGTTGACCAGCTTCTCCACCTCGGCGAGCTGTTCCGGAGTCATCTTCTGCTCGTGAGAGAAGTCGAAGCGGAGCCGTTCGGCGGTGATGTTGGAGCCGCGCTGTTCGACATGGGGGCCGAGCACTTTGCGCAATGCCGCCTGCAGCAGGTGGGTCGCAGTGTGGAGCCGGGCGGTTTCAACCGAACTGTCGGCGAGTCCGCCCTTGAACTTCTGCTCGGCGCCGGCTCTTGAGAGCTCCTGATGCTTCGCGAAGGCGGCGTCGTAACCGGCGCGGTCGACCTCGAATCCCTTTTCCTTCGCCATTTCGACGGTAAGTTCGATCGGGAAGCCGTAGGTTTCGTAGAGGTTGAAGGCGTTCTTGCCGGAGATCACCTTTTTGTTGATGTGCGGCGGCACGCGGTCGATCAGCTTCTGGAACTCGTGGGTTCCCTTCTCCAGCGTGACGGCGAACTGCTTCTCCTCGCGGTTGAGTTCTTCGCAGATGACCGCCTTCTGGCGGCGCAGTTCCGGATAGATGTCGCCGAACTCCTCGATGACCGCCTCGGCGATCTTCGCGGTGAAGTTTTCGGTGATGCCGAGTTTGCGTCCTTCGCGGATGGCGCGGCGGATCAGGCGGCGCAGCACGTAGGGCTGGTCCACCTTGCCCGGGGTGATGCCGTCGGCGAGGATGAAGGTCGCGGCGCGGAGGTGGTCGGCGATGATGCGCTCCGAAGGTGTGCGGGGGCCGGAGACCGGCTCGGTTCCGCGGATTTCGTCGAGCTTCGCGAAAATCGGCGCGAAAATCTCCGTCTCGTAGCAGCTGGTCTTGCCCTGCAGAATGGCGGTGACCCGTTCGAGGCCCATGCCGGTGTCGACGTTGCGCTGGGCGAGCGGCTCGAACTTGCCGTCGGCGGTTTTGTTGTACTCCATGAAGACGTCGTTCCAGATTTCAACCCAGCGCTTGTCGGCCGGATCGAACTTTTCCGGCGGCGGCAGCTCGCCGGTCCAGTAGAACATCTCGGTATCCGGGCCGCAGGGGCCGGTGATGCCGGCGGGACCCCACCAGTTGTCCTTTTTCCCGAGCTTGGCGATCCGTTCGGCCGGGATGCCGAGGGAGTTCCAGAGTTTCCAGGCGGTTTCGTCGAAGGGGGCGTCGTCGTCGCCGGCGAAGACGCTCACCGCGAGCCGCTCGACCGGGATGTTGAGGTTCTCTTTGCCGGTCAGGAATTCAAAGCTGAAACGGATCGCCTCCTCCTTGAAGTAGTCACCGAGCGACCAGTTGCCGAGCATTTCGAAGAAGGTGAGGTGGACGGCGTCGCCGACCTCGTCGATGTCGCCGGTGCGGATGCACTTCTGGAAGTCGGTCAGCCGTTTCCCGGCGGGATGTTTTGCGCCCTGCAGATAGGGGACGAGCGGATGCATTCCGGCGGTGGTGAAGAGGCAGGTCGGATCGTTTTCCGGAATCACCGGCGCGCTCTGAATTTCCTGATGGCCCTTCGACTTGAAAAACTCGATGTATTTACGGCGGATGTCAGCTTCTTTCATGGGGAATTTTCCAGTATCTTTCTATGTTTCGCAGTATGTGAAAAATCATTCTAATAATCTACTCTTGATTGCGGAAAATTCAAGTCATAACCGGTCCGGGCGGCTTGACTTTTCCATTTTTCACGCGATGGTGAAGCTTGACGGCGCGATGCCGCGGGATGGCAGGAAGCCGCGCGGCAGGAAGGACTCCGCGCGGCTTTTCGCAGTTTGCCGGTGTGCTGATGTTTGTCGCGTCGGGCTGCTGCTGTCCGACGAGCTGCCCGGCACAGCCCCCCCTGACGCGTCATGCGGAATTGACGAATTCTGCCGCACGGGGAACTGTTCCCCATGCGGCTTTTCCAGAGAGAATGGTCTTGTCACCTGTTGCTTTCCGGAATTATAGATATTTTTCCAACCTCTGATTGAATGCAGCAAGGGGTTTAACGTGTCAGATGGTATACCATCGTACCGCCGGAGAACGCTCCCGGATCGGCCGTAAAGTGGAAAAATCCGCCTTTTTTCCGAGTTACAGCAACTGTTCCTGCTGACGTGCCGTCAAGTTTCAACGCGGTCAGCGTAACAGGGGCATCCCCCTCAAGTTTCAAGGTGATTTCCACCGGGTCTCGCCGCAGCAGCAGGGGGAATGTTCCCCGGTTTTCCAGCAGGTGTAATCCGGAATCGCCGAACTTCATCCTCTGGCTGAGTACATTCGTCATGTGGAAAATCAGGATGCTGGAACTTCTGCCGAGAGGAACACCGTCCAGGCTGCTTACGGAGACGGTCTGCGGAACTGTCGCTCCTGTAACTGTCAAGCGTCCGGCAGAAAGTTTGCCTGCCGGCAGTGTTACCGATTCCGAACGCGGAGAAACCAGAGTCAATGTCTTTGCGGATACATTCAATTGAAGTTCTCCTGTGGAGCTTGTTGCGATTCCTCTGGTGAGGAGGGTATGCCGTAACTTCTCTACGGCTGGATCTGGCAATGGGGCTTCTGCCGCTGCCTGTTTCAGAGATAATTGTTTCACTCCTGCTGTTGCCCGGTTGCCGACAACCGTTCCGATTCGAGTGATAAGTCCAAGCTGTTCGAAGGAACGTGGGTACAGCAGCGGCTGATCTGTGTCCCAGAGATTTTTCGGTACCGGATAGGCATATGCTGCCTGGGCCGGACTTATGTCTCCGCGCCGAAAAAGAAACATTGTCAAACGGTCGGAGAGTTGCCCCAATGGTTCGTGGGCGATATCAAAAATGCTGAAATCCACTAACTTATCCACGTTGCGGGAGGAATGACTCCAGGCAAAATGATAGAGGGCGTCCCAGTCCTGCAGTGCGGCGTATCCCCCGATCAAGGGGCCGCCTTCGGCACGATAACGGTTGGGTGGACAAAACTTGTATTCTGTGATACTGAAAGGCTTGCCGAAAAGTCTCGGAGCCAAAAGCTGCAGCGGAACTTCATCCCCGTACGAACCAATTGCGGAACGCTGACGGAACAGCATCGGCAGCCCCCAATCGTTTTCCGGGAAGGCGGGATGGTCATGGTACTTGTGATCATCCACCGCATCAAGATCATCCCGAAGCAGCGCAAGAGGTACCTTGTTGTGCATATTCACATCGGTGCATAGTGTCTTCATCCCGAGTTCCTCGCGAAGAAATCTTGCCTGTTCAAGGATGCTGCGGTGCTGACAGTCATAGAGAAATTCCTGAAAGCGACGGTTGGAAATATCGGCGGATTCAATTGGCTCATCGGGATGTTGTTTTGCCATCCACCCGGGAAATTTTTCCTGATACAGTTTCGCAATTTCCGGCGCTTTGTCCCAAACCGTATAGAGATTGTTTTCATTCGTAAAACTGACTAGATAGAATGCAGGATCTTCCGCCCAGGTCATCCCGGTGTAAGGGTTTCGGTGAGTGAACCAGTTACGGGCAAAACGCTCCCAGTTGCGCCTGGCGGCTTTTGAAATCGGCAATAACGCCTTCATCTGAAAAAAAGAGTTGCCGGGAACTTTTTCCGGAATCTTCTCCGCAGGCTTCAACTTTCGGCTTACGTAAACATCGGTGGTGATGTAAAGCCCTCTTTTTTTCAGCGCGGCAAACAAATATTCAAGTTTGTCGAGCTGTTCCAGATCAAGCTCGGTGCTATCAGGAGAATTCTTTTTCACCAGCTGATTGTCCTGATGATGCAGGCGAACGGCATTATACCCCATGCGCGCCAGCCGTTCCGCCAGTGCATCCGCAGACTCTTTTGAAAGAAAGTTAGCAGAGAAACAGAGGTTGACTCCGACAAATTTGATCCGCCTGTCCGGTGCATTTGCAAAGGAGAAGTGCCCGTCGGGGGCAACAACAACCCGACCGTATTTGCCAGCCGGCGCATCAAGCATTCCGGAAAAATCCAGCGGGGTTCCCGGAACTATATCGTGTGGCGCATCAAGGGGAATCCACTCCTTTCCTGCCATGATATAAGTAGGAAGTGTCTCTGCGGCAAGAAGCAGCGGAGCCTCTCCAAGTGTCGCGGCAACCACCATCCACAACGAAGAGGATTTCCTCATCCGAAAGGTCAGTTTTATCGGATCGTTTCGGCGAAGTTTGAACTGTGAGGCATATAATCCGACATAGCTTGAGCGGTTTTCCGCATTCCATATCATTACCGCGTTGTCGAGGTGAACCGGCATCCACCAGTTGCCGATGTCACGCCCATGACGAATCTCGATGGATTCTTTTGAACCGTTACGGTAAAAAACTTCAATTTCACCCAGCGTCCCTGCTGTCGGCCATCCGGCGGCATGCAGCAGATAGAGGTGGGAACCAGTCGTTTCTACCTCAACGGAACGCTCTTTGTCAAATGTACGTCCCAGTACCAACGCTGACCGTCCGCCGTTTTTTGCCGGATCCAGAATTTCAAATGCGCTTCCTCCTGCTGGCAGGCGTCCGGGTTTGAGCATTCTAAGATCATTTTCCTTTCCCTGATCTGTCCAGCCGCCTTTTCCGTCACCTGCGACCTCGTCGGCAAAACCGAGATTAACCACCTCCGATAGATCGATCGGATGGCTTATCGGCTGAATTAACGAAAATCGAAATTTCAATGATGAAACGTTCAGTGTTCCCTGAGCTGGGTTGAAATAAAGCCGAATTGAAAACGTCGGATCGTCAAACTTCCGATTATCCTGCACTTTGAGAGTAAGATCTCCTGTCAGCTGAAGGACGGAGCCGGAATCAAGGGGAATCAAGACTTTTTTTACCCGTGCAGTAAGAGGAAACTGTTTTTTACCGTCAAATTCAGCAGGGAGAGAGCTGGTTTCCCCGTCTAGTAGAAGACTCCTGGACTTGGCTGGCAGATTGAACTGCAACATGATTCCGAGTGTCACCCAGGGGTTCGGACAAGTGAGCTTCGCCTGATATTCGACCTGATTATCTGCAATAGGAGTGACGGTTTCGTGGATCTTTCCCCCTCCGAATTTCCCGCTTATGGTGACGGTTCCGTTATTCTCTCCCTGAGTGATATCAGAAATGTCACGTTGTCCGGTCTGAACGAATCCCGCACCGAAATGCAGAATTTTAGCATTCAGAGATTCGATCTGCAGAGTTCCGTCACGTTTGATTGTGAGCCAGGAAGGCAGCTCCAACGCGAAAAGAGTGGAACTGACTAACAGAGAGAACAACATTAAAATTTTTTTCATAGTTTGCCTTACAGGTTCAGCTTGGATTTACCATCTTCGAGCAGGACAGCATCAAACTGATGTTTTTCCTTCAACTCTTTTGGACCCGGGCTTGAGACGCTGCCGTCCAGCATCCCTGCGTTGATGCGTCGAAAATGTCGCAACACAGCATGGCCGCTGTTGGCGTTGAGCATGTAGCTCTGTTCAACCTTGTTCGTTACCTGCGGATTCTGGGAGTCTGCCAGAATTATCGTTGCACTTGGTTTTCCCCGCGGGACACAGGTGAACCCGGTTATGCCGATCCGGGTACGTTTGACTGCAGTTGTATTTGACCATTTCCCGGCCAGATAATTGTTCATCCCGTAAGTACGAAAGCAGAACTGACCCGGGAGTGCATCTCCGCGTTCTACTGCAGGACAGGCATAGGATTTGTAAACATCAGTTTCCTGAAGCTCTTTCGGTACGGCACTGGTGGCATACCCTCCCTTGACCAGTGCCTGCGCCCAGGTAATTTTATCAATCCAGATTGCCGGCAGATAATCATCCTCGGAATCGGCGTAAAGCTGCATACCTGTCATACACTGTTTCAACTGGTTGACACAGTTGATCGATTTTGCTCTGGCTCTGGCCTGGTTCAACGCAGGAAGCAGCATGGCCGCGAGAATTGCAATAATAGCTATTACAACAAGAAGTTCAATCAGAGTGAAATATGGGCAGACTTTTTGAAAATTGCAGTTGCATGGACCGGATCTCTTTTTCATACGCATCCTTTCTATTTCAGATTGACGGCGAAATGTTTCGTGACAAGCGTCCTGTGCTCAACCCGGAGATCTCCGGCAAACTGGCGCAACAGCAGTTCGGTTGCGGCTTCCCCGATCTCCCGGTAGGGCTGTTCGTGGCACCAGCCGGCGAATCCGGGAATTTTCATCGCGGCGCTGCCGCTGATCAGACGGCACTGCTGTTGAAAATCGATCTGAAACTCCTGCAGCAGCCGGATGGTTTCCTCACGCAGGTCGGGCGAGTGGATCAAAAAAGCATCCGGGTGTTTCCCCGCCTGAAGCGCCTGCCGGAGCCGATCCGGCAAGGCGGAGGTTGCGTAGAAGATCATATCAGGATCAAGCCTTTTTCCCGCTTCTTCCAGTGCCTTCCGGTAACCTCGCAGGTAGAGCTCTGCTCCGGGGTCGTTATTCATTATCCCCCAGAAGGAACTCCGGCCTTCCCGCAGCAGCTCCTTGCCCTCCTGGTAGCTTTCTTCCGTGTAATCCACGGTGAGGGAATTGCACTCCTCCGGAACACTCGAACCGAAGACCACGGTGGGAATCTGGCGGGAAATGCGCCGGATGATGGGGAATCTCTCTTCCGGTGGGGCAAACCAGATCAATCCATCCACAAAATTTTCACACAGCTCCTGGTAAAATCCTTCCTCCTCTCCCGAGCTGATGCTCATCGGGCGGACCAGACAATGATGTTCGATCAGAACGGTGCCGCTCGCGGCGATCAGCTTCCAGCCGTACTCACTGTAACAGTGGTTGATGCCGTAGCCGAAAAGCAATCCGATAATTCTTTTTTTCGCCGGTCCCGTTTTGGCCACCGGGGCGAGAAAGGTGCCGATACCCTGTTTCGTTACCAGCACCCCGTCGCGGACCAGCTTCTCCAGTTCGCGCGTCACCGTGCAGCGCGACACCCCGAACTGCGCCGCGAGTTCCCGCGATGAAGGCAGCTGGCGGCTTTCCCCGCCGCTCCTCGCCTGCAGATCGTAGATGTAATGCTGGATCAACAGCCGCCCGCGCGGACTCTTGTCTCGGTTCGATTTCTTGAATCTCTGTTGATCCATCGCGCTTCCCGTAAAAATATGATACCAGTGTGATACCAGTAATATTATACCGGATTTTTTTGCGATTGTCAAGAGGAAAGAGGAAAAAAAAACGGAAATTCCCGGAACCCGCAGCGAAACCGGCGGATTCTCCGGCGGTTCCGGAGTTTGCCGGTTGCATTTTTTCGGAAGTGCGTTATGTTAAAGGGGTGTCCGTATCGGGATGGGGTCCGCCGGTGTATCGTCGCCGGGCGGAACGGTCCGGACTGCGAATGATTTCCTTGTTCGGCAGGAAGACCGGAGTCTGTTTCGTGCGGTGATGAAACTCTAATTGGGAAGAAGTTGCGCGGTTGTCGCCGTAAATTTTCTTTTTTCAGCTGATGGATCTGGATCCCGCGGCTTCTTTCGCATGGAACAGGAATTGAACCTTATGACGCTTTTGAAACATGATGCCGTTCTGCCGCGGGATGCCCTGTCGCGTTTTCCGGCGGATGTCCTCCCGGTCGTAACTCCGCTGGTCGGATATATGGTCGCGAATATGCGCACCGTCGGCGAACTCCGGCGGCGGTGTGAGACGCTCGACAAGCTGTACAGCAAACTTTCCGGCGGCGGCCGGCAGTTGCTTCTGCCGCCGGCGCCCCGGGATATCCGCGAACTGCGCCGCGCCCTCCGCCTCTCTCAGAAGACGCTCGGGAATTTCGCCGGCGTGACCCGCTTTTCCGTGAGCTACTGGGAGCATGACCGGACGCACCCGAGTTCGACCTCCCGGCGCGTGATTTTCCATGTTCTCGAGACCGGCCGCTCGTCGCTCCGCCGCCTGCTGGATGAGCTGGACAAGGCCGCCGCCGCACAGGATGCCTCCTCTGCCGCCGGGCAGTGACGTCGCAGGCACCCATGAAAAACCGGCTTCTGGAAAAAACCTTCCGGGTGCTTGAGCTGGCCGCCGCCGCGGAAGAGCCCGTCTCGCTCAAGCAGCTCGGCGAGATGTCCGGAATTCCACCCAGCACCCTGTCGCGCATTGCCGCCGATCTGGTTGAAGCCGGTTATCTGGTCCGTTCCGGTCCGCGCCGGTTCGAGCCGGCCCTCGGCCTCATTCTGCTCGGGCAGAATGCGATCTTCAACTCGCCGCTCTCCCGGCTGGCCAATCCGCTGATCCGGAGCCGTGCGGAGGCCCTCGGCGTCAACGGCGCGCTGGCGGGGATGGAGAACGGCCAGCTGGTCTATCTCTACCGCAGCGACCTGTACGGTCCGGACCAGCTCAACGGCATGCCCTGCCGGGTTCCGCCTGGCTGTTCCTATATCGCGCTGGCGATTCTGACGATGGAGTCCGGGGCGGAGGCGGGGGCGGAACAATTTCTGCAACAGGAGTCCTGCCGTCTCACCTGCGAGGAGGCGCACCAGCTTGCCGCGTCGGTCGCCGAGCACGGCTATCTGCACCGGGTTGAAGTCGACGGTTGCTGGAACATCTGTCTGCCGATCGAATACCGGCATCGCTTTTACGGCGTTTCCCTCTACGGCAGGAAGGGGCAGGGGGGGAATCCGGACCGGCTCCTCTTCGAGGCGGCTCTGCTCACATCCAGAATCCGCAACGCGCTCTCCTGACCGTTCCTCTCCCTGAAAAAAACGCCCTCCCGGCCGGATTCCGGCGGAGAGGGCAGTTTTTGTTCTGCGGAACGCTCTTACTTGGCGTATTCGACCGAACGGGTCTCGCGGATGATCGTCACCTTGATCTGACCCGGATAGGTCATCTCCTTCTCGATCCGCGCGCAGATGTCCTTCGCCAGCATCTGCGCTTCGCCTTCGCTGACCTTCTCCGGCGTCACCACGACGCGGATTTCACGGCCGGCCTGCAGTGCAAAGCAGGACTCCACGCCCGAGAATTCGTGCGCGATCGCCTCGAGCTGTTCCAGCCGCTTGAGGTAGAGTTCGGTGGTCTCGCTGCGGGCCCCCGGACGGGAGGCGCTCAGCGTATCGCAGGCGCTGATGAGAATGTCGTACAGACTTTCCGGCTCCACTTCGCCGTGGTGCGCCGCCACCGCGTGGACGACATCCTTAGCCTCGTTGTGCTTGCGCAGCAGATCCGCACCGATCTGGGCGTGCGGCCCCTCCACCTCGTGGTCGATCGCCTTGCCGAGGTCGTGGAAGAGACCGATCCGCTTCGCCTTCTGCTCGTCGAGGCCGAGTTCCGCCGCGATCATGCCCATGAAGTAGCTGGTCTCCAGCGAGTGCTGCAGCACGTTCTGCGAAAAGCTGTAGCGGTATTTCAGACGCCCGAGCAGCTTCATGATCTGCGGCGAGACCCCCTGGATTCCGGTTTCGAGCACCGCGGCTTCGCCCACCTGGAAGAGCTCCTCTTCCAGCTCCTTGCTGATCTTCTTGGCCAGCTCCTCCACCCGGGTCGGATGGATGCGCCCGTCGCTGATCAGCCGCTCCATAAGCTGGCGCGCCACCTCTTTCCGCACCGGGTCGAAGCAGCTGATGACCACCGCTTCCGGCGTGTCGTCGATGAGAATGCTCACGCCGGTGGCCGCTTCGATCGCGCGGATGTTGCGCCCTTCGCGGCCGATGATCCGCCCCTTCATCTCGTCGTTCGGCAGCGGAATGGTCGCCGTCGTGCGCTCGTAGGTGCAGTCGCTCGCGTACCGCTGAATGGCGTAGGTGAGAATGCGGCGCGCTTCCCGCTCGCTCCGCGCCTTCGCCTCCTCCAGCTGATTGCGGACCATCAGACCGGACTCATTCTTGATCTCGTTCTTGAGTTTTTCCAGCAGGATTCCCCGCGCCTCTTCCCGCTTCATGCCGGCGATGCGTTCGAGTTCATCGATCTGCTGGGAGATGCTTTTGGCCAGCTCCTGTTCCCGGTTCCCGAGCCGTTCCCGGAGCGTTTCAATCTCCTTCTCCTGCTTCTCGATGTTCTTCGATTTGGCGTCCATCGAATCGGCGCGGCGGTCGAGCAGCTCCTCGCGCTGGGCGAGACGCTTCTCGTTGTTGGTCTGTTCGCGGCGGCGCTCCTTGAGCTCCTGCTCGCACTCCTCGCGCATCTTGATGGTCTCCGCCTTGGCCGAGACCCGGGCGTCACGCAGAATGTGCTCCGCCTCCCGTTCGGCGTCGCTGCGGATCTTGTCCGCAGTGCGCGAAGCGGAATCCTTCTGCAGTTTTTGAATCCAGTTGTTCAGCATGATCCCCGCCGCGATTCCAATCGCGGCAAAAATACATGCAACGGCGATCAGCGCCCACAAATTGCTTTCCATTTTTCCTTCTTTTCCCCCTGTTTTCTGCGGCGGCTCCCGAAGAGCTCATCCGCCTTATTTTTCACACAGATATATATCCTGCTCGGTGACCACGACATCGACATTGCGGTCGTGCTCTTCCCGAGGAAGATCGTTCGCCAGCTGGCATGCGTAGATCACACCGACCACCGGTCCGCGGGCCGCCGCCAGCATCCGGTCGTAAAATCCGCCGCCGCGCCCCAGCCGGATTCCGGAGGGCGTACAGGCGACCGCCGGCGTAAGGTAGAGCAGCCTGTTCGCGGCAAACTCCGGCGTCGCCGCCGGCAGCTCCGGCCGCGGTTCCAGCAGCCCGAATTTCGCCCGGACCAGATCCCGCGCGACGTCGTGGATCTCCACCAGTTCGTACCCCGCATCCGCCGCGATGTACCGCGGCAGAAAAAATCGCTTCTCTCCCAGCAACCCGAAGAGGTCCGGCTCCTGCCCGTCGCTCGCGTAGGCGGCGATGCAGTCCGCCGCCTGATAGCAGGCGAGGCGCCGGATGTTCCGGCAGATCGCCGCATCGGCCCGGAGCCGCTCCTCCGGCGACAGCGCCGCGCGCCGGGCCAGATAGTGCTTTCGCAGTTCACGCTTTTCCATCGCGTTTTTCCTCCCGGACAAAGTCGCGCAGTGCGCGCCAGTAGTCAACCCGTTCCCGGATGCGCGCCTCGTAGCCGATCTCCTTCGGCTCGTAATAGCGCTTATCCACACTCAGATACTCCTGCGGCACGAAACCGCCGGGGTAGTCGTGCGGATAGAGATAGTCCTTGCCGATTCCCTCCGCTTTCGCCCCCGCGTAATGCGCGTCGCGGAGACGGACCGGAATCGGTTGAACCCGCTCCTGCTCCACGTCGGTTGCCGCCGCTTCCAGCGCCGCATACGAGGCGTTGCTCTTCGGCGCGGTCGCACAGTAGGTGGTCGCCTGGGCCAGAATCAGTTTCGCTTCCGGCAGGCCGATCATCTCCACCGCCTGCATCGCGGCGGTGCAGAGCTCCAGCGCGCGCGGGTCGGCGTTGCCGACATCCTCCGCGGCGAAGATCGTCAGCCGTCGGGCGATGAAACGGATGTCCTCCCCGGCGTGCAGCATCTTCGCCAGATAGTAGACCGCCGCATCGGGGTCGGACCCCCGCATGCTCTTGATGAACGCCGAGGCGGTGTCGTAGTGGCCGTCATCGCCGTAGACGATCATCTTCTGCTGAATCGAAGCCTCCGCCTCCGTCAGCGTGACGCGGGTGACGCCCGCGTCATCCGGATCGGTGGTGAGCGCGGCGACTTCGAGCGCGTTCAGCGCCCGGCGCGCGTCCCCCTCGCAGGCGGTGGCGAGAAAGTCCGCCGCCTGCGGCTCCAGCTCCACCTTCCGCCCCGGGAAGGAGCGTTCGTCGTCCGCCGCCCGGTGGAGCAGCGTGCGGATCTCCTCCTGCGAGAGCGGTTCGAGCCGGAAGACCAGCGACCGGGAAAGCAGCGCCCCCACCACGTAGAAGTGCGGGTTGTGCGTGGTTGCCCCGATCAGCCGGACATTGCCGTTTTCCACATCCGGCAGCAGAGAGTCCTGCTGGGAACGGCTGAATCGGTGAATTTCGTCGATGAAGAGAATCGTCCTCCGCCCGGAACTGCGCCGCCGCTTCACCGCGGCGGCGATCTCCCGCCGGACATCCGCGACGCTCGAGGTCACCCCGGAGAGCCGGATGAATTCCGAATCGGTCATCCGTGCGATCACCTCCGCGAGGCTGGTTTTCCCGGTGCCGGGCGGTCCGGAGAGGATGATCGAGCTGAACCGGTCCGCGTCGATCGCCCGCCGGAGCAGTCTGCCCGGTTCGAGCAGATGCCGCTGCCCGACATACTCGTCGAGCGAACGGGGACGCAGCCGGGCCGCCAGCGGCATCCCGGAGCCGTTTTCCGCCTCCGTTTCCGTGCCGCCGGTGAAGGATGCCGGGAATTCCGGTTCGAGTTCAAACAGATTCTCTCTCATCTCCAGCCGTACATTGTCAATCAGCCGGAAGAGGCTCTGCAGGCAGGTTACTGGTCGGAATCGGGCACAATGAAACCTGCGGCCGGTTCATTTCTCCGACCGGGGTGACTGGTCCGGCTGTCCCCTTCCGGGCGGCAGCTTATTCCAAGGCATAGCGCAGGATGCCGTAAGTCAATCATGTCCGTTCCGGCCGCCTCTGCCGGGCAGCCGCTTCCCTTTTTCTCATCTATTATAATAAAAGCGTTGAATCACGCTGTATTATAATTATAGCATAAAAACATCAATATGAAAACACCTTTTTCTGTTTTTCCGCAAAAAAAAAAGAAAAAAACTTCGTTTCCGCTCCGAAAGAAAGTTTCCGGTGGAACAAGGCGAAAAAACCGGGGGAGCGAACGCTCTCCCGGCTTGCTTTTCCTGTCAGCGGAACTCCTCCGTTCCGCCCGGAAATGCGGTTCAGATCATGGAATCCCAGAGAGCCGTGTTCTCCAGGTTGACCCGGACCGCATTGGCGAAGGCCGCCGCCATCGCGCCATCCACCACCCGGTGGTCGGCGGAAACCGTCACCTTCATGATGTCGCGGACGACGATCTCCCCGTCGCGCACCACCGGCGTCGGCACCGAGCTGGCCACCGCGAGAATCGCGCTTTCGCCCGGATTGATGATCGCACCGAAGGATTCGACGTTCATCATCCCCATGTTGGAGATGGTGAAGGTGCCGCCCTTCATGTCGTCGGGTGAGAGCTTGCCGGCGCGCGCCTTTTCGGCGAGTTCGGCCGATTCCGCCTGGATCTCGTCGAGCGACTTGCGGTCGGCGTTGCGGATCACCGGCACCACCAGACCGTTGTCCACCGAGACCGCCATGCCGATGTTGATCTTCGAGCGGCACGAAACGCTCCGCCCGTCGCAGAAGGAGTTCACCATCGGGAAATCGCGCAGCGCCAGCGCCACCGCCTTGATGACGAAGACGTTGACCGAGAGATTGATCCCCTCCGCCTTCAGCGCCTTGCGCTTGGCCATGAGTCCGCTCAGGTCGATCGCGACCGTCACGTAGAAGTGCGGAATCGTCTGCTTCGACTGGGTCAGCCGGTCGGCGATCACCCGCCGCATCGTGTTGAACAGCTGCGGACGCTCCGCAATTGCGGCGCGGACATCCTCCACCGTAATCCGGCCGTTGTCGCCGGAGCCTTCGAGCTCCACCATCTCCACGCCCGACTCTTTGGCGAGATTCAGCGCGACCGGCGTGATCTTGCGGTCAAAGTATCCGGTGGATTCCAGATAGTTCCGTACATCCTGCTCCGTCACCCGGGTCCCGGCGGCCGGAATCTTCTCCACGTTGACGAGGTAGTCCGAGGCGAACTTCTTCGCCCGCGGCGACACCGGCTTCTTCGCCGCCGGTGCGGGCGGGGGAGGGGGCGTCGGCCGGGGGGCCGGTGCCGGA
>OIWQ01001133.1_pt1 | contig 32961 bp, 26 predicted proteins | sample 1587571 | NCBI WGS metagenome assembly OIWQ01 (sample SAMEA3888910, study PRJEB22519) | human gut metagenome | biome: human gut; feature: human-associated habitat; material: faeces | place: Denmark | collected 2010 | reverse complement strand
CTCGTAAAAAATTGAGTCTTTCCCGGCATCGAAGTGGAATTTTATCATAGGAGTGCATTATGCTGAAGAAATCGTTTTTGTTCGCAGCGGCAATGGGGATCGTTCTGGGAGCCGGAGCCGCCACGTTGCGGGTTGAACTCTCCGGAGGAAACAAGGTCGAACTTCTGCCGGTCGAGGCGCCTGAAACCATCGAATTGCGCCCGATGAACTGGTTGAAGCCCTCCGAACAGAAATTCACCCTGTGGGGAGTCGAAAAGAAGGCGGCCACGTCGGAATGGCAGACGGCGACCTTTGAATTCACCCCCAAGAGCAATGGTCTGGTCATGATGTTCTTCCGGGGGGAACAGGGAGATCTCTGGGTCACCAACCTTGCCAGCGGCAACAATCTTGTCGCAAACGGCGACATGACGACGCTCGATCCTGAGAAAACCGACCTGCCCCAGGGGTACTATTTCCGCGGCACGAGCATTTACTCGAAGACCGGGGGGGAAGACGGTTCCGCCATGGTCCGCGTCGGCGCGAACGGGATGCTCATCCGTCAGCTGTGGTTCCCCGGCAACAAACCCTGCCGGATCACCATCTCCTACAAGGAAGCGAAATAGCCTCTCCTGCGTGCCGCCGAAATCGGCAGGATGCCGCATAAAACGGTTTTCCGGAGAGACAGACGTGGCGTTTTCTCCGGAGATCCACACGGCATCTGCCGATTTCCATTCACCGATCCTGCAATACCGCCTTCCGGCATGTGTCAATGGCTGGTGCATCATGAATGACCAACTTTACCAAGCATTGGATTCCGCATGGAACCAGATTACCAGACTGTTGTTCTGTGAAACAATCAATCTCATCTACGACTATGTCGGGAGCTTCGACAGCCACCGGTTTGATTTTCTGCCGCTGCCCGAGGAGATCCGGCACGGATTCCCCAACAACAAAGGCTACTCCACCGGCATGGAAGACAGCATGATCAACGCGGGAATCGCCATGAATCTGTGCCTCCTCCGGGCGCAGCGGTTTCCCGCGCAGGCCGACGAATGTGAATCCTTCGCCCGACGGCTGCTCAAAGGAATGGATCTTTGCGCAACGGTGCACGGCCGCGAGGGATACGTCGTGCGCAGCGTTTCCCACCGCGACGGGAAAAGTTGCTACCCATGCTCTTCACGCGATCAGATGACATTCTGGGTGTGGGGACTGTGGCGATACTGCCGCTCCTCTTTTGCAACCGCTTCAGAGCGCAGGCGGATTGCGGAACTCATCGTCATGCTTGCGGAACGGGGGGAAAAAGAGGTCGTGGAGGAGAACAATTACTGCATCCTCACTCTCGACGGCGTTCCCGATGTTCTCAACAAGATGGACTTTGTTCAGCCGCACGAAGCACTGCGGCTCCCGATGTTTTACCTGGTTGCCAGCGCTCTCACCGGGGATCGGCACTGGCGGAACTGTTATGAGCAGCGTCTCAGCAATGCGCTGACCGAATCCGCCCGTCCCAAGGGTTTCTGGAATCATTTTGAACTTTCTCAGTTTCTCCTGTCGCTCTCGATCTGCAATCATCTCGACCCCCGCCCGGAGTTTGTACGGATCGCCGGAAATATCGCGGCCATTACGGAACAGCAGCTGTGCGAAACCTTCCTGCCCCGGCTGGAACACTGGAACGGGAACTGGTGCTTCCCGGCCAAAGCGTGGAGAGATTCCACCAATATCAGCCTGAAAAAGCAGGAGGACGGCCGTGTGGTCGGAGCGGACGGCCGACTGGATTTGCGGTGCCGCCAGGCAAACGGGTTCGCCGATTTGCTGGATCTGGTGCGCATCCCCGGCAATCTGATGATGGGGCTTCTGCTTGCTCCGGGATACACGGTATCCCCAGCGCTGCAACAGCGGTTTCTCGCCGCGTTTCAACGACCCGATTATTCACGAACCTGCACCTGCAGTTCGGTTTGCATGCTTTACAGCGCCCTCCACCTGTTGACAGAACATGATTTGCCGCCGGGGGAGGTCTGAGAAGCCTGCGCCACGCCCCGGACTCACGGCGGGGAGAGAAATTCAGGAAGCGCGATGTTCGCAGCCGGTCAGGATACCCGTTGCCGGCCGTGTTTTGCCGCCTCGACGTCCCGCTTCGGCTCCTGGCTGGCGGAGGGTTCCTCCGCGGAGGGACATGGCCGGTTTCCTCCCGGAAAAACATCCCATTGCAACGAATATCAACCTGCCGACAGGTTGCAATCCGCTTTTTTCTGTGATATAGTAAAGCATGTGTAACAGTGTGGTTTCATCATTCGGAGAGGCCGGAATCCGGCTGTTTCTCTTTTTTGCGTTCACCCTGTCGCTCCTCGCGTGTGTGGCAGGTCATGTGGACGCCGGCTGTTTTGTCTCGCCCGACATTCCGGAGCAACATCATCCGAAGCTCCATCCCGGATCCGATACGCTTCCGGCCGCAGAGCTTCAGGAGGAGGAGTTTGACGAAGCGATCGTGCCCAAGACACTCCATGAAGATCTGCCGGTGTTCGAACTTTTTGAACCGCTCCGGCTGATTCGCTCCGCCCTGCGGCGGAGTCCCTGCTCCACGCTTCCTCTCTTCGGCGGCATCCACGCCCGCGCGCCGTCGTCAACACCGGCGGTTCTCCGCTGCTGATTTCGGAAATCGACGCTCCCGTACAACGGAAACAGTGAAAATCTGTTCCCGCCGTGTTCCGTATTGTTTTTCCAAACTCAGGCTGAAAGAAAACCTGCCATGTCCCACAATGTTCTCCCTACGAAAAAGCGCAAAAATCCGAACTCGCAGGAGCTCGGGCTGCGCATTGCCAACATCTTCGGTCGCTATCTGCTCAAGACCGACCATCTGCACTACGGCTTCTGGCCGGACAATCTGCCGGTCTCCCTCGCGAACCTGCCGAAAGCACAGGAGCTTTACGCGGAGTTTCTGCGAGACAACATTCCCGAAGGCGTATCGAGCATCCTCGACGTCGGCTGCGGCACCGGACACAATGCCGAACTGCTGCTCGCCAGCGGGTATCAGGTCGATTGCGTCTCGCCGAGCCCCTACCTCTCCTCCATCACCCGGGGGAAACTTCAGGGGCGCGGCAAGCTGTACGAATGCACTTTCGAAGAGCTCCCGCCCGGCCGCAAATATGACTGCCTGCTCTTCAGCGAGAGCTTTCAGTACATCGATCTGGATACCGTATTTCTGCGCATGCCGGAATTTCTGAATCCCGGCGGCTGCGTGATCATCTCCGACTTCTTCCGGATTCCGGGCGAAGGTTCGAGCGCGATGGGCGGCGGGCACCGGCTGAGCCGTTTCCGCGAAAAACTCGCAACTTCGCCGTTCCGCCTGCTGAGGGAGAAGGACATCACCGAAAACACCGCGCCCAATCTCCAGCTGGTCGATGAAGCGCTCCAGCAGGTTGCAGTTCCACTCCGGGATCTCGTCATCGGCGAACTCTCCAGCCGCCACCGCTGGTTCTGGCTGCCGGCAAAGTGGATCGGGCGGCTGTTCTTCCGTCGCAAACTCGAGAAGCTTCACTACAAATATTTCAGCGGCTCGCGCAATGCTGAAAATTTCAGGGAGCACAAACGCTACTGTCTCTTCCTTTTGCAGAGAAAACCGGCGGAGGCATAACACGCCGTCCGCCGGATACGCGGTGCATTCGCAAACGCTGCCGAGGCCGCCGCTCCCGCCCTCCCGTCATCCGGCGGAAGCGGTGCGGCGGCGCAGCGGATTACTCCGCAAAATCGCCGAAGGTCAGCAGAAGCGGATAATCGCGCAACGGCAGGTGGAGGAACCTGCGGTAGCCTTTGCCGTCGTTCTCCACCATCGATTCCGGAATGGAGTAGATCGTCCCCTCCAGCAGATCGATCAACTTCGCCTCGCCGGGCAGCGAACAGCATTCGACGGTGATGGTCGCCTCATAGATGGTCGTCAGGATTTCAGCCGGCATCCAGTAGACGAACGCCGCGCTGCCATTCGGTTTGGCAAAGCCGCAGGAGAACAGACTCCGGCCCGGATCCTCCCGGCGGGCCAGCAGAGACGAATCGGCTGGCGCCACGCGGACCGGGAGCTCCTGCACGGAAAACTCCTCCCGGAAGATCGCCGCCAGCACCTGCAGTGTCCGGTACGACGGTTTCGGCTTGTACTCTCCGGTCGAGACACCGTCCGCGTCGAACTCCGCGCCCAGCACGCCGAAATAGCCGTAGTCCAGATAACTTGCCTTGTCCCCCACGGTTCCATTCAGCGCCTCGATCATATCCATACAGGAGAAGTAGGAGTTGAACTTCACCCCCTCGAACATATGGGCGAGCAGGTGGCGGGCAAGGAACTTCGCCTGCCGCACCGGAGTCCAGGCCATTCCGCGAAGCGCTCCGGCCCCGTCACTGCGGGACTGGGTGCCGGTCTCCCCCTGAGCGAACTCCATCGCCGGATTCTCCCGCAGGCAGAGAGCTTTCACCGCCCGCATGCACTCGATCGAATGCCGCTCATCCGGTGAATAGCCGTGATAGGTCAGAACGTCCATCTGTCTGCCGGCACCGGTGGCCAGCACGTCGCGGACCCATTTGAGATCGTAGAGGCAGAGCGCGCCGCCGATCACCTTCGCCTCCGGATCCGCCTCCCGGACCGCCGCCGCGGTGAGATTGACCAGTTCGCCGTATTCGGTGCCGCTGACACCGTGTTTCCAGCACCACTTGCCGTCTGGCTCGTTCCACACTTCGTAATAGGTGATCTTTCCCCGGTACCGGCTCACCAGGGCGGCAACGTAACGCTGCCACGCACGCTTCTGCTCTTCGCTCCGGACCGGCGGACAGCCGACGGCGCCGAACACCTTCGCCGCTTCCTCATCGTAGAGCGGATTGCCGTAGCAGAGACAGACCCACGGCTGCAGACCGCGACGAAGCAGATTCCCGACGATGTCGTCGAACCAGGCGAAATCGTAGACGCCGGGCTCTTTCTCCGTCCGCGCCCAGCCGGACTGGATGCGAATCCATTTGACGCCGAGGGCGGCGACCTTGTCGTACGCCTTTTCCGGGTCGAACACGGCGCGATCGAGCTTCTCAAACCCGAGCCCGAGGGTGGACTCCTTCACCTGCGTGGAGTGCACCGGTTTGACGGAACCGATTTTTGTGAGACGATCCATGACAAATTACCTCCTAGCCGATTGTATTGGTAACCGATAACGCATCCGAAAGCTCCGATGCGGCATCGCGAAGCAGTTTCCACACCAGCTGTGCGTGGTCCGGCCGGCACCGGTTCGCCGGCATGGAGCAACCCAGTGCGGCGAGATAGCGCCGGTTGGCGAAGAGCGGCACGGCAAAGATCCCCTGACAGCGGTCGAGGGCGCGATATCCGCCCTCCCGGCGGATTTTCGCCAGGGCGTCCGGTACATCCTTCCGCGTCCGGAACTCCGGGAACGGCACGGCATTCTCCGGCATGGCGTCGTAAAGCTCCATCGCACGCTCCGTGGGCAGCCACGCCATCTCCACCACCCCTGTGGCGGTGCAGTAGAGATCATCGAACGCCGGCTGATTCAGCCGGATTTCGCGGTCCGGATTGCCGTTGCGGTGGTAGAGCACGTACCGCTTTCCCCGGCACACCTGCGAAATCAGCACCGAATCGCCGATCGTCCCGGCCAGCTGATCCACCATCGGAGCCGCCTTTGCGAGCAGCCGGGACTGGTACTGCGCCATGTTGTTCAGCGTGACAATCCGCGGCCCCGCGGCGTAGCCGGCCTGCCGCGAAACCTGCACAATGTATCCGGCGTCCAGAAGCATCCGGAGAATCCGCGAACAGGTGGTCCGGTTCAGCCCCAGCTTCTTCGCCAGCGCCAGCGGCCCCAGCGGCTGCGGAGTCGCGGCAATGATCTCTTCCAGAATCGCAAAGCTCTTATCAAGCACTTTAATCATCGTTTTACGCTCCTATTGATTCATATTATGAATCTTTGATATTATATTTTTTACTATACATGGAAAAGCGGGAAAGTGCAAGCGGAGGAAAAATTTTTTCAGCCGGAAAAGACGGCAGGGGAGAAGAGAGAGGCCTCGTTCTTTTCTTCGCCGGAAACGGCCGGACCATTTGACGAAACGGCTTTCCGGATGTATTCTTTTTCCGGAACGGAATGAATCCGCGTCCGGCCGGTGCCTCGCCTCCGGCAAAGGGAATGGACCGCAAACAAGGGAGAACGTATGAAGCGGAAACGAATCTGGATGGCCGCCGCATTCTGTGGAGTTGTCTTCACATTCTGCGGATGCTGTTCCACCGGACCAACCGACACAAAAGAGGAGAAGCCGAAAACCATGAAAGAGGTCTGCCAGTTTTTGAAGGACGCCGGCGTGTATTACATCGCCACGGTGGAGGGGGATCAGCCGCGGGTGCGTCCGTTCGGCACGATCCATATCTTCGAAGGGAAGCTCTACATCCAGACCGGCCGGAAGAAGAACGTCTCCCGTCAGCTCGCCGCCAACGGGAAAACCGAACTCTGCGCCATGAAGGGGGACGAGTGGATCCGGCTCTCCGGTACGCTGGTCGACGACAACCGGCGCGAGGCGAAAGCCTCGATGCTCGACGCCTACCCCTCCCTCAAGAAGATGTACAGCGCAGACGACGACAACACGCAGGTGCTCTACTTCAAGGACGCCACGGCGACGATCTACTCCTTCTCGCATGAGCCGGTCGTAATCAAATTCTAGAGGTGCATCAGGAAGAACGGCCCGGGGGAGTGACGCACTGCAAAAGCGCCCTCTCCGGCCGCTCCTCCACCCGTAGCGCCCGCCCTCCTCCATCCGTCGGCCTGCGACAAACCACGTCGAATGGATCGCAATCAACCGGGGAAGACTGCGGCAGGAATTCCAGAGGCACGTTGCAGCAAGAACGACTCTTAAGGCGTCTCATTTCCGTTGAGCCGGCAGGCGCCCCCTCCCCCGAAGACCGGACACGCCGATGCTCCTGCACCACCCCTTCCCCACCGCGCCGCCCCGTTCTTTCCGAAAAAAATTAAAAATACTCTTGCTTTTTTTTCGGGTTTATGGTATACTATTATCAAAGTTGCACACATGTGCATCTAGTCATGGAGGGTTGGCATGGGCGTAACCATTACAGAACTGGCGCGAGAGCTGAACATCTCACATTCGACGGTTTCGCGCGTTCTGAACGGGCGAATCAAAGGGCGCGTGCATCCGGAGATAGCGAACCGGATCTTCGCACTTGCCCGGGAACGCGGCTATGCTCCGAATCCGCATGCCCGCTGCCTGAAAACCGGGCGCAGCGGTATCATCGGGCTGGTGGTAGGGGAGATTTCGGAACGCTACTCCGGCTGTTATGCGCAGGCGCTGCTGAACGAAGCGGAGAGATACGGGCTCCGGCTCATTATCTCCACCACCAATTACGGCAGGGAGCGGGAACGCAAATGCCTGGAGGACCTGTTGCATTTTCATGTTGACGGAGTGATCTACCCACTTTATTTTGATCCGGCGTCTCCGCTCTATCAGAAGCTGAAGGAGTGTCGATTCCCGCTGTTGAACTTCGGCAACGGTGATTTCAGTTCGGTGAACTACGATTACACGGCCGCCTTTGACGCGATGTTCAAGGAATTCCGCAAACGGGGACATGCCAGAGTTACACTGCTCACCTGGCCTTACGACCGGCAGGCCGCTCTCTTTCAGCGGAGAGCGGAGGAGAACGGCTTCGAGGTCGATACGATGGAATTCGATTCCGACAACCGGCACGACGGGAAGGCGTTTGAAGAGGTGCTCCGCAGAGGTTGCAATGCCTTGTACACCAACAGTTACGTGGAGCTTGCCGGACTGCTTGAGCTGTACCGGCGCCGTGGAGCAACAGCTCCGGACTGTGCCTGCACCTACACGCTGCCGTTTGAATATCTGTCTGATCCGGCGGTGATCGGTATGATCCATGCGCCGTTGAGGGAACGGGTGGAGAATGAAATCGGGCTGCTGCGGTTGCTGATCGAAGATTCAGCCCGGGAACGCGAGGTACGGCTGCTGCCGACCAGTTTTCTCTCCCGGCCGGAACTGGAAACGTTGCGGAGCAAGCAATGTCAGGATATCTGGTACAGAAATTATTGTTGACCCTAAAGGGAAGGAGGCATCGATGAAATCCGGAAAAAATTTCACTCTGATCGAACTTCTGATCGTTATTGCGATCATCGCCATTCTGGCGACAATGCTGCTGCCTGCCTTGAACAAGGCGCGGGAATCGGCAAAAAGCATCTCCTGTACCAGCATCTTGAAACAGTTCGGCCTTGCGAACCAATCATACGCCGCCAGTTATGATGACTATGCGGTCCCCGGAAGAGCCGGCGGACTGCCATGGTATAAGAATATCACATTCTTCAAGCTTGTCGGATGTCAGTATGATACCGTCACAGAAGTGTATCCGGAGTTGAATAAATTTTCCGGAAGAATCAGTCGGGAAATGATCTGTTCGAACGCCACAGCTGCGCTGAATGCAGCCAGCCTCAACGCCGTGAGGAACGGATTTCATCAGGTGGCGTACAGCTACGGCATGTCCAGCGAGGACTTTGCCGCAAGCGAGGGGGACTGGGCGATGGGCGAAAAGAATGCCCCGTTCAAAATGGGGCGGATTGTACGGCCGACACAGCGGGTCCTCTTCTGCGACGCGGTCAACTGGGCCCTGCGAGTGAATAATATGGAAAGATACTTTGAGCCGGGACGGGGGGAAACGGAATCCACGTATATGGGGCCGGCATACCGGCATAACAACCGGGCCAACGTCTGCATGTATGACGGGCATGTGGAATCCATGGAAGTGGCGGAACTCAAAAAAGCATACCGCTGGCGGAAGATGTATGTGTGGGATGAGGAGGATATTTGAAATGAAACAGCTGCCGATCAAAATTCTTTCCACTCTTCTGGCGGTATCTCCGCTGATTTCCTTTGCCGATGCGGTGATTTCGATAGACGCCGGGGATATCATTGCTCCGGTGAAGCCGTGGTGTTTCGGCAACAATTTGAGCGGGGCGGACAGCCGCGGCATCTATGTGAAGATGGATTCTCCGAAGACCAACCTGCGCTCCATCAACTATGCGGGCGGCTACTGGAATCCGCTCCAAAACGCCCCCTTCGAAAATATCGCCGCGCTGGTCAAAAATCTGAAAATCGGCATGATGCGTTATCCGGGCGGATGCCTCGCGCATAACTTCAACTGGAAACATGCGGTCGGGCCGCTTTCGGAGCGGCGGGAGTGGAAATTCGGAGTCGATCAGTACATTGCACTCTGCCGGGCGATGAACTGGGAGCCGATCATCACGTTGACGGACTACGCTCTTCCGCCGGATCAGCTGCCCCGGCATCTTGCGGAATTCATCGAATATTTGAACGCTCCGGCTCTTCCGCAATATCCGTGGGCGATGAAACGTGCCGCCTGGGGGCATCCTGAACCGTATGGCGTCCGCTATTTTGAACTGGGCAATGAGTCCTGCCACGGGAATCATCTGATGGTTCCCAAGTACAGTTATACTCCCGAAGAGTATGTGGAGTACGCCGTGAAAAGCATGGAGGCCATCCGTAACATCGATCCCTCCGTAAAACTTGGAATCGTCACCCGGCCCGGAAACGGCATTGACTGGAACTGCGAATGGAATCGCAAGGTGATCAAAGGCGCGGGCCCGGCCGCGGATTTTCTGGTTCTTCATTTCTACGGGCCGACAATCGGTGGTGCGGATCAACAGACAGCGTTGAAAAGCGTTCTCGCGTACCCTGACCAGCTCGCAATGCGGTTGAAGCAATACAGCAACTTATGCCGGGAGTTGGCAGGCAAACCGCTGCCGCTGCACATTACCGAATTCAACATCGGCAGCACCTCCGACCGCCCTTTCCCGTACCGTTTTTCTTTTCTGGCCGGGTTGATGTGTGCCGATCTGATGCGGCTCTGGCAGGCGCCTGACAACCATGTTGCCAGCGCGCAGTACTGGCATCTGCTGAACGGGTTCTGGGGCGCCGTAAACACGGAAACGGCGACCGGACAGGTGATCCGGAAACGGGCGACGCTTCCGTTCTTCGAAGTATGGGGGAGATATCGGGGGGACCGGATTGTCGCGTCGACGGTGCGGAATTCTCCATCGGTTTCCTTTCTCGCCGGATGCGAATTGATGCCGTCGACGGGAACGGAGTATATCCCGGCGAAATTGGTCGCCGAACTGGAGAAAATCCCGCTCCGCCTGAATGAACACACTTCCGACCGCAATATCCGGATGAGTCCGGGGAAAAACGATATGTTTCAGATTCAAATCGACAAGATGAAACAATCCTGCTACAGAACATTTGCCCGGATCCGCCGTCCGAAAGAGGCCACGGGAAAACCGTGGAAGATCGTCTTGAGTTTCGACGCCCGTTATCTCCCCGCCGCCGCCGTCGCCGCAGAGGCCCCGCAGGCCACTTTCGGTCTGGGGCTGGGGGATGCCCGCGGCTGGACAAAAACAAAATCGGCGGTTGCGATTCCCTGCCCGTTCCGTGGTGGGAAATGGAGTCGTTGTTCCGGAATTTATCTTTCTCTGCCCGATACTGACGAGGTCGACATCCTGTTCCGGCTGGAGAAGATTCGTTCCGCCGTTTCCGGAACCTTCGAGGTCCGGAACCTGAAAGCGGTTGTAATGACGGCGGAACAGTTCCCCGCGTATCCGGCTCTTGCAACCTTCTCCTCTCTCTCGAATGACGGCAACACTCTCTATCTGCTGGTTTTCAACCGCGACCCGGAACACGCGGTCCGGGCCGATGTGGTTCTAAATCGCTTTCCGGCACGATCGGGCAAGTCGCTCGAACTGTACCGGAAGGATGTGAGCTCCTGCGATTATTTTCAGGGCAGACGGGGAGAGCAGAAACTTTCCGGAGGAAGATTTTCCCACACCTTTCCGGCACACTCTCTGACTGCATTTGCATGGAGAAAAGAATAATCAAGGTTTTCCGCAATGTCGCTGACGGAGCGGGCAACTGCCAAAATCAGCGGCGTTTGTCCGCGTTATCCACTGCCTGAGCGGCAATGGGCGCGGCGGCTGGAGCGACCTCTCCGGCAAAGGTCACGCACTCACTTCGGTTATGACTGCCGTTTTGCCATAACCGAAGTGATGTTTTTCATCTTTGCTGTCGAAAACTCGAAACCGAAACTGTACGAACGGTATGAGATCAGCCGGGTCCCGAGTCCGCACCGCCTTCAGGAAGATGTACAGTGCGGGAAACGACAGCACGCAGGTGCTCTGTGTTCCGGCAGCTCTTTTGGGCGGGGTCATCCCCTGCGGCATTGCCGACCTGACGGAATGGTCAGGAACTCCTTACCTCATCCTATTTCCGTATTGTACCGCCGACGTTCCCCCTTTATCGGAGGCACTTCCCCGTCGGATTTTTTCAACAGCATGCTCTCCTTCCGGGCGAACCGAGTGTCGATTTTTTGAATGCGCAACACAGTTCTGATTGCAGCAGAAAGGCGAACCATATTCCCGGTTTTGCACGAGCGGTCTGCCTGCTGCCCCGGAAAATTAGTCGTGCCGCCATTTCCCTCTTCCCCCGGAAGAAAAATTCCGTTTTTTTCATTTTGACTGTTGACTTTCTTCCGCTTTTTGGTATAATATAAGAAAAGAGATATATCTGTTTGCAAAATAATGTGCAAAACATATCTCCTCAAACAGCAGAGCGGCAAAGAAAGGAACAGTATGAAAATTCTGCATCGGAACCTGCATTCGGCCCCGGACGGAAAGAGAAACGCCGCAGACGTCTCCGCCGGGCGGGACCGTCGGAAATTCACTCTCATTGAATTGCTTGTGGTGATAGCGATCATCGCCATTCTGGCCGCCATGCTGCTGCCCGCACTCGGAAAAGCGCGTGACACAGCGATGCGAAGTAACTGTACTTCACGCCACAAAGAGGCGATGGCGGGACATCTGCTCTATGCCAACGATTATGAAGGTTTTCTCTTCGGCTGGATCACCAGCTACACCTACAAGGGTGAATACGCCAGCGAATGGGGAAATCTGCTGTCCGAGGCAAAATACATCAGCAAGGCAGTCACCAGATGCACCAGCCGCAGTCCAAGTCAAACCTATTCATCTGCAACTGGGGGATGAACTTCGGCGAAATGACCAGCGACCGGAAACAGGTCGTCCGGGAGACATTCGGGAAGTTCTACACCCCCTGCGACTTCAATACCGGAAACGTCACCATGTACACCACCAAAACATTGCGGAATGCCAGCCGATTTGATCTGCTCTCCGACAATATGCAGGACGGCATGGCCGGAGCTCCCAATCCCGGCGACGGCCAATGGTGCTATTCGTTCAAACTCACCAGCAACAAATTCCCCGCCAGCATTCACCACGGCAATCGCGGCGTGGTGGCATTTGCCGACGGTCATGTGGAAAATCCCGGAAAAATGGAGTTCAAGGAGATGGGCTTCTACCGAATTATGATCAACGGAATCAGCATCCCGCTCTAGAGCCTTCCTTCCGGAAAAAACAATTTTGCCAAGCTAGGAACATCTCCATGAAAAAAAACTTTTTTTATCTTCTCGCCTTCCTGTTGTCCGGCATTGTCGTTCCGGCGGCCCCGACCGTGCAGGAGTTGGAAAAACGTGTCAGGGCTCTGGAGGAAAAAGCGGAAACTCTACGGGAAAAAGATCCTGATTTCGCCGACTGGGTCCGCGAACAGTCTTCGATTCACCGCTCCTACCGCAAAGCGTACTTCTACGACCTCGAAAACGATCCCTTCGAAGCACCGATGATCCTCGACGAATGGCAGACCCTGCTCGAACGCATGGAACAGGAGTGGGAGATCTTCCGCGACATGCCGGATCTGGAGGCCGGAGGCCTGGTGAACGTCAGGGAGTTCGGCGCGAAAGCGGACGGCAAAAACGACGATGCGCCCGCCATTCAGAAAGCGATCGATTTTGCAGTGAAAAACGGAAAAGGCGGAATTTTTCTCCCCAAAGGACGCTATCTGCTGAACCGCCGCAAAGGGTGGCGCGTTCCGACGCTCCGCTTCCACCGGATCAGACATTTTAAAATGAAAGGGGAAGCGGGGACCGTTCTGGTGATGAATTCGCCGAAAACACCGCATTTCGATATCCAAAACTGCGAAAATCTCCGTTTTGAAACATTCCACATCACCTCCCTCAAGCCGATCTACTCCACCGGAGTTGTAACTGGATGGACCGAAGACGGCAAGGGCGTGATCTACCGACACGACGGCGGACTCCTCCCGCTGGACCCGGAAATCACGAAGAGTGAAATGAATTTCTTCCGAGTCTGCGATTCCCAACTGGCAGAGGACGGCAAAACACCTCTCCTCTACACCGCGCAAAAACGGCTGCGCCGGCGGATTCTGCTGTTCCAGGATTCCGTGAAGCATCTGAAGGCGGATGAGTATGTCGCCTATCCGAACCACTCCAGACTCTGGCCGCTCGCCCCGGGAGAGAAAACCGCCGATGTTTACCAGAAAGGACTTCGGCTGATCAACTATGCACGGAACTATTCCGGCTTTTTCCAGCTCGATCATGCCGACCGCTGCCGGTGGAAAAACATCTCCATGGAGCGTATCGGCGGAGTGGTCATCAAGGGATACCTCTCCGATGCGACCTTCATTACCGACTGCACGGTCAGCACCGCCCCGGAAGAAAAAATCGCCGTCGCCACCTGCGCGGATTTCTTCTATGTGCGTATGCCGTCTCTGGGCGGATTCATTTCCAGAAACGTCGTCAAAAATCTCGGCGACGACTTCTTCAATATCCACAGCGCGGTTACCCCGATTCTCCGTCAGGAGGGAAAGGTCATTTACATCCCCACCCAGGTATGGGGCGCGGATCTGCACAGCAGATACATCCGTCACATCGACATTGTGCCGAATCTCGGGCAGAAACTGGTCGATACAAGAAAACGTTTCAAGGTGCTCTCTGCAGAAAAGGTCAAAATCAAACACTCCTCGACCTACTTCGATCCTCGACAGGCCAGAGCGGAAGGCATCTCCTACGCACGGTTCCGGGCGCTCGGCGAACGGAAAATCTCCACGATTCAGAAGGAACCGGTCGATGTGACAGTGTTCAAACTGGAGCTGGATCGCGATCCGGGCGAACTGCGCTGCGCCGAACCCTTCATCACCCGCGATGAATACGCGATGATCCGTGATGCGAAGAAAATGGATCTCGTCCACTTTCCAGACCTGTACGGTCAGGGACTGGTGATCAGCAACAACTATTTCGCCGACTGCATCGGCCGCTGCTGGATCATGGGCTCCGGCTCCCTGCTGCTAAACAACACCTTCATCATGCGGATGGAACGGGGGCTCTTCGGTACCTGGAACACCTTCCTGAACAACTGGGCCGAAGCATTTTTCCCCCGCGTTGTCACCTATGAGGGAAACAAATTCAGACTGCCGCAGGATGACACCACGTTCTTTCTGCGCCAGACAAAGTATGATCCTGAAAATTCCGCCACCTGGATGCGCCACCTCTATCTGACGGGGAACCTGTTTCTCTTCGATCTCACTTCACCGTACGCCGGAATGAAGGGGAAGTTCACTCGTCCGGCATTGCTCGAAGCCCGCGGAATCGCCGATCTGGAAGTCATCGGCAACAGCTTTCTCCTCTCTCAACCGCAGGCGGATACCCGGTTCGCTCTGCAGGAGGTCACAGGAAAAATCCGTGACAATCAATTCCGCGGGGTCTGGAAGGGCGACAAAATCGGTCCGAACGTCCGGATTGACTCCGAATAGCCCCCTCCATCGGACCGGAAAGCGTTTCCCGCCGCCCCCTGCGTCCCGCCGCAAGGGGGCGCATCGTTTTCATCACCGGACAATGAACTTCCACAAAAAAACCGCTCTCCTTACATGGGAAGAGCGGTGTTGTAACAGAACTCCAGTTCTCCCTAACGGGAGCTTTTCAGATACGCCTCGATGAACTGATCGATCTCGCCGTCGAGCACCCCGGCGGTGTCGCTGGTCTCCACCTCGGTCCGAAGGTCCTTGACCATCTGGTAGGGCTGCAGCACGTAACTGCGAATCTGACTGCCCCAGCCGTTCTCCATCTTCTCGCCCCGGATCGCATCCGCCTCGTTGCGGCGCTTCTCCTCCTCGTATTCGTAGAGTTTGGCTTTCAGCATCTTCATCGCCGTGGCACGGTTCTTATGCTGCGAACGCTCGTTCTGGCAGCAGACCACGATGCCGGTCGGCAGGTGGGTGATCCGGATTGCCGAGTCGGTGGTGTTGACGTGCTGCCCGCCCGCTCCGCTGGAACGGTAGGTGTCAATCCGCAGCTCGCTCTCGTCGATTTCCACCTCGATGTCGTCATCCAGTTCGGGGAAGACGTCCACCGAGCAGAAGCTGGTGTGCCGCCGCGCATTGCTGTCGAACGGAGAGATGCGCACCAGCCGGTGCACCCCCTTCTCCCCTTTCATGTAGCCGTAGGAGAACTCCCCGGTGACGTGCAATGTGACGCTCTTCACGCCCGCCTCTTCGCCGGGCTGCAGGTCGATCACCTCGTCCTTCCAGCCGCGCCGCTCGAAGAAGCGCCGGTACATGCGCAGAAGCATGTTCGCCCAGTCGCACGACTCGGTGCCGCCCGCTCCTGCGTGGATCGAAAAATAGAGGTTGTTCCGGTCGAACTTGCCGGAGAGAAAACTCATGATCTCCATCCGGTCCAGCGACTTCAGCAGCCGCCGGTAGGCGATCTCCGCCTCCTTGAGGAACTCCTCGTCCTCCCCGGCGAGCTCCAGCGCAACCGCGTAGTCCTCCACCTCGCTCTCCAGCCGGCGGAACGGTTCGACCAGGTTCCGGCAACCGGACAGCTGGGAAACCGTGTTCTGCGCCGACTCCTTGTCATTCCAGAAGTCCGGCGCGGCCATCTTCTTCTCCAGCTCCGCTATCTCCTCCCTGCGCTCATCGATGTGCAGGAATTCGTGGAGGTGCTCAATCCGGCTCTTCAGCTCCCCTTCCGCCTGCCGCAACTCGTCGAAACTCATCATTTCCCGGCGTTCTCCAGTTTCCACATGTCGTCGAGCAGGTGCTGGATGTCGTCGAGACATGCGCCGCACGCACCGCCCGCCTTGCAGTAGTGCGTGACCTCCTCGGCCTTGTGCAGTTTATTCTCTTTCGCGACCTTGAGGATCTTCACGTCGGTGACGCCGAAGCATTTGCAGACAATCCGCCCCTCGTGATCCGCATCCTTCTCAAACGGACTCTTCTCACCACGGTAGTGGCAGATGGCCGCCTGAAGCGCCTCCATGCCCATCACCGAGCAGTGCATCTTCGCTTCCGGAAGCCCGCCGAGCATATCGGCGATCTGCTGGTTGGTGATCTTCTCGGCCTCCTCCAGCGTCTTGCCCTTGACCAGCTCGGTCAGCGCGGAGCTCGACGCAATCGCGCTGGCACAGCCGAAGGTCTTGAACTTGACGTCGGCGATCCTGCCCTCCTTGTCGAGCTTGAAGGTGAGCTTCAACGCATCGCCGCAGGCGGCGTTGCCCACCTCGCCCACACCGTCGGGATTCTCCACCTCGCCCACATTGCGCGGATGGAGAAAGTGATCCATGACTTTATCGGTATAATTCCACATGATACACACTCCTCTCTTCTATTTCCCGGCTTTCGCCGGAACTGATGCCTTCCGCAGAATCTCCTTGACCAGAGCCGCGGAACGCGGATGTTTGATCTCTCCCCGCGTCAGCATCGCTTCGAGGTAATACCTCACCAGCGGATGCTGCTTTGCGTTGGAGCCGAGCGACCAGTTCGCCGCAAGAGAGATCAGGAAATTCATCAGACTCTCCCGATCCTCCGGCGTGATCTCTCCCTTTTCCTTCTTCGCCTTGAACTCTTTCGGCGTCAGCATTTTGCCCGGCCTGGCAAGCTGATCGACCAGCCGGCGGACCGGCTCAACCTTCCCGGTCGCGAAAAACTCGAACCAGAGCTGATCGAGTTCTCCGGGATTCCGGATCGAACCGGGGACCTCCACCGGCAGTGCGGCGAGCTTCTCCAGCTCCCGGAGCGTCTCCGCGTCGAGCTTCGGCCGAAGTGCCGCCTCCGCTTTCCCGCCGAGAAAATGGATCACCGCCGCAACCGCCCGGCGACCTTCCGCCGTCCGCTGCGCCGCCGCAATCCGGAGCAGTTCCCCATGCAGCTGGGGATTCAGCCGGAAGAGCAATCCCAACCCGTAATAGATCGACAACGTCTTGCCGTTCAATCCGGGGCGCTCCCGCAGACAGCTCTCCAGAACGCCCGGCAGCAGTTCCGGCTTCGGCGAACGGTAGTAGTTGCTGAGCACTTCACTGCTCTGTTTGAACTCCACCGCAGGGAACGGAGCCGGCGGCGGCACCAACTGCCACGCACACTCCAGAGCCTTCTCCGAACCGTCGTTGCGGTCGCGGAGTTTCCCGACAATCCGGTAGGTCCCTGGCGCATCCTTTTCCTCCATCTCCGCTTCCAGATGGAAGTTCGAGAGAAACACGCCGTTCCCGTCACTCTTCCCCCGGAAGACGACGAGGTCGCGGCCGATCGGCGTTTTCGTCCCGTCCGGATTGACCTGCTCCAGGTCGGCCGTCACATCGGCGGCCCCCTCCTTGAGCGCGAAGCGGCCGAGAACCAGCCGGATCGAGAAAGGCTGCCCCGGCGTCACCCGGGAAACCGTCGAAACCTGCGGCGGACGCCCGGGAAGAATGTGCTCCCATTGATCCTGCAGGTTCTGCGAAAGCGTGGCCACGAGGTTCCCCTCCACCGCATGCACGCCGCAGGCGGCGAAAAGGAGCAGCAGCGCTCCCGCCAGCTTTTCCGTGCCACGCTTCATCAGCCTGTCTCCTCACATTGCCGTACAGGCAGGACCGTTCCCGCCGGATTTTAACAATATACGATATTTCCGGGACGTTTTCAAGTGTTCCGGAACATTTTTCAACAGTCAGCGGTACTTCTCCATCTCCGCCTCGACCCGGGCGGCGACATGGGAGACCGCCGCGTCGAGCGCAATCCGCTCCGCGTCGCGGCTGCCCCGCACCTTGAACTCCGCCTGCTTCTCCGCCAGAGTCCGGGGCGACACCACCAGCCGCAGCGGAATGCCGAGCAGATCGGCGTCGCTGAACATCGAACCGGCCTTCTCGCCGCGGTCGTCGTAGAGCACCTCGATGCCGGCGGCCTGCAGTTCGGCATAGAGCCGCTCACACGCTTCGCCGACCCCCTCCTTCTCCGGATTGATCGCGCACAGCTCCACCTGCCACGGCGCAATCGACATCGGCCAGATCGGACCGTACTCGTCACAGCTCTGCTCGATCACCGCCGCCATCGCCCGGCCGACGCCGATGCCGTAACAGCCCATGACCATCGGATGCGACTTGCCGTCGCGGTCGAGGTAGTCGCAGTGCATCGTGTCGGAATATTTGGTCCCGAGCTGGAAGATGTTCCCCACCTCGATGCCGCGCAGGAACTGCAGCGGCTGCCCGGTAAGCGGACAGGGATCCCCTTCCCGCACACAGGCGATGTCCGCAACCAGACAGCCGTTCCCGGCCAGGTCGCGGTCGAAGTTGAAGTTCCGGTAGTGGTAGTCCGCCTCGTTGGCGCCGACCACCAGATTGCCCGATTCCGCCGCCGAACGGTCCACGATGATCCGCGCCTTGGCGGGATCGATTCCGACTGGACTGGCGAACCCGGGCACCGCGCCCGCCGCCTCGATCGCGGCGTCGTCGGCAAACTTCAGCTCGGGCACCTTGAGCGCGTTGGCCAGCTTCACCTCGTTGACCTCGAAGTCGCCGCGGATCAGCACAAAAATGAGTTCGCCGGTGTGCGCGTCCTGATAGAAAACCGCCTTGCCGGTGTTCTCCGACTTCACCCCGAGAAATCCGGCGACATCCTCGATCGTCTTCATGCCGGGGGTGTGAACCTTCTCCAGCGGGAGCGGTTCGCCCTTCTCGAACTTCCACGCCGCCACCGCGATTTCGCGGTTGGCCCGGTAGCTGTAGTCGGCGTTGGTGATGACGGTGTCCTCGCCGCAGTCGCAGATCGCCATGAACTCATGCGACACCTTGCCGCCCATCATGCCGGAATTGGATTCGATCGACAGCACATTCTTCATCCCCACCCGGCGGAAAATCCGCTCGTACGCCTCGTGACAGCGGGCGTAGTAGCGCTCCAGATCGGCCTGATCGGTGTGGAAGCTGTAGGCATCCTTCATCGTGAACTCGCGCGTGCGGATCAGCCCCGCCCGCGGACGCGCCTCGTCGCGGTATTTGGTCTGAATCTGGTAGAGCATCACCGGCAGCTGCTTGTAGCTGTTGAGTTCGGTACGCACCAGGTGGACGATCGCCTCCTCGTGGGTCATCGCCAGAATCATCGGCTTCTCGTTGCGGTCGCGGAAGCGCAGCAGCTCCGCCCCGACCGACTCGTACCGCCCGGACTCCTGCCAGAGGTCCGCCGGGAGCACCACCGGCATGAGCACCTCCTGCCCGTCGATGCGGTTCATCTCCTCCCGGATGATCGCCTCGATCTTTTTGACAATCCGCTCCCCCGTCGGCAGCAGCGAATAGATTCCCGCCGACACCGGGCGGATGTAGCCGCCGCGAATCAGAAATTTGTGACTGACAGTCTTCGCGTCCTTCGGATCCTCCTTGATCCGGCGCCCGACCAGTTTGCTCATTTTCATCGTTCAAAACCCCTGCGATGTTGGATAATTATCTTCTAAACCAAGGCCAGTCCGAGAGCCATCAGAAACATCCCGCCGACCAGCCCGTAAAGCGCCAGATGCGATTCCCCGTATTTGTGCGCCATCGGCAGCATGCCGTCAAATGTGACGAAGACCATGATGCCCGCCACCGCGGCGAAAATCATATTGAGCACCGTTCCATCCAGAAACGGCGCAAGAATCAGATAACCGAGCAGCGCCCCGGCCGGATCGGCCAGCCCGGTCAGCGATGCGTAGAGAAACGCCCGTTTCCGGCTCCCGGTCGCATAATAGACCGGCACTGACACCGCCAGTCCTTCCGGAATGTTGTGCAGAGCCATCGCCACCGCCACCGGAATTCCCAGCTCCAGTCCGCCGAGACTGGCGGCAAACACCGCCAGACCTTCCGGAAACTTGTGAACCGCAATCGCCGCCGCAAACCGGAGCCCCGCCCGCTGCAGCGGACGAAAATCCGCAGGAGGCAGATCCATCTCCTCCACGCTCCGGGTCTCATGCGGGTTGACCGGTTCCGGCACCAGCCGGTCGATCACCGCCGCCAGCAGCATCCCGCCGAAAAACGCCCCCATCGAAACAAAGGCGCCGGGCGTCCCGCCGAACACCTCACGCAGTTCCCGGTTGGCTCCAGCCAAGAGTTCGACAAAGGAGATGTAGATCATCACCCCGCCGGAAAAGCCAAGCGCAACCGAAAGCGCGCGGGTATTGGTTCGCCGCAGAAAGAACGCGGAGGCCGCTCCCAGCACCGTCGCCGCGCCGGCCAGCGTCGTCAGCAGAAATGCACCGGCTACCGAACCTGCCGCGAATTCCATCTCCGGCCTCCTCTCTCCGAGGTGCTCCGCTTACAGCTGCGCCTCGTTCTCCACCAGTTCATGATGCAATGCCTTCTGCGCCGCCTCGAAGTCCTCGCGATCGATGATGAACTGCATGTTGACCTGCCGCATGCACTGATCCAGCGCGAGCACGTTGATCTTCGCCTCGGCCAGCGCCTTCGCCGCCCGCGACAGGAAACCCGGAATCTTCATGTTGCTGCCGATCACCGCGATCACCGCCACCTTGCGGGTGGAGATCTTCGCGGCGGGGAAGTTCTCCGCCAGTTCCGCGAGACAGGCGTCCAGCCCGCGCGACCGCTCCGGCACATAGTGGGTGATCGTGTTGGCGTTGGTGTTTTTGGCGATGTAGCTGATGCGGTGCTTCGCAAAACTCTGCAGCACCCGGAAGTCGTAGCCGCTCTCGCCGACCATCTCCGGATCGAACACTTCGACCGCGAAAAGGTCGCGCCGCCCGCAGATCATATCCACCCGCGGATTCGGCGAAACGTAGTTCCGGCTGATCAGCGTGCCCGGATTGCCCGGGTCGAACGCGTTGGCCACCCGGATCGGAATGTTGTTCAGCTCCATCGCCTTGGAGGCCTTCGGGTGAATCGCCTCCATCGCCATGTCCGCCAGCTGGTCGGCGATGTCGAAATTGGTGTGCCCGATGGTGCGGACCTTGTCCTTGCCGATCAGTTTCGGGTCGCCGGTGGAGAGGTGGAACTCCTTGTGGATCACCCCTTCCCGCGCCTGCGTCACCACCGCAAGTTTGCTGAAGGTGATTTCACTGTAGCCGCGGTCGAACTTCGCCATCACGCCCTCGGCGCATTTGGCGTACCCGGTGACGATCGGCATGCACTGCGAGAAATCCAGCCCCTGAATGTGGTGCAGAATCGTCTCCTCCATCGTGCCGGTCTCCTGATCCTTCCAGCCGGAGAGGTCGACGAACACCGCGTTGACCCCGTGTTCCCGCAGGATCAGCGTCGAATTGAAGGCGCTGTGCGCTTCGCCGACCGAGCTGAGCAGTTCGCGCGCCGCCGGCAGGTAGTCCTCGCGGTGGAAGTGCCCGAAGCTGCGCAGCTGCATCAGGTTGCGGAGGCAGCTCTTCACCCCGTCCATCCGCTCGTTGACGAAATCATCCGCCGCGTCCTGCCGCAACCCGAGCGATTCGAAGGTGCGGTTGAGCCGGATCAGCTCGGCGCGGGTCGCCTCGAGCTTCTCCGCCCACGAACGGTCGCCCGCGGCGAATGCCGCAAAGATTCCCGGCTCGGCGGTCTTCTTATTTTCCAGCAGCAGATTGGTGACCCCGCCGTAAGCGGAGACGACGAAGATGCGGTTGTAGAGTTCCGGACCGCGGCGGTTGCCGATGAGGATGTTCTCCATCAGCTCGCCGAAGCGGGTCATGCTGGTCCCGCCGATTTTTTCTACGGTGTGAATTCCCATGATAAATTTCTGTTCCTCTGCCTAGATGTCTTCGATGCGCATAAGCTTGACCGGCGACTGGTTGATCGAGAGCGTCGCAAGCTCCGCCAGCGCGGCGCGGAGGCTCTTCTCCGCCGCGGAATGGGTCAGAATCACCAGCGCCACCGTGCCGTCCGCCTCGCGGCGCTCGTGCTGAATCAGACTGGAAATGCTGATCGACTTGTCGGCGAGAATCTGCGCGATCGACGCGATCACGCCGGGGCAGTCCCGCACCTGGAGCCGGAGGTAGAAGCGGCTCTCGCTCTCCTCCATCGTCAGCACCCGGCGGAAAAGTTTGCCGGGCCGGAAGGCCGGAGTCCGGCGGACCGAACCGACCGCGAGGTTGATCGCCACGTCGGTGAGGTCGGCGACCACCGCGCTGGCGGTGGCGTTCCGCCCGGCGCCGCGGCCGTAGAAGAGGGTCTGCCCGACGGTGTCGCCCTCGACCAGCACGCCGTTGAAGACGTCGGAGATGTTGGCGAGCAAGGTGTTCCGGGGAATCAGCGTCGGCCGGACGCTCATCTGGACGTTCCCCTCCGACTCCTTGATGACCGAGAGCAGTTTAATTCGGTAGCCAAGCTCCTCGGCATAGCGCAGGTCGGCCAGCTCGAGGTCGCGGATTCCTTCGACATGGACCGGGTCGAGCCCGAACCATTCGCCGAAGGCGAGCGCGGCGAGAATCGCCGTCTTGTGCGCGGTGTCGAATCCGTCGATGTCGAGCGAGGGATTCGCCTCGGCGTAACCGAGCTTCTGCGCATCGGCGAGAACGGTGTTGAAGTCGGCACCCTCGTTCTCCATGCGGGTGAGGATGTAGTTGCAGGTGCCGTTCATGATGCCGTAGATGCGGTGGATGCGGTTGGAGACCAGACCCTCGCGCAACGCCTTGATGATCGGGATTCCGCCCGCGACGCTCGCTTCGTAATAGACATCCACGCCGGCGGCTTCGGCGGCGGAGAAGATCTCCTCGCCGTGCAGAGCCAGCAGCGCCTTGTTGGCAGTGACCACCGGCTTGCCCGCCCGGATGGCGTCGAGGATGAACTTCTTCGCGACGGTGGTTCCGCCGACCAGTTCAACGACGATATCGGCTTCGCGGATCGCCTCGGCGGCGTCGGTGGTGAGAACCCCTTCCGGAATCCGCACGCCGCGGTCGGTGGTGATATCGAGGTCGGCGACCTTGGCGAGGACAAGTTTGACTCCGGCGCGGCTGGCGATCACGTCGCTGTTGGCGAGGATGTTGGCGGCGACGCCGGCGCCGACGGTCCCGAACCCGATGATTCCGATCTTGATTTCTTTCACGGTCATTTTCCCTGTGATTATCTTGAATCCATGCAAAAACAGTTCTGAAAAAGATAATATAGCATGAATTTGCGATTTGTAAATTTGCAAATCGCCGCAGATGAGTGAAAATCACCGGAAAACCCCGACGTGCCGCGCTCCCCTCCTCACCGGATCGTATCGTTGCACTGCGAAGTCCCCGTCTTCTCCATGATGTAACAGCCCTCGTCGCAACGCAGCGCCGAACCTTTCGTCGGGGAGATTGCGGAACAAACCGGCTTCGCCAGCAGCAGTTGTCTCGCCCGCTGTTTCCGGACCCGCTACCAGCTCTCTCCTCACGCCTGGCGGAAGAAATACCGCACTCAGGAATCGTGACCCCGTCCCGGAATGGCGTTTCCCCGCAAAAATGCAAATCCGGAAATTTTTGTTCCCTTTCGCCATTGCCAAACCGGAAAAAGAGACTATCTTAAATTCAGAAAAAATTCCACCGGGCCGCGCCCGGGAACATATTTGAAGGGAAATGAAATGGTTCCGGAAAAAGATTTCTCCGATCTCGACGCCAACTACAAACCTCAAAGCGTCAACGGCCGCGACATGATCTTTCACGACGGGTTCGCCGCCCCGTTTGTTCTGGAAGGCGTCCCCTTCGTCGACGCGGAGGGGCGACACCGCCGCCTGCCGCAGGAGGCCGCGGAAAAATGCCTTCGGCCGCCGGTGATCCCGATGAGTCTTCAGGGGGCCGGCGAAGTGCTCCGCTTCGTCACCGATTCGACCGCGATCGCCCTCGACGTCACCTTCGACGAACTCTTCGCCGGACCCCAGCGGCGCGCCAGCACCGGGTTCGACCTCTACATCGGCTCCGGCACGGAGAAGCGATTCTGCGGCAACCAGTTCCCCGCCACACAGGATCCGCATGCGGAACTGCTCTTCTCCGCCCTGCCGCTGCCCCGGACGCGGGAATTCCGGGAGTACACGCTCTACTTTCCGCTCCACAGCGCGGTCCGGAGCATCCGGATCGGCGTCGATCCCGGCTGCCGCATCGAACCGCCTGCCCCGCACCGGGTGGAGAAGCCGCTCCTCTTCTACGGCTCCTCCATCACCAATTGCGGCGCGGTGAGCCGCCCCGGCATGAACTACCCGGCAATCATCACCCGCCTGCTCGATCTGCCCATGGTCAACATGGGGTTCAGCGGCGCCTGTCTCGGGGAACTTCACATCGCCGATGAAATCGCCGGCGTCGACCCGGTCGCCATGGTGCTCGAATATGACCACAACGCGCCCGATCCGGAGTTCCTCGCCCGGACCCACGAGCCGTTCTTCCGCCATCTGCGCGCACTCTGCCCGACCTTGCCGGTGCTGCTCACCTCGCGCTGCGACTTCATGAACACCCCCGACGGGAAACGGCGCCGGGAGATCGTCATGCGCACTTTCCTGCACGCGCTCGACGAAGGCGACCGCTTTGTGGATTTCCTCGACGGAGAGACGCTCTTTTCCGGCCCGTTCCGCTACGACTGCACCATCGATAACTGCCACCCCAACGACCTCGGCGCAACCTTGATGGCCGAACGGATCGCCGACCGGATCAAGCGGATGCTCGCCCCGCTCGACGACACCAAATGAGCCGGATTCAACTCCGGTAAAGCTGACGGTTCCGCTCCCGCCCCGCCTTGCGGAAGCGCAGCGGCGACATGCCGTACACCTTCTTGAAGAGGTGGGAGAAGTGGAACTGGTCGGCGAAACGGAGCCTCTCCGCGATTTCACCGATTCCGGCGTCGCCGTCGAGCAGCAGAAGCTCCGCTTCGCGCAGACGCTTGCGCCGGATGTACTCCAGAGGGGCCATTCCGGTCGCCTGCTTGAATTTGCTGTAGAAGGACTGGCGGGACATGCCGCACCGTTTCGCCAGCTCCCCCGGCGAAAACGCCCGCCCCGGATCGGAGTCGATGCAGGCGGCCACCTCCTGAAACCACCGTTCCCGGCAGTAGCGCACCGCCTCTTCGCGAATCGTCGACTGGGTGACCACAATCCGCAGGAAACGCACCAGCAGCTCCTGCACGAGCAGCTGATCGGCGAGCGCTTCCGCCCCGACAAGCGGAACAAGCCGGCACATGATCGTTTCCGCCTCCTCCGAGCGGATGAAATCCGGAATCTGCAACAGCCCGAAGAGGTCGAAGAGCAGATCGCTCCGGGCGGAGAAGGTCAACGACACATAGGGGGCCTGCACCTCCGACGCCAGCCAGGTGCGGCGGATCGAATCCTGCGGAAAATGGATGATCGAATGGGCGGGCCGCTCGATGAACCGCCCGGGCGCCTCCTTGAACTCGCTCCGGACCGCGCCTTCGCGGATCAGAATGAATTCCGGGTAGCCACAACGGCACCACGACGGGATGCGCGCCGTGATCGCTCCGGTGGCAACGCGGAGCAGCCGGACGTGGATTCCGTCAAAGATCTGGCCGGGACTGATATTGATCTTCTGCATGGAGAAAGTATAGTTTGTCTCCACGTGCTTTTCAAGCCGCTTTTGGACGCAGAGACATAAAATCCGGAAAAAATGCCATTTTCTTTTAAAGGAATGTGTGGTATGTTATGGATCAAACGACAAAAGGAAAGGAGTTTCCCGTGAAGTCCGCAAAACAGTATGATGTCGCGGTCATCGGCGGCGGAGTCGCCGGAGCCGCAGCCGCCCTGCAGGCCGCCCGTTGCGGCTGCAAAACCATTCTGATGGAGAAAAACGTGCTGCTCGGCGGCCTCGCCACCGCCGGGCTGATCTACTTCTATCTGCCACTCTGCGACGGCCGCGGCCGCCAGGTCACCTTCGGCATCTCCGAAGAACTGCTGCACCGGAGTTTGCTCTACGGGCCGGGGCGGATTCCCGCCGCCTGGAAGAACGGCCGGAACACGGAAACGAAAGAACGGCTTCAGGCGGCGTTCAGTCCGGCGGCCTTCATGCTGGCGCTCGATGAAGCGCTCGAAGAGGCGGGCGTCGACATCTGGCTGGACACCCTCTTCTGCGCGGTGGAACGCGACAACGGCAGAATCGCCGCCGTCGAGGTGGAGAACAAGAGCGGCCGGCTCCGCATCGAGGCGAAGTGCTTCATCGACGCCACCGGCGACGCGGATCTTGCGCGCCGCGCCGGAGCCTCCTGCCGGACCGACGACAACTGTCTCGCCACCTGGATGCTGGACTACGACGAGAAACGTCAGAAACGCTCTCCCTTCGACAACATTCCGCTGGGGTTGTTCGGCTCCAACGTGACGCGGGAGTTCACGCCGATTCCCGGCCGGGCGGACATGCTTCACGACGTCGAACTGCCGGAAGGGGAGGACCGGGAGAAGCTCTATTTCCACGGTATTTCCGGGAAATCGGTTTCGGAGTTCGTGCTCAAGAGCCACCGGGTGATGCGCGAACATTACCGCAAGGCGTACGAGAGCGGGGAGGCGGACCGTGAGACGCTGTTCCCGGTGAAACTGCCGCTGATGCCGCTCCTTCGCAAGATCTATTCGATCGAGGGGGACCGGACGATGCAGAATCAGCAGTACAACCGGGCGGAACCGGATTCGATCGGCATGATCGCCGGAATCTCCGGCCCGGGGATCGTCTGGGAGGTTCCGTTCGGTGTGATGATTCCGAAGGAGCACATCGGTTCGCTGCTGGTGACGGGCCGTTCGGTCTCGGCGATCGGCGACGCCTGGGATGCCGCCCGGCTGATTCCGGCGGTGGCGATGACCGGCCAGGTGTGCGGACTTGCCGCCGCGATGCAGATCGAGCAAAAGTGCGAGGCGTGGGAGCTCGATCTTGACGCGCTGCGCAAGAAACTCGGCTACCCCTGCCACATCGCCGACCTCGACTGACGCACCGGCGAAACCGAAAGACGCGCCCGGCACGGAACCCCGCGCCGGGCGCAAGTTTTTTCAGCCCATCAATCGACGAGGACCGCAGTCCCCCAGTTGGTACGGTCCTCACTGTTCCTTCCGGTTCCAGACCACATCAACTGGCATTTCTGCGGCTGTTTTCCGTCAAAGTTGTCAAGGCCGAGATCAAAGCGGAATTCTGTTCCGTTCTCCGGTTTGATTCCGAGAGCCTGCCACGGAATTGCGGCTTCCATGGTGTAACCTTTCCGGTCCGTCCAAATGCGGACAACACGTTTCACGGGCGGTTGCTCCCGACGGTTGCACCAGTAGCCGCGGCTGTTGCCGCCGGCGGACAAGAGGAGCTGACAGTCGCCGAAACGCAGCTGCCCGTCTTTCGTTATCTCATTCGGCCCAAAGAACAATTCGACAGCATCTCCCTGCCAGAAGAGAGCCGGAGAAAACGGATTCATACCTGGAGTAGAATCCGCTACATCCGCATAAAGATAAAGAAAATCCTGATCATAGCAAAGCCAGAAGTCAGCGGATACGGAAGCGCTATCACCGTGTACGAGGTCCAGCCTGCCGAGCCGCTCGGCAGGACGTCCCGGCCACGGAGAACGGATGCCGTCGACCTTATGCCCTTCAACAGCCCGCGGAATGAACGTTTTCTTCGGTTGCCGCGCAGTCCGGACAAGGCCGGAAACTCGGCTGAACGGCTCGATTTTTCCGGCGATAATATCATAGACACGACCATTGGTTTCGGCGGCAGCGGCAGCCAGTTCACGGTACGGACGATCGGCGACATTCAGGAATCCGATGTTCATATTCTCGCCCTGATACTTTTGAAACCATCGTCCAGTCAGAGCCTGATCAAGCAGGCTGAACCACTGAATTCCAACCACAAAAGGAAGTGCGGCGGCCTGTTCCACATAATGGCGGTAGTGAAGAGCCCGCTCCCGCTGATTTCGAACCGGCCGGATTGCCCCGGCCAACCCCTGTTCGGTAGAACCGAAATGCCACTCACTCAGCAGCAGCGGCACCCCGGAAAGGCGATGAATCCGTTCCAGAAAGTGGTTTTCTATCTCATAACTGTAATAATTGAGACTGAACACATCGTTGTACTTTCCTGCGGCTCTCACCGCAGCCTCCACACGCGTTTGTCCGGGCAGGAAACGGGCGCCGAGCAGCAGATGATTCCGGTCATATTTTCGAAAAGTATCATGAATGAGCTTGAAATAGGCGTCAAAAAAATGATCCATGAACTCATTCAAATCGTTCCAGGCGGCAGGAGTTTTCAAATCCGGATGGATCTTCTCCAGTTCGGCAAAGTTCCGGATCGGCAGATTCCAGGCGGCGGAAAACCGCTCCACATCGCCTTGATACCGTTCTTTCAGAAATCGGACCAGTTCACGCCGGGCCGCCACGTTGCCGTCACAGGCGAGAAGGCGCGCCGCAACCTCCGAATATTTCCGTTCATTTCCGGAGAAGTAACCGATGATCACGGGATTGCTCGCGTCCCGTTTCAATCTGCGGAAATTCCGGTCAATCGCCTCGCGTACATCGGGGGAAAATGGATCAAACACATCGGCGATAAAACAGGGGACCCCCTGAAACGGCAGCTCCGGGCAGTACGGGAACTGCAGTTTCCGATTCAGTTCCGGCGTATCGCGGAAAGCCCCCTGACTGTTGAACCCCCATTGCCGGAGCCGATAGACGACATCGCGTTTCCATGCCGCCAAACAGAAAGGCGTTCCGGTCTTTCGAATGTAATTCGCGATGTAAAACGAGACAACGTCCGGATTCATCCAGGCTTTGTCAAAGGGAGCTTTCCGAGACGGAAGCTCCAGGTACAGATCTTCACGGCCCTTGACATAGGTATAATCATCACACGGAGCAACTGTGCAGACCGCCAGCTGAAAAAAAGGATTCCCGTCCGGCGAGATGAAAATATCGTGCCCATTGTATTTGCCGAGTTTGAAAAAACCGCCGGCATTCCAGTGAATCTCGCTGTCCAGTTTTCCGCCGAATGCATCCGTTGCCAACGGTGTGAACGAGCGGTAGTATGCGCGATCAGAGACGAGATCGGCTTTGAGTTCTTCGTCCCGACGTATCTTCCCGGGCCATTCCACCTTCATCGATTGGCCGAAACGATCGCAGACGGGCCCTTTTCGCGAGCGAGGCATCTTCGACTCGGCAGCCTGAAGGTGAATTTCCAGATTGTCACGCTTTCCTTTTTTCGGAACCGGCCGAAAGATGTCAAGCTGAAAGACCGGCCAGTTCCACTTGCGGTTGTCCTGAAGTTCACAATAGGATTCCCGCGACCATGTGACAACCACATTACGGATATCTTCTTCCGCAAATTCGAATCCTGACGCCCGGCCGCGCCAGATATGATGCTTCTCCTGCAAAACTGCCGGAAGCGGACGAAAATCCATCTGCTTTCCAGGAATTCTCCAGCTGAAATTCCTCCCCGGCCGTTGCGGGAATGTCAAGCGTATGTGCAGTGTGCCGGTCCGGCCGCTGCCGTATTCCAGGCGGATGATATCATTCTGCAATGTGATCTTCACATCAGGCAGATCTCCGTCGGGGAAACGCAGCACCGCATGATGCTCCCCCTTTTCAACAATCTTCGGCGACAGCATCCGGTCATCGGATTCCGCTCGGTAGCCCGGCCAGAATATTTCCAGGACTCCCAGTTTCGGCACAGGAAACTCGATTCTGTCCTCTTTCAGAATTGGCGCGGAATATATCTGAACTGAGGAAAACAGCAGAAGAGAAAAAAGAAAAAACTTCATGATCTCTTCCTCAATTAATCACATAGATCATCTGAACATAATCCATGTTCTCGTTGGACGCATTACGCTGGAAATCGGCAAGTCGTTTGGAGGCAGCATGCCCATCCGGGAACAGGACATTTGTCAATTCCCCGTGCAGAAAATGGTATTTGATTCCAAACAAACTGCCCATCGATGAATCACTATCCTGCGAAGAATAGATATTGAATACACCATCCATGACAACAACTTGCGAAAGAGCTGAAGGTTTCCTCCAATAACTTCTGGCCACCTGTTCGATCCGGGAATATTTGATTCCATTGGCTTTGAACAGCGCGGAGTTGATCGCACTGTTGCAGACACCGCCATCGACAGCACGACCACGCGGAATGCCGTCGGTATCGACATTTTTCACGGCAGACCCTGGTCGCATTTGCTTTTCGCAATTGAAAATTAAAAAATTGCCGGTGTAACGTTCGAGTTTCTGAAACCAGCGCCCTTCCAGCGGCGAAGTGGTCCAGTTGCTCTTCCCTGATTCCGTATAACCGGGAAACCAGTCGTGATTGTCCGCCTGATATTGAAACATCGCAAGTCCAATGGTTTTAAAATTGTTCAAACATTTTGTCTGGGCCGCCTTTTCCCGCGCCTTGTTCAGCGCAGGCAGCAGCATGGCCGCCAGAATTGCGATGATCGCAATTACGATAAGTAATTCGATAAGAGTGAATATTTTTACCGACCGATTCACTTGCAAAACTGCGGTCGAGCCTGAAATTCTGGATCTTGTCATGTGGTGCTCCTTTCCATCAGCGTAGGTTTGATTTCGATCTGGGCGAAGTGATCCGGGTCAGCGAGTTTGCGGATCACGTACTCATACGCGAGACGCCCGAACTCCTCATACGGTTGATGAACCGTCGTCAACGGCGGATTGAAAAACTGCGAATAGAGCAGATCGTCGAAGCCGATGATCGCCAGCTCCTCCGGAATGCGGATTCCCAACTGCGCCGCCGCACAGATCACCCCCTGCGCAATCGTGTCGTTGCCGCAGACCAGACAGCGCGGCAACGTTCCACGGCGGTGCAGCAGCCGGACCGCCTCCATTCCGTCGGTATGGCTGTACAGCCCGGTCCGCGGCAGGTCGGGCACACCGGGCCGTGCACCATTCAGAAAAACACTCTCATCGCAGTTGATGCCGCTGCCTGCCAGAAACTCCCGGAGCAGATTTTCCCGCTCGACCAGATGGGACTGCGGATTGGAGGTGAGCTCACCGACGAAACCGACCGAAGAATATCCCTTCCGACGGATCAGCTCGGCGATCAGCTTCACACCATGCCGGTTATCCAGATTGATCGACGGAACCGGCAGCGCATCGCAGCTGTTGTTGATCACCACATAGGGATACTGCCGGCGGTTGAAACGCTGAAACATTTCGATCATCTCCGCCTGCCGGGCGTTGCTGATCACCCGGAACCCGAGGATCACCAGCGCGTCAATCCGCTCAATGTCCATGTAGTTGCGGTAATCGCCACCGTGAATCAGCAGAATCTGATAGCCTCCGGCCTCTGCCGCCTGTCCCAGTCCGTTCAGAATTTCACGCGGATAATCCGACATGTACATCGCCCCCACCTCCGCCGGAAGCGACAGCGAAAATCCGATCGTGTGGGAACTCTGGCCACGCAGCAGCGTCGCACCGTAATTCGGCGTATAATCGAGCTGCTCCGCCGCCTCCAGCACCCGCCGGCGGGTCGATTCGCTCATCCGGATATTCGTCGTCCGCGACGGATTGAACACCTTCGAGACGGTGGCGACCGAAACCCCCGCCAGTCTTGCAACATCTTTAATTCCTGTACGGGCAACTGCCATTTTCATGCTCCAATCCTGGAAAATTATCAGGAAAACGTTTTATCAAGTAACTTATAATTGAAAGAAATCATTTTTTAAATGGATTCGTTCTGTTATAATTATACAACAAATAAAATAAAATGTCAATAGATAAAACGTTTTTTTTGAAAAAAACATTCCCCTCTTCCTCCCAGAAGCAGAACGGCCGCCGGACGGCAGGAGCGAAGAACGGCAGGAAATCCCCGCGCCTTCTTCCACGCCGTCAGAACGAACGTCGAGATTTATTTCCGCAAATCGACTTCGTTTTGTTGCAATTCGCAAATGGCGCGGTATATTACATCCGATTGAGTTTGCACCAGGTAATACAGGATCGGAATTATGGGAAACGGAACGGCCGGAAGCGGCGAAACGGAACTGCAGGAATCCAATTTCCGGGTCCGCTACATCTTCTACTTTGCCGGACTTCTGCTGATCTTCCTGGCCGTGCTCTCCTACAGCCCCGCTGACGGAGCCTCCATCACCGGCGGAATCGACGCCCCTCCGAAAAACTGGATCGGGAATCTCGGTGCCTTCCTCGCCTACTGGCTCTTCAATCTCTTCGGGCTGACCACCTACGTTTTGCTCTTTCTCACGCTGTTGCGGGCGGTGCGGGCCTTTCTGCCCGGCGCCGGACGCCCCCTGCTCTTCTTCACCGGGGAGCTGATGCTGCTCTTCGGCCTGATGCTGCTCTTCGCACTCTCGCCCTACCCCTTCGTCTATGTCACCGATCACCTCGGCATCGGCAGAGCCGGCGTTCCCGAGCTGGCCCTCTCCGGCGGCGCCATCGGGCAGGTTCTCGCCGCGCCGCCGGTGGAGGAATTCGCCCTGCAGGAGGGCGTCCTCCGCAAACTGATCGGCGCTGTAGGAACCATGATCTTCGGCTGGACGCTGGTCACCGGCGGGCTGATCGTCATCTATTTCTCCGACTGGCACGCGCTCTTCCGGAACCATATCTTCAACTTCCCGGCGGTGCAGCCGCACACCCCCGCCTCCGCGAACCGCGAACCGGAGGAACTTCCGGCAACGCCCGCCCCCGCGGCGACGGCGATACCGGCCGCACCCGCTGTGCAGACGCCTCCCGCCCCGGCACCGGCTCCGGCGCCGGCTCCCTCAACCGTCCCCGGCGGACTTTTCGGCAGCGCCCGGGCCGCGCTGGCCGCCCTGCGCGCCATCGCGCACGGCAAGCAGGTGGCGCTGATGGCGCCGACCGAACTGCTGGCCGAGCAGCACGCCATCAACTTCGCCAAGTGGCTGGAACCGCTCGGCATCGGGG
>OIWQ01001126.1_pt1 | contig 33039 bp, 32 predicted proteins | sample 1587571 | NCBI WGS metagenome assembly OIWQ01 (sample SAMEA3888910, study PRJEB22519) | human gut metagenome | biome: human gut; feature: human-associated habitat; material: faeces | place: Denmark | collected 2010 | reverse complement strand
CCATATCGCCGCCTGTCGTCACCCAGACCATTTCTGTGAACGGCTGCGTGATTGCTCCGGCGACAAGGTTGATTTTGTCCTTGTTGATTTCGCCGGACGGGGTTATAATACCTTTGTCAAGTAGAGTGTTTTTCATCGGATTCTCCTTTTCTTCAATGGTGCCCGTGGTGCCCTCTTTTTTTTACAAAATAGTGCCCTGTAAGGTGCCCGGTTTAACACATGATTTGTAGAACGCAGAGGAACAGGGGCACCCTATGTTTTAGTAATTTTTGCTTATACTATGCGGGATTTCAGCCTGTTTAGAAAATCAAAAATCATAGCGTATATTTTTTTCACTTGACTTTTGTTCTCTTTTGATTGATATTAGAGAGGTCATATTTGTTATGACCTTGCAATGGTGCCCAAATGGTGCCCGGACGTGAAAAACAAGGTTGTAAAAAGAAAAACCGCCACAATCACAAGATACAAGAAAAGCCTTTGTTTACAAGGCTTTTCGCAGATAACCTATAAGAAGATATGCGGAAATACAGGGCGGTTTTGGCTGTTTCACGACCCTCGAAATGTCGTGTTCCCAAAAGGAACCTAGGGTTCGAATCCCTAACTCTCCGCCAAAAACCCAGTCATATCAAGGCTTTTGCCCATATGACTGGGCTTTTCTTTTCTCTCAAGGTCACATCGGCGTACATGATTTTCGGCAAGAACTCAGGTGTTCCAGCCGGTCTGCCCTGTGTCCGGCAGAGTCAGGATATTGTCCATTACATTTGCCGAGGTGATCTTGGACTTGTAATCCAAATGGCTGTAAATATTCGCCGTCGTGCCAATATCGCTGTGACCCAGCCACTCCTGAATTTGCTTCAGAGGCACATCGTTCGCCAAAAGCAGTGAGGCGCAGCTGTGTCTGAGGTCGTGAAAGCGAATGTGCCGCAGACCGTTCTGCTCCAGCAGCTTGCTGAAATTGGCGGTAACGCTTCTGGGGTTGAAGATATTGCCCATGGCATCCACAAAAACATAGCCGTCATACTTTTTGCTGTAGCAATTTCCGCATACGCGCCGATTCTCCTTTTCCTGCTCCCTCAGCGCCAGCAGCTTTTCCCGGATGTTGCTGACCAGCGGCAGGGAGCGCAGGCTGGCTTTCGTCTTGGCACGGTCGGCGCAGACGATTTCACATTTGCCGTCTATCTTTGCGTTGGTTACAATGTGCTTAATGGTGATGGTGTCCCGCTCAAAGTCGATGGCGTCCCACTTCAGCCCCAGCGCCTCGCTGCGGCGCAGGCCGTAAAAGGCGGTCATCTGAATCAGCAGGGAGTACGGATGATCCTTGGACGCTTCCAGCAGCCTCTCCAGCTCCTCCTGCCGGTAATAGTCCGCAATGTACCGCTGCTTCTTGGGGCGCTCCACCTTGTCGGCGGGGTTGAAGGGAATCAGGTCCATTTTGACGGCGTATTTCAGCGCCTTGTGGATATTGGCGTGATAGTGGATCACCGTACCGGGCGACACGGTTTTCAGCTCATGCAGATAAAAGCTCTGAATGTGCTTGGCTTGAATTCCGTCCAGCGTCAGTCCGGTGTTTCGGAAATACGGTGCGATCTTCCCCTTTACCATCTGCGTGTAAGAGGAAAAGGTGGTCTTTTCCACCGAGCTGCGGATAATCTCCAGCCACAGCAGCGCCTCCGTGCCGGGATATCATGCATAAGCACTGCCGCAGCCAGCAGCAGGCGTACGGTAATTTCTTTCATAGGGGTTCTGTCTCCTTTCCTTCGACGCAAAAACGCAGAGCAAACCTGGAATGGAATCAAGTTCGGCTCTGCGTCTCTGCGTCTGGCATGATTGCTCTGTATTCTATTTTTCCACTGTGGGCTGCCACCAGGAAGGTCTGTTTACACTTAGGGCAGAACAGCGGGAAGTTTTCCGGTACGGTATCCTCCCGGATCTAGGTGCGGGTTTTGCCCCAGCAGGCCGGGCACAGCACCCAGTGGATCTTTTCACACTCCATATGGGACAGTCTCACTCCCCGTGATGCGCCACACTGGCGATCTCCTGCAGCTGGAAGCGGTATTCCTGGCGGACCTCCGGGTATTTTTCCCGGTCTACCCGGCTAAGGAACATCTCCAGCGGGCGGACCCACAGGCCGCCATCCCCGTACAGCTTGCGGTAGATGACACAGGGCACGCCGCTTTCCGAATCGTGCGCCAGGCCCTCCACCAGGTAATAATCGCCCTTAAAGTGGCGGTAAACTCTGCCGATCTGCAATTCCTGCATGGTGTTGTCCTCCTTAATTTGTCAAGCATATTTTTGCGGATATTTGGAATACCGGGCGGGGCTGTGTTGACTTTTTCGATGTAAAGCGCTAAAATAGCAAGGAGCAGCAAGCCGGCCGCAGGGCACGGCTTGTTTTATGGAAACGGAGAAAATGAAATGAAACATCAAAAAAGCACACGGAGCTTTGCCAGCCGGTGGGGCTTCATTCTGGCCTCGGTCGGTTCGGCGGTGGGGATGGCCAATGTATGGGGTTTCCCCAACAAACTGGGCAGCAATGGCGGCGGGGCATTCCTGCTGATCTACCTGCTGTTTGTCTTTATCTTCAGCTATGTCGGTCTTCCGGCGGAATTCGCCATGGGGCGGCGGGCGGCCACCGGCACCCTGGGGGCCTACCGCAATGCCTGGGCCACCCGTGGAGAAACAGCCGGGAAGGTGGGCGGTGTGCTGGGCTGGCTGCCGCTGGCCGGCTCCCTGTGCATTGCTATCGGGTATGCCGTTATTGTTACCTATGTACTGAAAGCGCTGGTGGATTCCCTGACCGGCACCCTGATGACCGCCGATGCCGCCGCCTGGTTCGCTTCCTTTTCGGCGCAGCCCTATTCGGTGGTGCCTTATCACATCATCGTAGTGGTGGGTACCCTGCTTACGCTGTTCCTGGGTGCGCACAGCATAGAGAAGACCAACAAGATCATGATGCCGCTGTTTTTTCTCATCTTCCTGGTGCTGGCGGTGCGGGTATTTTTCCTGCCCGGCGCTGCGGAGGGATATCAATTTATGTTTACCCCGCGGTGGGAGGCCCTGACAGACCCCATGATCTGGATCTGGGCCATGGGGCAGGCGTTTTTCTCGCTTTCGGTCACCGGCAGCGGCATGATCGTCTACGGGGCTTATCTCTCTCCGCAGGAGGATGTGGTGGGAGTGGCGCAGCATACCGCCCTGTTTGATACCATCGCCGCGGTGGTGGCCGCGCTGGTTATTATCCCGGCCTGTTTTTCCTACGGGCTGGATGTAGGCGCGGGACCCAGCCTGCTGTTTGTCACGCTGCCCACCATTTTGCAGGATATTCCCCTAGGTCAGCTGTTTGCCGTTATCCTGTATATTGCCATGATCTTTGCCGGAGTCAGCTCGCTGCAAAACATGTTCGAGGCCGTGGCGGAATCGCTCCAGAACCGGTTCCCCCGGCTGAGCCGCACCGCTACCCTCATCATCCTGGCCGTACTGTGCCTTGGCTTCGGCATCGGTATGGAGACCATCTCCCAATGGGGGCCGTGGATGGATCTTGTTTCCATCTATATCATCCCCATCGGCGCTACGCTGGGCGCTGTTTCCTGGTTCTATGTAATGAAAAAGGACGAGCTGCTTTCGGCCATCAATACCGGCAGCGGGAAGACCCGCGGCCGCCTGTGGTATGGCATCGGCCGGTACCTTTATGTTCCGCTGGCTGTTATCCTGTGCTGCGTTGCCCTGTTTATGAAGGTCGCGTTCTGATCCAATAAAATACTGCCTCCCGCCGGAGAGCCCGGCCGGGGGCATTCCTTTTGCGAAAAAAGGGAGGTACCCACACCGGTATCTCCCTTTATATATTACGGCTTACAGCACTACCCGCAGTACAAAGCGGTCATCCACCACCGAGAACTGGCAATTGCCGTGCAGCTTTTCCGCCACATAACGGATGCTTTGGCTGCCAAAGCCGTGGCCTTCTTCCTTGGCTACCGGCAGGCCGTCCCGCAGCTCCGGGGCCTCGGCAAAGGTATTCTTGATGGAAATGAGCAGCTTGTTTTCCTTCATGCGCAGGTCCAGCTCGATATAGCGTTTTTCCGGCGGCAGCTTTTTGACCGCGCGGATAGCATTTTCCAGCGCGTTGGAGAGAATGGCGGTCAGATCCACCTCGGAATAGGGCAGTTCCTCCGGTATCTGCACCGAGTATTTGAACTCGATGCCGCAGGCTTTAATCTTTTCCTCGTAGGAGGAGAGGATCAGATTGACTACCTCATTTTTGCTGTAACACTGGGTGGCGGTATTATCGGTGGCGGTGATGACCTCGCGGATGAATTCCTGCGCCTTTTCGGTCTCGCCATTTTCGATGTAGCCGGAAATATTGGTGAGGAAGTGGCGCATATCATGCCGCAGGATGGAAATTTCATATTGGGAGCGTTTGATTGCCTCGATCTCTTTTTCGGACTGAGTACGCTTCATTTCCATCAGCTGGTTGCGCAGCTCCGCTTCCCGTTTTTCCTCATACTGCTTAAAGTACATGAACAGGAACAGGATGTAGGCGATGCACAGCACAAAGCCCAAAAATTCCGTTACGACCTCCCGGCCGGAATACAGCAGCGTGGTATATACGCCGGTGATATAATCAAACACATAGTAAACTAGTGGCATTAGGCCCAAGATGAGGAGGGACCGAGTGGGCTTTTGCAACAGCTGCGCGGTAGCATCGGAGACAAACCGTATAAGGATAATGAAGGTGATGACTGTGACGGTGATGCGTACCGCGTAGTAGATCCACATCTGGGGCATGGCAGCATAGGCCACCAGGCCCACCCACTTGCTGATCTGGCAGCAAAGATAGGCAGTAAGCACCGAAAGGACGGAAAGCGCCGGTTTGTACTTATAGTAGCGGGAAAGGAACAGCACCAGCGGCAGGTGGATAATAAGAGGATAGATTTTTTCGGTACCCTCGGTGCCCAGGCCCAGGTAAGCAGCGATATAGATGATTCCCACCGCGCCGGAAAAAATGAGCAGAGTAAAGACATTGTGGCGGTTCATGCGAACGCCCAGGAAGGCTGCAGATATGTAAACGCCAAACAGAAGCGTAGTAGCATTATGCAGCACAGCCAATATGCTTTCCAGCATGGAGGTCCCTTCTTTCTTTATTCCTCTTGGAACATATGCGCGAAATAAGCCTCCTGAAAGGCTTTGCCGTAGCCCCTCGCGATGGGAATGCTGCGGCCGGATTTGGTAAAGATCTCGTTATTATTAAAGTGATCGACATTGGGCAGGTACACCAGGTAGCTGCGGTGGCACTTGAAGAACCCGCTGCTGACGGCCAGGCGCTCCTCAAAAGAACGCAGCGGTTCGGAGGTTTCCACCACCTTATCTCCGCGCAGATAGAATACCACCCGTTTATTCTGGGCTTCAGCATATTCGATGTCGTGGAAATAGAGCTTCTGGAAGCCGAAGGAGGTCTTCAGCACCATGTTTTTCGGCTCCGCCTCGAAAAGGTGGCTGCAATCCTCCAGGGCCCGCCGCAGCCGCTCGTAGGTGATGGGCTTGAGCAGGTAATCCTGTGCCCTTACCTCGTAGGATTCCAAAGCGAATTCCGGAGAGGAGGTCAAAAAGATGATCTTTACCGCGGTATCCTGCGCGCGCAGCTCCCGCGCGGTATCCATCCCGTTCAGCAACGGCATCACAATATCCAGCAGGATGATATCCATGCGAAAGGCCGCGTTTTTGGAGATGAGCTCGTCCCCATTATCAAAGGGATACAGCTCGGTGGGGATCCCGCTGTGCTCCGACCAAATGCGGATCATCTGCACCAAGCGCTGCCGGAATTCCTTATCGTCATCACATACGCCAATGCGCAGCATGCCCCTCACCTCCTCTCGTCGTTAGTCTTATTCTATTTTATCCATGTCGATTTTGCAACTATATCGCGCTGCATTTCACACCGATTTTTTCGCATTTCGCACTTGGGCCATTTTCACTTGCTTTCCCATGCTACAATGAAGGCAATTAAATAGTGTACTCTTGTCGCAATTATTCATTTTACCCAATCAACATGGAGGAACTACCCTTGAAAAAAAGAATACTGAGTTCTTTGCTGGCGCTCTTTTTGGTGCTGGCCTTTGGTGCGTGTGGAGAAGATATCTCCACGCCCGAACCCAACGCCGAGGCCGGCACCTGGGCCATCTACTGGTACCTGTGCGGCAGCGACCTGGAATCGAATGGCGGCTTTGCCACCAGCGACCTGATGGAAATGATGGAGGTGGCCCTGCCTGAGAATGTCCGGGTCGTCATCCAAACCGGCGGCGCCAAGACCTGGCAGAACAATGTTGTTGATGCCGATATCCTGCAGCGCTATGTGTATGATAGCGAGGGGCTTACCCTGGTGGATGAGCTGCCCCCCGCCAGCATGGGCGATGCCGCCACGCTGACGGATTTTCTGCGCTACTGCAAACAGAATTACCCGGCTGAAAAGACTGCCGTTCTCTTTTGGAATCACGGGGGCGGCTCGGTAAGCGGCGCGGCCTTTGATGAACGCTACAGCTATGACTCCCTGACCCTGGATGAAATACAGACTGCCTTTGGCCGGGTGTGGGAAGCCGATGAAAACAATCCGCCCCTGGAGCTGGTAGGCTTTGATACCTGCCTGATGGCCACGGTGGATGTGGCGGGCACCTTTGCCGGTACCGCGCACTATCTGGTGGCCTCCGAGGAAGTGGAGCCCGCCAACGGATGGGACTATACCGGCTGGCTGGGCGCCCTGGCCGCCGATCCCGCCATGGACGGCGCCGCACTGGGTGAGGTCATCTGTGATGCCTACTACGCCGGCTGCCAGGCGGTTGGCACCCACAGCAACGCCACCCTTTCCCTAACCGACCTGACCCGCACCGGCCCGCTGCTGGAGGCCTATGAGGCCTTTGGCGCTGAAGCGCTGGCCGCTGCCTGCGAGGATCCCGGGTTCTTCTCCCGGTTTGCCCGCGTTGCCGCACAAAGCGAAAACTACGGCGGCAACACCCGTGAGCAGGGCTACACCAACATGGTGGATCTGGGCCACATGGCCCGGCAGAGCACCGGCCTGCTGCAAACCGCCGGAGATGTGCTGAATGCCCTGGAGGACTGTGTGCTGTATCGGGTCAGCGGGCCCTACCGCGCCGAATCCACCGGCCTTTCCTGCTACTATTCCTACAATGGCGACCTGAACGATCTGTATGGCTACACCAATGTCGGCGCCGGCCAGGCGTTCAAATATTTCTACTCCTACGAGCTGACCGGCCAGTTGGACGACGCCGGGATGGAGTATATCTCCGGCATGAACTACGAGGAGCTGCCGCAGATACAGAGCCTGGCCGCTATGGGTTGGGACGGTATGCCGCTGCAGGTTGATGAGAACGGCGTTTCCCATCTCACCCTGGGGCCGGAAGCCGACAGCATTCTGGCGGGCATCGGCTTTTCGCTGTACTATTTTGATGAAGAAAACGACATCATGCTGCTTTTGGGCACCGATAACGACATGAACGCTGACTGGGAAAACGGTGTCTTCTCCGATAACTTCCGCGGCGTATGGGGCGGCATTGATGGGCATATGGTCTACATGGAGCTATGCTTTGAGGGTGAGGATTATAACCTTTACTCCGTGCCGGTGCTGCTGAACGGCGAGCCCTACAACCTGCAGGTCGCCTACGACTTTACCACGGAAGAGTGGAGCATCCTGGGGGCCCGCCAGGGCATTGGCGAGGCCGGTATGTCCGATAAGGAGCTGCGCCTGCTGCAGCCCGGCGATGCCCTCACCACCATCTGGTATCTCTCCTCCTATTCCGGGGAGGATGGCCTGGAGGCCTATGCCGTGGAGGAGCTGACCGTGACCGCTGATACCTCTTTTGCCGAAATGGAGCTGCCGGACGGCCGCTACGGCATGGTATTTGAGATGCGCGACGCCATGGATAATTACGCCTACTCCGATAGCGTATTCTTCCTGTGCGAGGGCGGAAAGATCTCTACCCTGATCTACGAATGACCCACTATCCCGTTATAGACCGCTCTCAGCGGTTTATATAAAAAAGAAAAAGTATTTGGAGGAACGAACTATGAACACCAAGAAACTGCTTGCCATTCTGTTGGCTGCCATCATGATGCTGGCCCTGGCCGCCTGCGGCGATGAGCCCGCGCCCACCCCCACCCCCGATCCCGACCCCGTAGATACCCCCAATGAGGGCGGCGAGGATGCTCAGAGCGTCCTGACCATGTATACCTTTATGGATACCGTCCCTGATCTGGTCGGCACTGCTTGGAGCTTTATCGGTGGCTGTGTCAACGGCGTTGTGATGACCGAAGATCAGGTCAATCAAGTTCTGAGCCAGATGGATGACTACTATCAGTTCTATTTCAATGATGAGACCACCGTTACACTGTATCAGGGCAACGACACTGCACCCGAAGGTACCTACTCTGCTGTAAATGACACCACTGTAAAGATCGAGGTAGAGGGTGTCACCTATGCCGCTGTCTTTGCTGAGGGCGAATATGGCCCCCTTCTGGTTGCCATGCTGGATTCCACCGGCACCAACGCCTTGGTGTTCGAGATGGTTGTTGAAGGCTGATCCAAGCCATTAGGAACCGCGCAGTAAGTTAAAACCGCGGGCGGGCATATGGGTTCAACCCGCGCCCGCCCCTTTCCTATCCCTGCGCCGGTTGCGAAAAACTTCTACGGTTTGCAAAAAAGACGCCTTTCGGCGTCTTTTTTTGCGTGCTTTATTCCTTTGGGGATTTTGTATCAGCGGCCTGCCCGCTCGGCCTGTCGGCGGGAAAATTCGCACCCGCAGTAGGGCTGGCGGTACAGACCATATTCCCGCGAAAGCGCGATGGACCGCTGATAGCCGCCCTTTTTCTTAAAATCAGAGGGCAGGTATTCCACCCCATACCGCTTGCCCAACTCCTGCCCAATGGCATTGAGCAGCGGAGCGTTTTTATGGGGGCTTACCGTAAGCGTGGTGGCAAAAAGGGGAAATCCTTTCTCTTGGGCATAGGCCGCCGCGCGTTCCAGCCGCAGCCGGAAGCACCGTTCACACCGGCTGCCGCCCTCAGGGGCGTCCTCCAGGCCGGCCGCAGCCCGCAAAAAGGCCTCGGAGGAGATGGAATCCTCCACCATCGTCACATCCCGGCAAAAGGGCGCCTCGGCGCAGAAGCGCCGCAGCTCCGCCAGCCGCTTTTGGTATTCCGCCGGGTCGGTGATATTGGGATTGCAGAAAAACAGCGTAATGGAGAAATATTGGGTCAGGTACTCCAGTACATAAGAGGAGCAAGGCGCGCAGCAGGCATGCAGCAGCAGCGGCGGACGGGACACCACGCACAGCCGCTCTATTGCTTTTTCAGTCTCCCGCTGGAAGTTCGGTTTTTCCATTTTACCGCGCCTCTTTTCCGCTTTACTATCCCTATTATGCCACACCCGGCCCCAAAAGAAAAGCCCCCGCTAATGGCGGGGCTTTTGCTCAGCTGCCGTGCGTGCGCACCAGCAGCCGGTCCAGGTTATTGTGCTTGCGATAGGCTTCGCAGTACAGGCGGGTGCACTTCTGGTACAGGGCAAATTTCTTCCGGGCGGATTCCTCATCGCCGTATACCTTCCAGGTGCCCACGCACTTGGCACAGCGGGCGCCATGCCGGATAAATCCGCTGACATCCTCCGCCGGATAACCCAGGAACAATCCGATCTCATGCGGAAAATCCTTTCCCCTGTTCAGGCGGCGCACCAGCTCCACCACACAGCGCTCGGGGTCTTCGGTGGGGTAGCGCTTTTCCCTCAGAATGTCGCGTGCCCCCTGCTCCCGCAGGTCCCGCCGCAGTTTTTCCGGGCGATACATGTAGATGAGCTCCCGGTCACCCAGGCTTTTTACCGGTACCAGCCGGATACCGCAGGGCACCAGCCGTTGGTTCAGTCGGCGGATACTCTGCCACAGCGTGCGGGTATCCTCCGCTGGGCAGCTGAATAGGTTTCCTGTTTTTAGCCCTGCCATGGTGGGGCTGCACTGCTCCACCACCAGTTCTTCCGACATCCCGACGCCCCCTTTCCGCTTGTGCTGTTAGTATATCATTTTGGCTCCGCTTTATTTACGCTGGAACAGCCCGCCCAGGCCGTGCTTTTCCTCACAGGGCGCGGTGGTCACGCTTTTCAACTCATAGCCAGTCTCGGCGATCACCGCCCGCAGGCGTTCCTCCCCCAGCGGTTCCTCGCACTGGATGACCGTTTCGCCCTTGGTGTGGCTGGAGCTCACCTTCTTTACAGCAAAGTGGCTGCGGATGGCATCATTGATATGCGCCTCACACATGCCGCAAGCCATACCATCCACCTTCAGCGTCATCTGTACCATCTCACTCATCCTTTCTTCTCCGCCGCGTTTTTCAGCAGTGTTTTTATTTTGTATTTGATGTAACTGAGTCCCGCGGCAACCGCCAGCAGCAGCGCCGCAGTCCAGCACAGTTCCTGTATGTTCATGGGGTCCTCCTTAGGAGGCCGCCTCTTCTACCGTCTGGTGGTCACACAGCCCCGCCAGGCTCTCTTCCGGCACCTGCGCCAGCAGCTGGCAGATCATCGTCTGCGGCTCCGGCAGCTCTGGGAAGCCCTGCCGCAGCAGTGCCGCTGCACCATGGTAGTACCGCTGGTACCGCTCGGCTGTTCTGCTGCCGTATTCGGTCAGCGAGACCGCCCCGCGGGTGCCTTTCTTCACTAACCCCAACGCCGTCATGGTATCCACCATATTATGGACGCTGGGCGGAGAAAGCTCTAGTGCCGCCGCCAGATCGACGCAGCGGGTGTGTCCGTTTGCGGCAGTCAGCCGCAGCAGCACCAGCAGGTAGCGGATATGGGCGGCCGTCAGTGCGTTTTGGTTAGCCATTGCTTACCTCCTGTTAAGGCAAAGGGGAAACGCAGATGCTTCCATCCGCGTCTCCCCGCCTGTTGCTTTGTTACTTCTGGTGGCAGGAGCCCGACATGGCGCAGTGGGCACAGTTGCAGCCACAGCTGGATTTTCCTTTTTTCTTGTCCTTTACCAGCTTCCGGATGATGAGTACAACAACGAGAAGCAATACGGCCGAGATCAGAATCGTACCGATATTTTCCGTGATCCATGCTAGCATAAGTCCGACTCCTTTCTGTTATGTCTATGGTCTAAAGTGATTTTGCGAATTACATCTCTACCTTGGTGGTCAGCTTGGTGGCCTCCTTATAGGGGCGTACCAGCATGTAGATGATAGCAGCGAGTACGATGACCGCAGCGATCACACCAATGATATTGGCATTGCCGGTGAACAAGCCGCCGAACTGGTTGATCATCAGGGCTACCGCATAGGCAAAGCCACACTGATAGGCGATGGCGAACCAGGTCCACTTGGGGCTGTTCATCTCACGCTTGATAGCACCGATGGCCGCGAAGCAGGGAGCGCACAGCAGGTTGAATACCAAAAAGCTGTAGCCGGTGATACCGTTGAACGCAGCCGCGATAGCATCATATACCGTACCGGCGCCGCCGCTGTACAGTACGCCCAGCGTACCAACGATGTTTTCCTTCGCAACCAGACCGGTGATAGAAGCAACGGTCGCCTGCCAGTTGCCCCAGCCCAAAGGTGCAAAGATCCAGCAAATGGCATTACCGATCTTGGCAAGGATAGAAGCGCTGATCTGATCCTCCTCCAACATGCCGAACTGCCCGTCCAGCCAGCCGAAGCGGGAGGTAAACCACACAAAGATGGTGGAAAGCAGAATGATGGTGCCCGCCTTCTTGATGAAGGACCAGCCGCGCTCCCACATGGAACGCAGGACATTGCCCAGAGTGGGCCAGTGGTATGCAGGCAACTCCATAACGAAGGGAGCAGGATCGCCGGCAAACATTTTGGTCTTCTTCAGCATGATGCCGGAAATGATGATGGCAGCCATGCCGATGAAGTAAGCGGAGGTGGAAACCCAGGCGCTGCCGCCAAACAGAGCGCCGGCGATCATGCCGATGAAGGGAACCTTGGCGCCGCAGGGGATAAAGGTGGTGGTCATGATGGTCATGCGACGGTCACGCTCATTCTCGATGGTACGGGAAGCCATGATGCCGGGGATACCGCAGCCGGTACCGATGAGCATGGGGATGAAGGACTTACCGGAAAGGCCGAACTTACGGAAGATACGGTCCAGTACGAAGGCGATACGGGCCATGTAGCCGCAGGCCTCCAGGAAAGCCAGCATCAGGAACAGCACCAGCATCTGCGGCACAAAGCCCAGCACCGCACCGACGCCCGCCACTATGCCGTCCAAAACCAAGCCGGAGAGCCAGTCGGCGGTACCGGCCCGCTCCAGGGCGTTCCCCACCAGCACGGGGACGCCGGGCACCCAAACGCCGTAATCAGCAGGATCAGGCTCATCAAAGCCATTCTTCTCCAAATAACTTACTGCATCTACATAAGTCATGGGAACAGTGGTATCTTTATCTGCTCCTTCGGGGATTGCGTCATAGTATGCAGTCCACTCGTCAACCGCGAGGGTTTCTTCATCTTCTACCTCTATGGTAGCGATGTTTCCGGCAGGCTTAAATTTCTTCATCTCCGCCAAGGCAGCATCGGCGTCAAAATCCTCCGCGTCCATGTCCAGACCCAAGAAGGCATCTACCGCTTGAGTAGCCGCGGTATAATCGTCCGCCTGTTCATGATATGCCTTGCTGCCAATGCCCAGCAGGTGCCAGCCATCGCCAAACAGGCCGTCGTTGGCCCAGTCGGTCGCGGGGGCGCCCACGCCCACCATGGCCACCCAGTAAACGATGAACATGACGACCGCGAAGATGGGCAGACCCAACCAGCGGTTGGTCACGATGCGGTCGATCTTATCGGAGGTGGAAAGACCGCCGTGATTCTTTTTCTTGTAGCAGGCCTTAATGACCTCGCCGATGTAGATATATCTCTCGTTGGTGATGATAGACTCGGCATCGTCATCCATTTCGGTCTCTACGGCCTTGATGTCGTTTTCGATGTGCTCCAATACTCCCTTATCGATATTCAGGGAGGAAAGCACCTTATCATCACGCTCAAAGATCTTGATGGCGTACCAGCGCTGCTGCTCTTCGGGCATATTGTGCACGGCGGCCTCCTCGATATGCGCCAGTGCGTGCTCTACGCTGCCGGAGAAGGTGTGCTGCGGAACGGTCTTGCTGTTCTTGGCGGCATCAATGGCAGCCTCGGCGGCAGCCATAATGCCGGTCCCCTTCAGGGCAGAGATCTCCACCACCCTGCAGCCCAGCTGGCGGGAAAGCTCTTCTACATTGATCTTATCGCCGTTTTTCTTTACCAAGTCCATCATGTTGATGGCGACGACGACCGGGATGCCCAGCTCGGTCAGCTGGGTGGTTAGGTACAGGTTACGCTCCAGGTTGGTACCATCAATGATGTTCAGGATGGCATCGGGGCGCTCGCCCAGCAGATAATTACGGGCTACTACTTCTTCCAGGGTGTAGGGGGAAAGGGAATAAATGCCGGGCAGGTCGGTGATGGTAACACCTTCGTGCTTTTTCAGCTTACCTTCCTTTTTCTCTACGGTAACACCCGGCCAGTTGCCTACAAACTGGTTGGAGCCGGTCAGTGCGTTGAACAGGGTAGTTTTACCGCTGTTGGGGTTACCGGCAAGGGCAATTCTTACATCCATGCGTTATGGCCTCTCTTTCTGATGATTTTGATTAGCAGACGCTAACCATGTGTCGTTAAAAATGCGGGATGCAGCCTCCCGCGGGGTCCGACTTATTCTACCTCTATCTGTTCGGCATCGGCCTTGCGCAGAGAAAGCTCGTACCCGCGCACCGTTACCTCGATGGGATCGCCCAGCGGCGCTACCTTGCGGATATAAACCTCAACACCTTTGGTCAGGCCCATATCCATGATGCGTCGCTTGATGGCGCCTTCGCCATGGATCTTTACCACACGGACGGTCTCGCCGATCTTGGCCTCTTTCAGATTTTTCATCGTCTGGTTCCTCCTTCTTGTCACATTTCGCTTGTGCTTATGTAGTGTAAAAAGGCATCGTTGCCGTTATACCATAATTTTTACCGCCATCTCTTTGCTGATGGCCACGCGGGCTTCCTTTACATTCACTATCACATTGCCGCCCAGGGTGTTTACCACGGTCACTTCACCGCCCACCACAAAGCCCAGATTCTCCAAATGGCGTTTTACCTCCGGGCTGCCGCCAATGCGCTTGATGATATTTTCTTCCCCTACCTGCGCCAGGCTTAAAGGCATCATTTGTTTGTCCTCCGTTCCTCAGCCGGTGTCTTTCTTTTGGCTGATGTCACTTTGCAGTTAGCACTTGCTAACCATGCATTATAATACAAAAACCGCCCTCTCTTGTCAATGGATTTTTCTCAAAAAAAATTCTCCTCCCGCATTTTCGGCAGTCCTGCCATCAGGTTAGCCTTGACTAACAAAAAACTTGTGCAGTTTGCCAAGGCTAACTCGTCATTTCCCCCGCCGCATTACTGTTTTGCTCCTTTTTTATGGAGAATTTCCCCCACAGCCTTGCACTTTGCCCCAAAAATGTGTAAACTATACTCGTAAGGTCTTATTTGCGGCCCATCCATCTCTTATTATGTAAGGAGTATTCTATGCTGGAATTGCAACACATCAGCTACGAAACCGAAGAAAACCGTGAAATACTGCACGATATTAGCCTGACGATCCAGGACCGCTTTGTGGCCATCACCGGCCCCAATGGCGGCGGTAAATCCACCCTGGCCAAAATCATTGCCGGTATCTATACCCCCACCTCCGGCCGCATCCTGCTGGATGGCGAGGACATCACCGCCCTTTCCATCACCGAACGCGCCCGCCGGGGCATCAGCTATGCCTTTCAGCAGCCGGTGCGCTTTAAGGGTCTGCGGGTCGGCGACCTGATGAACCTGGCCGCCGGAAAGGACGCCAATATTGCCGAAGTCTGCGCCTACCTCAGCGAGGTTGGTCTTTGCGCCCGGGATTATATCGACCGTGAGTTGGACGCCAGCCTCTCCGGCGGTGAATTAAAGCGCATCGAGATTGCCATGGTGCTGGCACGCGGCACCGCCCTTTCGGTCTTTGATGAGCCGGAAGCCGGTATCGATCTCTGGAGCTTTCAGAATCTCATCCGTGTCTTTGAAAAGATGTACGAGCAGACCCGCGGCAGCATCCTCATTATCAGTCACCAGGAACGCATCCTTAATATCGCCGATACCATCGTTCTGCTGAAAGATGGCCGCCTGGCGGAATGCGGTCCCCGGGAGGAAGTCCTCCCCCGCCTGCTGCGCAATATCGATACCGCCCCGCCGGTGTGCAGTATGCTTTCCGATCCCATCAAGGAGGTGCGCTGACCATGATTGACGAAATCCAGAAACGATTGCTGAAAGAGGTCGCCGATCTCGACAGCCTGCCGGTAGGCGCCTACAATATCCGTGCCAATGGTGCCCCCGCCGGGCGCAATACCACCGCCCATATCAATATCGTCACCAAGACCGATAAGCCCGGTATCGATATTATCATCGCCCCCGGCACCAAAAATGAAAGCGTCCACATTCCCGTGGTCGTCAGCCAAACCGGCCTCAAGGACCTGGTCTACAATGACTTCTATATCGGTGAAAATGCCGATGTGGTCATCATCGCGGGCTGCGGCATCCACTGCGCCGGGGCCGAGGAAACCTCCCATGACGGCATCCATACCTTCCATGTGGGGAAGGGCGCCCACCTGCGCTATGTGGAAAAGCACTACGGCGAAGGCGAAGGCCGCGGCAAGCGGGTAATGAACCCCACCACCATTGTCTACCTGGAGGAAGGGGCTTCCATGGATATGGAGACCACCCAGATCGCCGGCGTAGATGACACCCTGCGCAAAACCGGCGGCACTCTGGCGGCCGGTTCCACCCTTACGGTGCACGAGAAGATCATGACCACCGGCGACCAGCACGCCATCACCGATTTTGCCATCGATCTGAACGGTGAGAACTGCAGCACCGATGTGGTAAGCCGCAGCGTGGCACGGGACCACAGCAAGCAGGAGTTCCGCAGCAGCATCAATGGCAACAATGCCTGCGCCGGTCACAGCGAATGTGACGCCATCATCATGGATAAGGCCTGCGTCATCGCCACCCCGGCCCTTACCGCCAACCATGTCGATGCCGCCCTGATCCACGAAGCCGCCATCGGCAAGATCGCGGGTGAGCAGATCATCAAACTGATGACCCTCGGCCTGACCGAAGAGGAAGCCGAGCGGGAGATCGTCAACGGATTCCTAAAATAAACGAAGGAGGCTCATCCCATGAATATTACCGAACGCTTCTTAAAATATGTGGGCTACGGCACCAACAGCGATGAAAAGAGCGAGACCTGTCCCTCCACCCCCAATCAGCTGGTGCTGGGGGCCGCCATTGCTGAAGAACTGAAAGCCCTGGGACTTACCGATGTAGAGCAGGATGCCGATGGCTATGTTTACGGCTATCTCCCCGGCGAGGGCGAAGCCCTTGGCCTTATTGCCCACATGGATACCAGTCCCGCCGTCAGCGGCGATCACATTAAGCCCCGCATTGTCACCTACCCCGGCGGCGTACTGGAGCTGGGCGCTTCCACCCTTTCCCCCACCGATTATCCCTTCCTGGAGGAATACATCGGCCAGGAGCTTATTGTCACCGATGGCACCACCCTGCTGGGCGCCGATGATAAAGCCGGTGTGGCGGAGATCGTTACCCTGTGCGAGTACCTGCTGGCTCACCCCGAGGTAAAGCATCGTCCCATTGCCGTCTGCTTCACCCCCGATGAGGAGATCGGCCGCGGCACCGACCGCTTCCGCATGGATCGCTTCCCTGCCAAGGAAGCCTATACCGTGGATGGCGGCGAGCTTGGCGAGATCGAGTATGAAAACTTCAATGCCGCGGCGGCGACGGTCAAGGTGCGGGGGCTCAATATCCACCCCGGTAGTGCCAAAAACAAAATGAAGAACGCGGCCCTGCTGCTGGCGGAATTTATCGGCCTGCTGCCCGCCGCCGAAACTCCCGCCCACACCGAGGGCTATGAGGGCTTCTTCCACCTCTGCGAAATGTCGGGCGATGAATCCTCCGCCGAAGCGGCCTACATCATCCGCGATCACAACCGGGAAAAGTTCGAGACCCGCAAGGTGCTCATGCAGCAAACTGCCGATTTTATGAATCAGAAATACGGTGCCGGCACCTTTACCCTGCATATGACCGATAGCTACTACAATATGAAGGAGAAGCTCACCGACCATATGTACCTGATCCATAACGCCGAAGCCGCCATGCAAAAGGCCGGCGTCACTCCCAAGATCGTCGCCATCCGCGGCGGCACCGATGGCGCCCGTCTCTCCTACGAGGGGCTCCCCTGCCCCAACCTCTCCACCGGCGGTCTCAATTTCCACTCCATCCACGAATTTATCCCCGTCCGTTCGCTGGAAAAGATGGTCGAAGTTCTCCGGAACCTTGTCACCCTGTAAAAGCACAAAAATATTCCCCCTGCCGCTCCTTTCCGGGAACAGCAGGGGGAATTTTTATGTCAGCTTATTTTTCATAACGCTCAACCATGCGCCGGAAAGATTCTGCGGTGTAAAAGCCACCGGATCGACCGCCACAAAGGGGGCAGGCTCCACTCCAAGAAAATAGTGAGCACAGGCGTATGCCAGCAGCCGTCCTATTTCATAGCTGTTCGGCACCACCACGCCAATGACATTACTGTGCTCATCCAGCTGGTCTATCACTTCCTTACTTACGCCCTGCGTCACCACCTTAATATCGGTACGCCCCAGCAGCGACAGTACTCCCAACACCGCCTCCGCCATGCGGCTTTGGCTGATGTACAGCGCCTCTATCTGCGGCAGCTCCCGCAGCAGGTCGTTTATCATCGTGTACGCCTGCGTTTCCTCGGTATACTGCACCACCTTATCCAGTGTGATCAGTGGGAACTCCTCCTCCAATATGCTGATGGCACTGCGATCACGGTGCCGCGCCGGCTGGGAATCTCCGCCGTAGCACAGGTAGGCGGCATGGGTCAGCCCATGCGCTGTCATGTATTTGCCCAGCAGCCAGCTGGCCTGCTTACCGCTTTCCACCATGTTGCTGGCAATACAGCAGTCGTACTGGTTCGCGGTAAAGCCTGTCGGCACACAGGAGGAAAACAGCACCTTTGTGCGGCGGGGCAGGTGCTTCCGGAAAGGCGAAACACTGCATTCATCCAGGTTAGGGATGCAGATAACCGCATCCGGCTTGGCCGCAGCAAAGCTCTGCAATTGCAGCTCCTGGATCTCATAGCTGCCGTGGGCGTCGGTCTTTTGCACCAGATGGATCCCCAGCGTATTCAGGCCGTCCCGCAGCCCCTCCAGCTTGGAATGGCTCACCGGCGTGGTCTCCATATAGGTGGAAACGCACACCTTGTAGTCACCCGCCCGCACCTTTTGGATATCCGCCTCGGAAAGCTCCAGCGAAAGCTGACTGGCGCCGGGGCGGTCAAACTGGTCAAAAACCAGTGCCTTGGTGCTGTCCCCGGTGATGAACTCCGGCGAGATGCTGAAAAACCGCTGCCCGCCGTCCCCTTTTATTATTTTGATGATATCCTGCACCACCTCGATGATCCTCATATCGATACGGGTGCGGTTAAAAAACAGGTACTTGGTAAGGAAGATATCCCCGATGGCCAAAAGGGAGATATCCTGCGGCATGGTGACGCCCTGATGCTGCAGGTAATCCACCACATGCATCGTCGCCATCATTTCAGTGGTAATAATGCCGGTAATGCCGCGGCTTTGCAGTGTTCCCAATACCTGGTCCAGGTTTTCCAGCGCCAGCGTACGGAACAGGTAAGTCTCGATCTCCACCAGGTTTTCATCAGGAAATACCATATGGTTCTGCTTGTAAAACAGCTTGCATGTCTCCAGCACCAGCCGATTGGTGTAGGGGTTCTCCTTGGGTGTGATAACCAGAATGTTGCGGTGCCCCAGCGAGACCATATGCCGCAGCGCCGCTACCATCGCCGCACGGTAATCAAAGTTGATGTGGTAGCAGCGCGGGTACACCTTCGGGTCGTGGTTCAGGAAGATGATGGGTGCCTCCACTGTCTCGTGATAGCGGGTCTGCACCAGCCGCACCGTGTAGTCCAGTATGATGTAGTCCAACCCATAGCGCTTCTGATAAGTTTTCAGCTCCTGCAGGGTCATCTCGGTCTTTACCAAAATCGATACCACCTCAATATCACCGGGACCCACCACACGGTGAGAAAGCTCCTCGCGGTTGTGGATATCCCCACAACAGTGCAGGGCATCGATCAGGTCCTCGGCAAAGCTGCACCGATAGTTGCGCAGCAGAAAGCCCACCGTGATCTTCCGGCGTTCCTGTTTCGGCGCCCCCAGCTCCTCCATGGCCCGCTCCACACGGCCGCGCAGTTCGTCACTGACGAACCTTGTCCGGTTGATGACATGCGACACCGTCGCCACCGATGTACCCGCCCGCTTCGCGATCTCCTGAATGGTCGCCATATTTTTCACACCCTCTCGTTTTGTCAAAAATTCGTTATCGCTTTTGTGCAGTTTACCGTTTTAGCCTCCTCTAATCTTTTTTTGGTGTCAAAATTTGCGTAAAACAGCACTTTCATGTGCTTTCCGCTTCATTGTCTTGCCTTTGATAACCTCTTCCTCTTGTTCAAAATCGTCAAATTGTTGTTTATTTTTTGGCATATTTGTGAAATACAGCACCATTTTTACCTTAATCAGAAACAGTGAAGTCCAATTTGCGTAAATAATACACTTTTTCGGCCCAAAAAGCAATGTTTTTCCGTTCTATTTCAGTCAAAATTCTCTTTTCCTCATTTGACACTCCCGAATGTTGACGGTAACATGAAACTGTAATGTGTGGCGCGCGCACAAAACAGTGTTCAAAAAATAGAAAGATTCAAGAATATTTGAGGAGTGTAGTTTTATGAAGTTAGAAAAGGAAGGCTTGGTCGTAACCCCATTGACCGAGCAGAAAACCGGTCTGTGGGATATGGCATTCATCTGGTTCTGTGCCAATGTCGCCGTCCCCCGTCTGATGATCGGCGGCTCGCTGGCGGAGCTGGGCTTCGGCAAAATGATACTCATTCTCATCGCCGGCAACATTCTGGTATTCCTGCCTCTGCTGGCGCTGGGCGTCATTGGCTTCAATGTTCGTATCCCCACCATGGCTGCCACCCGCATGACCTTCGGCGTTAAGGGCTCCTATCTGCCTTCCGTCGCCAACGGCATTCAGCTGCTGGGCTGGGGCGCCAATGTCACCGTTATCTGCGGCGCTTCCATCAACAGCATCATTAAGGCAATGACCGGCTTTGAGAACCTTGCCCTGTGGATCGTTGTCACCGGCATCGTTCAGCTCGTCATCACTGCCTACGGTGTGCGTTCCATTACCTGGCTGCAGCGTGTTTCCGTTCCGCTGCTGGCTATTCTCACAGTTGTTTCCGCCATTCTCATCATCAAGAACTACGGCTGGAGCAGCATCACCAATTATCAGCCTGTCGCCGCCATCGGTCTGCTTGCCGGTCTTGATATCGTCGCCAGCAACGCCTTCGCGTGGGGTCCCATGGTCTGCGACTACACCCGCTACGCCAAAAGCAAGTCCTCCTCCAGCTGGGGCACCCTCATCGGTTCTCTCGCCGGTGCTGCGGGCTTCATGTTCGTGGGCGGCATCTCCTATATGACCACCGGCAATGCCAACCCTGTTGATATGCTGCTTTCTCTGGGGCTTGGTATTCCCGCGCTGCTCATCATCGTGCTGTCCTCCGTTACCACCAATGTTATGAACCTCTACTCTGCCTCCATTTCCTTCGTCAATGTCTGGCCCAAGGCGAAGCCCTGGCAGATCATCGGCATCGGCGGCATCGTTATGACCGGTATCGCGCTGATCCCCAACCTCATCGGTCATTTCATCAGCTTCCTCACCATCGTCGGCTCCATCTTCGTTCCGCTTATCGCTATCATGCTGGTAGATTACTTCCTCATCAAGAAACAGAAAGTGGTTCCCGAGGAAATGCTGGCAGAGGATAGCACCTCCAAGTACTGGTTCAAGGGCGGCTTTAACTGGAAGGCCATCATCATCTGGCTCATCGGTGCCGTTATGTACAACATGCTCTATTACTTCTGGCCGGTTCTTGGTTCCTGCATTCCCACCTTCCTCGTCATCGGTATCCTGTATTATCTGGTCGCCGATAAGAAATGATCCATGGAGAAAGGCGGTAACTAAACTATGAGCACTATTCTCATCAAAAACGCCAGAATGCGCGGTCATCAGGAGCTCACCGATCTCTACATCAAGGACGGTGTCTTTGCCGAGATCGGGGGCGGGCTTTCTTACCCTGCCGATGAGATCATTGATGTCGCCGGCAAGCTGGTCTCCGCCCCGTTCTGCGATGCCCATCTGCATCTGGATGCTGTCCTCAGCGTCGGCAAGCCCCGCTACAATATGAGCGGCACCCTCATCGAGGGCATCAACATCTGGGGCGAGCGTATGCAGGGTCTTACCAAGGAGACCATCAAGAAAAACGCCCGCGATGTCATCAAGTGGGAAGTCGCCAATGGTTCCATGTTCCTGCGCACCCATGCAGATGCCACCGAGCCGACTGGTACTGTGGTGGAAGCGCTGCTGGAGGTTCGTGAGGAAATGAAGGACCTCGTCGATCTTCAGATCGTCGCGTTTCCTCAGGAATGTATCTTCACCGAAAAGGGTCACACCGACCTGATGGAAAACGCCATGAAGCTGGGCTGCGATGCCGTTGGCGGCCTACCCTACATGGAGTATAGCCCTGAGGACGGCCTGCGCGATGTCAAGTTTGTCTTTGACCTCGCGGAAAAATACGGTGCGCTCATCGATATCCACTGCGATGAAAATACCGATGACCAGTCCCGCTTTGTGGAGGCAATGGCACGGGAAACAATTGTCCGTGGAATGCAGGGCCGTGTTACGGCAAGCCATACCACCGCCATGCACAATTACAATAATGACTTCGCGTTCAAGCTCATAGGCTTCCTCAAAAAAGCCCAAATGAACATGGTCACCAATCCCTTCGCCAACTCCTGCCTGCAAAACCGCACCGACGGCTACCCCCGTCACCGCGGGCACACCCGCGTGGATGAGCTCCTGGCCAATGGCATCAATGTCTGCATCGGCAGCGATGACATCATGGATCCGTGGTATCCCATGGGCAAGGGCTCACCGCTTGCCGGCGCCGCCCTGCTGATGAACTACGCCCAACTCAGCGGCTATCCGCAGGTCGCCCAGCTCATTGATATGATCACCTGCAACAGCGCCCGCACTATGTGCCTTACGGGCTATGGTCTCGCCGTTGGCAATCCCGCCAATATGATCGTACTGGACGCCGAAAGCGAGTTTGACGCTATCCGCCTGCAAAGTGAATGTCTCTATGTCATTCGCCATGGCTGCGTCGTCTGCCGCACGGTACCCGCCCGCCGCACACTGGAATTCGAGGGCAAGCAGGAAAATATCGACTTCCGCCTCACCGCGGAAAACCTCTAAGCAAAGGAAGGCAAATCTTATGGCAATGAACAATAAAAATGACAACCGCAGCAAAAAGATCGTCTTTTGCTCCAGCTGCCTACTGAATACCAATAATAAGGTGCTTCCGCTGGCACGCTACGGTGGCTTCAGCAAGGAATTTATTGATATCCTTGCTAAATACGATCTGGGCGTACAGCAGATGGATTGCCCCGAAACCCTATATCTTGGCATCCAGCGCTGGCAGCACACCAAGAATCTTTATGACAATGTCGGCTTCCGCCGTCACTGCCGTCAGCTGGCGGAAAAGGAAGTAGACTATATGTACTCCTACATGCAGATGGATTATGATACCGTAGCAGTGCTGTGCTGTGATGGTTCCCCCACCTGCGGTTGCGGGCTGACCAGTTGGGATGAAAACTGGGGCGGCCCCCCTGAGGCTCCTCTGGATTACGGCAATGCTGTTATCGAAGGTGTCGGCGTTTTTGTCGATGAAATGCAAAAGGCGATCCGCGATCGTGGCCTACCCATGCCTCCGTTCTATGGTCTGGGGCTCGATGATGCCTCTCAGCCCTTCGATCAGATCATCGCAAACTTTGATGCCTTCCTTGCAAAGTGCATGAAGGAACTCGAAAAGTAACAGGTTTTCCCTCTCTCTTTTGGGGCCAGCCGGAATTGTCTCCCCGGCTGGCCCTTTCTCTTTGTCCTTTGCCCTATTTCTTCATTTCCTGGACTCCCCTCTCCACCGGCGGTCTCAATTTCCACTCCATCCACGAATTTATCCCCGTCCGTTCGCTGGAAAAGATGGTCGAAGTTCTCCGGAACCTTGTCACCCTGTAAAAGCACAAAATATTCCCCCTGCCGCTCCTTTCCGGGAACAGCAGGGGACATTTTTCTGCCAACCGGTACGGTTTTCCCTCCTTTTTCCTCCCTTTTACCTTTTGTGTGGATATAAGCCTATCCGCCAATCCATCCGTCGATTTGACGGAAAATGGGCGTAGAAAAAGGACAGTCGATTTCTCGGCTGCCCTTTCGATATGAAGATAGCTCATTCAGTTTGCGGCAGGGTCTTGTTCTGATACTTCTTCACCAGAAGTTTGGTTATTGGGGAGCGGGCCATACCCGTCTGGGTTTCCGTCGAGGTCTGTGCTATGATAGTTTTCATACAACCAGTATTTCCCGCCAATCCCAACGACGATGTTTTCGCCATATTGATAAACTTCTGCGCCAACAATAGGGTGATTTGCCTGGAAGTTTTCTTTGGGTATGCCGTCCAAATAATTACCTGCGTCATTTGTGCCTTGGAAGTTGGTAACATCACTTTCAATGACACCTAAATAAACAAAATCGTCTTTCAATTCGTTGAACGATGTTTGCGAAGTAGACTGTTTATACAAGGTGTCATTAACATAAATCATCGGTGCTGCGTCTGCTATACCCGGAGTAGTAACACTATCGTTGTTGTGGGGAAAAAGGGAAATTGCCGCGACGCATACTAAAGCCAAACAAGCTGCAACCGCTCCCCATTTAGCCCAGATGGACTTCTTTGCTTTTTGGTATACCCTCGCCTCGCTGACATATTTCTCATTGATATCGCCAAGGACCTCATACAGTTTTTCGTTAGTCATAGTTCAAAGCCCCTTTCTAAAAGGTAGTTGTGCAGTTTAAGGCGGAGGCGGTTAAGGGTCATTGATACTGCCCCATCATTCATGCCGTGCCGGACAGCAATTTCTGAAATGCCATCGGTGTACCAGTATCGGCTGATAAAAATACTTCTATTCTCTGGAGAAAGACTATCCAGAAATGTATCAATGGCTTTCGTGAGTTCCTTTTGGTCAAATGCCTGCCCAACATCATCCTTGCCAGATACCAGGTCTGAAAGTTCCTCCAAAACCACAGGCAACTCTCCGCCGCCTCGTTTGTCGGCATTGTTATGCTTGTATCGGTTAAACGATAAGTTTCGGACTATTTTCCCAAGGAATGTAGATAGAATGCTCGGTCTATGCGGTGGCATGGAGTTCCACGCGTTCAAGTATGTGTCGTTCACACATTCCTCGGCATCTTCATTATTACCCAATATGTTTTTGGCAATCGAGGTGCAATAGCTTCCATACTTGTCTGCTGTTGCGGGGATTGCCTGCTCATTCCTATCCCAGTATAACTGGACTATATTTGCGTCATCCATCAGCGTTCACCCCACTTTCGAATTTACCCTTTCACCTATATACACAACTTTTGAACTCAAATCTCACACATTTTTTCAAATATCTTTCTATCCCATAATACCACAATGTTCTACAATTTTGGCATAAAAAGATGCCGAGGTTGCCTTCGGCTCTTTTCGGTATCCAGTATCGGTGAAGTGCGTGATTTAGTGAAATCACTGGAGTTCTACCCTATCCACACAAAGGTTAAAAGGGAGCCTTTTTCCCTTTCGTTGACATTCTCATTTAGTAATAGTATACTATAAGTTAAGTCTGCTATTTGTGCAAAAATACTTTTACGGAGGTCGTCATGTCCGTCAATTCCATGCCAAAAGAAAACAAAATGGGGACAATGCCGGTCAAAAAGCTCATTTTTAATATGGCCCTGCCGCTCATCATCTCCATGCTCATCCAGGCCCTTTATAATATCGTCGATAGCATCTTCGTCTCCCGCATCAGTGAGGATGCCCTCACCGCCGTTTCGCTGGCCTTCCCCATTCAGAACCTCATGATCGCCTTTGCCACCGGCACCGGCGTGGGTATGAACGCCCTGCTTTCCCGCCGCCTGGGCGAGAAAAACCGCGAGGCCGCCGAGGAAGTCGCCAATGTCGGCCTGCTGCTTTCCATCTGCACCGCCGTAGTATTCGCGCTGTTCGGGGTTTTCGGCTCTCAGCTCTACTTCTCCATGCAGAAGGGTGTTTCCCCCATCATCGCGGAATACGGCGCCCAGTATCTTTCCATCGTCTGCATCGGCTCCATCGGCATCTTTGTGGAGATCACCGCCGAGCGGATGCTGCAGGGCACCGGCCAAACCCTCATCACCATGTTCATTCAGGGCATCGGCGCCATCATCAATATCATCCTCGATCCCATCATGATCTTCGGCCTCCTCGGCTGCCCTGCCATGGGCGTCCGGGGCGCTGCCTATGCTACCATCATCGGTCAATTGGTCGCCGCAGTGCTTGGCATTGTCCTCAATCAAAAGCACAATACCGATGTCCGTGTCAATCTCAAAAAGATCCGTTTCAATTTTCCCCTCATCGGCGAGATCTATTCCATCGGCTTCCCCTCCATTTTGATGACCGCCATCGGCTCGGTCACCACCTACCTCATGAATCAGATCCTGCTGGCGTTCAGCACCACCGCGTCGGCGGTCTACGGCGTCTACTTCAAGCTCAACAGCTTTTTCTTTATGCCGCTCTTCGGCCTCAATAATGCCGTTGTTCCCATCGTCGCCTACAATTACGGTGCCCGCAACCGCGGCCGCATCCATCAGGCCATCCGCACCTCCACCATCACCGCTGTCACCATCATGCTGCTGGGCTGGGCCGCATTCTTCTTCCTGCCGGTGCCGCTGCTCCGCCTGTTCGATGCCTCCGAAGCCATGATCGCCATTGGCATCCCGGCCTTCCGCATCACCTCCTTCACCTACCCGCTGGCCGCTGTCAGCATCGTTGCCAGCAGCGTGTTCCAGGCCCTGGGTAAAAGCATATACAGCATGCTGGTCTCGCTGGGCCGTCAGCTCATCGTGCTCATTCCGGTGGCGTACCTGTTCTCCCTCACCGGTGTGCTGGATGATGTCTGGCTCGCCTTCCCCATCGCGGAGGTCGTCTGCCTTATCTCCTCGCTGTTCTTCCTCAAAAAAGTCCTCCACCGGCTGGATGACTTCCCGCAGTAATATTTATGGTTTCTTAGCGCTTGATGAATTTTCTTCACACAAAGCACCTCAAATCCCCCCCTATTTGTGTATTTTCTCCCTGTTGTCGAAATTTTTTCTTGTTTCCCGCCGTGTATTTGTCAGTTTTTTCACTTGACATCACTGTACTAAAGCGCTAAAATTGCACCATCAAAAACAAGTTCACCCAAGCGGTGAAGGAAAGGAGCCCTTGCATGAAGATGTTCTCTGCCGCCAATCAGTGCCGTCGTTTTGCTTCTGCCTGCACAGAGGCTTCTTCTGCCTGCACTGCTTCTGCCTCCAATATCGTCATTATGATGGGCGCCATGATTATGGCGTCCATTTTTGCTGCAGTCATTATTAGCCTGATCGGCATTATTCGACTGCCCCTGCTGGTTTTTTTGCCGATGATATTGGTCGTTTTGGGAATGAATGAGCGATAACTGTTATTGATACAGTTAAGCGGTTCTGCCAAACGGCAGAACCGCTTTTTGTATATGTACCTTCACTTGACAAGGACACACACGCTTTTCGATGACGCAAATCGGCGCTGACTGCGTTATCGAACCTTGAAATACACAAAGTATTCCTACGGTTCTCTTCCTTGTCATCACCTGATTTTCGCTCGTCGAAAAGTCCTGCGGAGTTTTTGCGTGGCATTTATGCCCGCAAAAACCGTATGTGCTCTTGCCAAGCGAAGGTATTAAACACAATTTACAAAGGAGTAAGAAAAAATGAAAAAGTTTCTTTGCATGATGATGGCTGTTCTTATGGTTGCAGCCCTTGCTGCCTGCGGCAGCGAACCCTCCGCCAATGGCGGTAGCAATACCACCGATAGCACCACCGTTAAAATCGGCGGCATCGGTCCCATGACCGGCCCCTATGCCAACTACGGTCTTTCCGAAAAGAACGGCGCCGAGCTTGCCGTCAAGGAGATCAACGAAGCAGGCGGCATCGCCGGCAAGCAGGTCGAGCTCAGCTATCAGGATTCCCAGGGCGACAGCGAAAGCGCCGTCAACGCCTACGGCAAGCTGATGGACTGGGGCATGGAAGTCTCTCTCGGCTGCGTTCTCTCCGGCGAGAATGCCTCCGTTGTAGCGGCAGCCCGCGATGATGATGTTCTGCTGCTTACCCCCTCCGGCTCCGCCGACAAGTGCATCGAGGGCAACAGCCGCGCATTCCGCGTCTGCTTCTACGATTCCTATCAAGGAGCCGCCGCTGCCCAGTACATCAAGGAAAACAACATCGTTGATACCGTCGGCGTCCTGTATCAGAGCGATGTCGACTACTCCGTCGGTCTGTACAATGCTTTCGTAGATCAGTGCGGCAAGCTGGGCATCACCATTGCCGAAACCCAGACCTTCACTGCCTCCACCAGCACCGATTTCTCCACTCAGGTCAATGCGCTGGTCGCCTCCGGCGTCAAGCTGGTGTTTATCCCCATCTATGCAGAGGAAGCCTCTACCTTCCTTACGCAGGCTCGCGGCAAGTTTGCCGGTGATGTTTACTTCTTCGGCGCCGATGGTCTTGATGGTATTCTCGGCAAGGTTGAGCAGGATCCCACCATTGCCAACAATGTTCTGATGCTCACCCCCTTCGCTGCCGATAACCCCTCCGAAAATGTTCAGAGCTTCGTTAAAAAGTATCAGGAAGCCTACGGAGCTACCCCCGATCAGTTTGCTGCCGATGCCTATGATGCCGTCTATGCCATCAAGGCAGCTATCGAAAAAGCCGGCTCCACCAGCGGCGATGCGCTTGCCTCTGCACTTACCTCTCTCACCGTCGAGGGCGTTACCGGCACCATGACCTGGGGCTCGGACGGCAACACCAGCAAGAATGCCAGCGCAATTCTCTACTACGATGGCGTCGGCACCCTGTTTGACAGCCACGAGTAATCATTCTCCGGCATTTCTATCCCGTCAAAACGGCGTCCTCCGGACAGGCTCTCCTGTCCGGAGGCACAAGCCTATCTGCAAAGGATTGAACTTACCATGACACACTTTATCCAAACCTTAATCAGCGGTCTCAGTCTGGGCAGCATTTATGCGCTTATCGCACTGGGCTACACCATGGTGTACGGCATCGCCAAGATGCTGAACTTTGCCCACGGCGATATCATCATGATCGGCGCCTATACCGGCATCATCACCGTGGCGCAAATGGGTCTGCCTCCTCTCATCGCTGTGCTGATCAGCATTCTCGTCTGTGCGCTGCTCGGCGTCCTCATCGAATTTCTGGCGTATAAGCCGCTGCGTCAGGCACCGCCTCTCAGCGTGCTCATCACCGCCATCGGCGTCAGCTACTTTTTGCAAAACCTTGCGCTGATCCTGTTTGGCTCCCAACAGAAGGCATATCCCTCTCTCGTTCAGCTGGGAGACATCACCATCGGCAGCGTCACCATCAACGGGATCACCATTCTCACACTGCTGGTTACCGCAATCATCATGGTGGTGCTTTCCTTCTTCATCAACCGCACTCGTTTGGGCAAGGCCATGCGTGCCGTCAGTGAGGATAAAGCCGCCGCAACGCTTATGGGGATCAGCGTCAATCGCACCATCGCCCTGACCTTTGCCATTGGCTCGGCGCTGGCTGCCGTTGCCAGTATCTTTTACGGCATGTCCTATACCTACATCAAGCCCACCACCGGCGCCATGCCCGGCATCAAGGCATTTACCGCCGCGGTATTCGGCGGCATCGGCTCGGTGCCCGGCGCCATGCTGGGCGGTATCCTGCTCGGTCTCATCGAGCAGCTTTCCAAGACCTATATTTCCACCCTTTGGGCAGATGCCATCGTCTTTGGTGTTCTGGTCGTAGTACTGGTGGTCAAGCCCACCGGGCTTTTGGGCAAAACAATGAATGAGAAGGTGTAAGAAGATGAAACAGAAAAAATTCCGATTCAGCAGCGATCTTCTGACCTTCGTACTGGTTGCAGTCGTTTATGCAGTCGTCGCTTATCTTTTGTACGGCGGTAACCTTACCCGCCAGTTCTCCAATATGCTCATTCCCATCTCCGTCTACATCGTTTTGGCGGTTTCCCTTAACCTTGTCGTCGGGCTTTTGGGAGAGCTTTCTCTCGGGCATGCGGGCTTCATGTCGGTTGGCCTTTTCTCCGGCTGCCTTGTCTCTATTGCACTGGTCGATGTCCTCCCCATGCCGGTTCGCCTGCCCCTTTCGATGCTCATCGGTGGGCTGGTCGCAGCAATCTTCGGCATTGCGGTCGGTCTTCCGGCACTGCGTCTCAAGGGCGACTATCTCGCTATTGTGACCCTTGCCTGCGGGGAGATCATCAAGAATGTCATCACTAACCTCGATCTCACCGGCGGCGCTTTGGGGCTTAATACCAATCCCATCTATTCCAACGCCAAAAAGCTGCTGCCCTATGCCATTGTGCTGGTGCTGCTCACTATCCTTGTGATGATGAACCTCAAGCGTTCCAAGCATGGACGCGCCATCATGGCGATTCGAGACAATCGCATCGCCGCCGAATCGGTCGGCATTGATGTTACCCGCTACAAGCTCATGGTTTTCATGCTGGCCGCGTTCTTCGCGGGGGCAGCCGGCGTGCTGTACGGCCACTTCTTCGCCAATGTCAAGGCAGCCACCTTCGATTACAACATGTCCATCGAGATCCTGGTCATCGTGGTACTGGGCGGCATGGGCAGCATCCCGGGCTCCATCATCGCCGCCATTGTGCTTACCGCCCTGCCGGAGGCCATGCGTGAGTTTGCCGATTACCGGATGCTTCTCTATGCCATCGTCCTCATCATCGTCATGCTGGCCACCAATAATCCCACCATGAAGGAATTTTTCCACCGCATCTCCCCGGCCGAGCTGCTGCGCCGCGCCAAAAAGAAAAAGGCCAAATCTTTGCAGAAGGAGGGCGCTTAAATGTCTGTCAAGACCCACAATAAAACCAAGCTGGTCCCGGTCAACCGCAGCGTTGCCCTCCTGCCGGAGCGCGACGCCTCCATCAGCCCCATCCTGGAGTGCATTGATCTGGGCGTGACCTTCGGCGGACTGAAAGCAGTCGACAACTTCGATATCACCATCGGCCGCACTGAGATCGCTGGGCTCATCGGCCCCAACGGTGCCGGTAAGACCACCATCTTCAATCTGCTCACCAAGGTCTATCAGCCCACCCACGGCACCATCCTGCTGGATGGCAAGGATATCCACGGCATGACCACCGCGCAGGTCAACCGCGCTGGCATCGCCCGTACCTTCCAGAATATCCGCCTGTTTTCGGAGCTGACGGTGGAGGAAAACATCACCGTCGCCATGAGCAGCCAGATCAAGTACAATATGGCCAGCGGCATCTTCCGCCTGCCCTCCTTCTGGAAAGGCGAGCGCATCGCCCACGAGCGCGCCATGGAGCTGCTCTCCATCTTCCACATGGAGCAGTTTGCGAATGCCAAGGCAGGCAGCCTGCCCTACGGCGCCCAGCGCCGGCTGGAGATCCTGCGTGCCTTGGCTACCAACCCCTGCCTGCTGCTGCTGGATGAGCCCGCCGCGGGCATGAACCCCTCCGAAACAGCCGAGCTGATGGAAAACATTCGCACCATCCGCGATACCTTCAAGATCGCCGTGCTCCTCATCGAGCACGATATGAGCCTTGTTATGAATATCTGCGAGGGCATCGCCGTGCTCAGCTTCGGCCGCATCATCGCCAAGGGCTCCCCGGAAGATATCCAGTCCGATCCCAAGGTCATCGAGGCCTACCTGGGCCGTAAAAAGGAGGCGTAACCCATGAGTGAAATGCTGAAAGTCAGTGATCTCCATGTCTATTACGGCAGCATCCACGCTGTTAAGGGCGTTTCCTTCGAGGTCCACGAGGGCGAGGTCGTCACCCTCATCGGTGCCAACGGCGCCGGTAAATCCACCATTCTGAATACCGTTTCGGGGCTTCTGCATCCCCGCTCCGGCTCCATCCTCTTTCACGGAAAAGACCTGCACGGCGTCCCCGCCCACAAGCTGGTGGGCATGGGCCTGGCCCAGGTCCCGGAAGGCCGCCATGTCTTTTTGCAGATGACGGTGCAAGAAAACCTGGAGATGGGCGCTTTTTCCCAGCCCTCCTCCGGCATTGAGGCGGACCTGGAAAGCGTTTATCAGCGCTTCCCTCGCCTGCTGGAACGCCGTAAACAGATCGCCGGTACCCTTTCCGGCGGCGAGCAGCAGATGCTGGCCATGGGCCGCGCCCTAATGAGCCACCCCAAGCTGCTCATGCTGGATGAACCCTCCATGGGTCTTGCGCCCATCCTGGTGGAGCAAATCTTCGGAATCATCCGGGAGCTGCACGCTTCCGGCACCACCATCCTCCTGGTCGAACAGAACGCTCAGGCCGCCCTAGAGGTCGCCGACCGGGCCTATGTCCTGGAAACCGGCCGCATCGTTCTTTCCGGTACCGGCGCCGCGCTGATGGCCAGCAATCAGGTGCAAAAAGCCTACCTCGGCGGTTAATTTGCCATCCTTACTCCTTTTTTATATGAATCATTCCCGGCGGGTGTATCATGCAACACCTACCGGGAATGATTTTTTGCCTTGATTTTACTTGTTGCGGCAGGTCCCTGCCAAGGCCCTTTTCCTTCTCCGCCAGTCCCTGCCGCATCCGGGATACGGCCCGCAGGGCCGGCGCCGTTCCGGCGCCGCAGGCGGCCTCCGGCCGCCGAATTCGTCCTGCGGACGAATTGCCCTGCGGGCCGTCTTCGGCTCTCCTCTTACCCCTGCATCCTACTTCTTTTCATATCTCAGCACCGCAAATTCCACCGGCGTCGTCAGCTCCGTTTTCGCCAGCAGCTTCTGCTGGTCCGCCGCCCCGGTCTTGTAGTAGTACGGCGTCATCATAAAAAGACTTTCAATCTCCTGTCCTCGCACCGTCATCTCATACCGCAGCTCCCGGCAGTCTACCAGTCGGAAACCCTCCAGCTCATACGGCTTCACCTCGTTGCGATACGGCTTTTCGTAGATGGCCTCCTTCAGCCCGTACAGATGATTTTCCAATGGGATAATCATGATAAACTGCCCGTCCGGCTTCAGCACCCGCAGGAATTCCTCCCCACAGTACGGTGCAAAGACCGAAAGCAGCAGGTCCACGCTTTCTCCCGCCACCGGCAGATGAAAACAGCTTGCTACTGCGTATTCGGTCTCCCTATCCCGCTTGGCCGCCTCCTGCAGCGCCGCCTTGGAAATATCGATTCCCGCCACCTTCGGCCGGTATTCCCTCTCCCGCAGCGTTTTGGCCATCTCCGCGGTATAGTAGCCCTCACCGCAGCCCGCGTCCAGCACCGTCATCCCCCGCCTTGCCGCCGCCAGGCCCTGCTTTATCAGCTCCTGCCGCATCGGGTCATAGTATCCCCGCTCCAGGAAGGCGCTCCTCGCCTTCACCATCCGTTTATCATCCCCGTGGTGCTTCCGGCCGGTCTGCTGGCTCAGCAGCAGGTTCACATACCCACTCCTCGCCACATCAAAGCTATGCCCCGCCGGGCACACCAGCCGGCGCTCTTCCCGGCACAGCGGCTTTTGGCAGCTTGGGCAGCAGAATATACTCATCGCTTTTTCTACTCCTCTACTTCCTGCAGGGCCCCCATCTGCGGCGGAGCTGCGGGGCTCCGCCCCGCCCCCGCGCGCCCTGCGGGCGCGCTCCCGGCCCTTTGGG
>OIWQ01001124.1_pt1 | contig 33089 bp, 29 predicted proteins | sample 1587571 | NCBI WGS metagenome assembly OIWQ01 (sample SAMEA3888910, study PRJEB22519) | human gut metagenome | biome: human gut; feature: human-associated habitat; material: faeces | place: Denmark | collected 2010 | reverse complement strand
GCGAAAATCCGTTCCCCGCGGTCTGCGGCCGCATCTGCAACCGCCGCTGCGAGGACGCCTGCACGCGCGGTACGGTCGATCAGGCCGTCGCCATTGACGAGGTCAAGCGCTTCATCGCCCAGCAGGACTTAAACGCGGAAACGTGCTTTGTGCCCGAAAAGGTCATTCCGAAGGTCGACGGCGAATTTTCCGAGAAGATCGCCGTCATCGGCGGCGGCCCCGCGGGCCTGTCGTGCGCATACTACCTCGCTGAAAAGGGCTACCGCCCGACGGTGTTTGAAAGGGAAGCGCGTCCCGGCGGCATGCTGATGAACGGCATTCCGAGCTTCCGCCTTGAAAAAGACGTGGTGGAGGCAGAACTCGACATCCTGCGTGAACTCGGTGTCGAGTTCCGCTGCGGCGTGGAGGTCGGAAAAGACGTGACCATCGCGCAGCTGCGCGAGCAGGGCTATCAGGGCTTCTATGTGGCCGTCGGCCTCCAGTCCGGCGGCAAGCTGAACATCCCCGGCGGCGACGCGGACGGCGTCATGGCGGGTATCGACTTTATGCGGCAGGTCAACCTGCATGAAAAGAAGACGCTTTCCGGTAAGGTCGTCGTCATCGGCGGCGGCAACATCGGCGCAGACGTTGCGCGCACGGCGGTGCGCTGCGGCGCGGAGAGCGTTGACCTCTACTGCTTAGAGGCTTACGACGATATGCCGATGGGCGAGGAAGACCGCAGCGAGTGCGAGCGCGACGGCATCACCGTCCACGCCGGCTGGGGCCAGACCGAGATCGTGGTGGAGGACGGCAAGTGCGCGGGCATCAGGTTCCGCAAGTGCACGCGCGTCAAGAACGACGAGGGCCGCTTCGCACCTGAGTTTGACGACAGTGTGAGCGAGCAGGCCGAGTGCACGACGGTTCTCTACTGCATCGGCCAGAAGGTCGACTGGCGCGAGCTGCTCACCGGCACCGCTGTTGAGTTCAACCCCAACGGCACGGTCAAGGCAGACCCCGTCACGTATCAGACGGCGGAAAAGGATATCTTCGTCGGCGGCGACGCTTATACGGGTCAGAAATTTGCCATCGACGCCATCGCCGCGGGCAAGGAGGGCGCGATCTCGCTGCACCGTTTTGTCCAGCACGCGACGTTGACGGTCGGCCGCAACCGCCGCCAGTTCATTGAGCTCGACAAGGAGAACGCTCTGATCCCCGTCAATTACGACACAACGCCGCGCCAGCGCATCGGCTATAACGAGGCGCTGCGCAGGACGTTTAGCGACGAGCGCGTCGCGTTCACCGAAGAGCAGATCAAAAAGGAGACCGCGCGCTGCCTTAGCTGCGGCGCGAGCATCGTCGACCCGAACAAGTGCATCGGCTGCGGCGTCTGCACGACGAAGTGCGCGTTCGACGCCATCCACCTGCACCGCGAGAGACCGGAGTGTAGCAAGATGTACGCCTGTGAGGACAAGATGAAGGCCATCCTGCCGTACATGATCAAGCGTGAGTTCAAGATCAAGCGTGCGGCGAGAAAGAGCAAGTAATGCACGAGCTGGGCATTGTCTTCCACGTCATCAAGAGCGTGGAAAAAATCGGAGAGGAAAACGGCCTGACGAACGTCGCGTCCGTGACGCTCGAGCTCGGCGAGGTGTCCGGTGCGATCCCGCACGAACTCGAAAGCTGCTGGAACTGGGCAGTCAAGAAGACCGAGCTTTTACCGGAGGCCGCGCTCAAGATCGAGACCATCCCCGCCGTTACGTACTGCGAGGGATGCGGGCGCGACTATCCCACGGTGCAGTTTGGCTGCACCTGCCCGCACTGCGGCAGCGAAAAAACGTGGCTCAAGCAGGGCAGTGAGATCAACTTAAAGGAGATCGAGGCAATATGACAGAACCCTATAAGATCATCGAGGTGAAAGAGAGCGTCTTCGCCGACAACGACCGCGAGGCCGCACGCCTTCGCACGCAGCTCAAGCAGGACAGAACGTTTCTGCTGAACCTGATGTCCTCGCCGGGCAGCGGCAAGACGATGACGCTGCTGCGCACGCTTGAAGCGCTCAAGGATGAGCTGCGCATCGGCGTGATGGAGGCAGACATCGACTCCGACGTGGACGCGAAGACTATCGCGGACGCGGGCGTCAAGTCCATCCAGCTCCACACGGGCGGCATGTGCCACCTCGATGCAAGCATGACGGAGCAGGGCCTCAAGGAGATCGGCACGAAGGACTTGGACCTCGTCGTGCTCGAAAACGTCGGCAACCTCGTCTGCCCCGCGGAGTTCGACACGGGCGCGGTCAAAAACGCGATGATCCTCTCCGTGCCGGAGGGACACGATAAGCCGCTCAAGTACCCGCTTATCTTCACTGTGTGCGACGCGCTCATCATCAACAAGATCGACGTGCTGCCGTATTTCGACTTTGACATGGAAAAGGTCGTCGAATACGCGCACATGCGCAACCCGAAGCTCAAGATATTCCCCCTCTCCGCCAAAACCGGCGAGGGCGTGGACGCTTGGTGTAATTGGCTGCGCGAGCAGGTGCGCGCTTGGAACGGGTGAGAAAAGGGAAAGAGATGTACCGCAAGGTACATCTCTTTTTTTGTTATGCGTCCAGCCGAAAGACCGACGGGTAAATTTGTCCGTCCCTGAATTCGAGTACGCCGTAGGTCGGGCGGCGGGGATCGCCAATCGAACCGGGATTCATCATCATCGGCCGCGACGCCGCGTCCACGAGCGGCACGTGCGTGTGGCCGAAGAGCAGAATGTCGGCGTTCATTTCGAGCGCGCGGTACTGCGCGCGGAGAAGTCCGGTCTTCACCCCTAACGTGTGCCCGTGCGCGATGAGCACGCGGTGATCGTCCAGAATCAGCACGCGCTCAAGCGCTTCAAAGCGCCCGAAATCGCAGTTGCCGGGGACCTGCTCGAGCGGCAGGCTGGGGAAAAGTTCACGCAGCTCCTCGACATCGCGCCAGCCGTCGCCAAGATGGATGATGCCCTGCGGCTTTACGAGCTCCACCGCGCGCACCATGTTGTCGACATTGCCGTGCGAGTCGGATAGTACCAAGTATTTCATAGCGCTCACAGGAACTTGTCGAGCTCGCGCTCGACCTCATCCATCTTCTTGATCTGCGGCTTGTCGATGCGATAGCCGCCCTTGACGACCATGTCGAGCTCACGCAGCGCGCTCAAATTCCGGAGCGGATCGTTTGTGCAGACGATCAGGTCGGCCTGCTTGTCCGCCTCAATGCTGCCGGTCAGATCACCGATGCCCGCGAGCCGGGCATTGAGTTTCGTCGCGCTGTAGAGCGCGAACGCGGGCGTCACGCCGCAGTATTTGACGAAATAGTGCAGCTCGCGCCACATGTCGTAATGTGTGATGTACGGGCAGCCGACGTCCGTGCCGAGACCGACTGGCACGCCCGCGGCGAGGTTTGCCTTTGCGAGCGCGACGATGCCGTCGAAGACGATCTTGCCGTTTTCCTGCTGCTCATACGTCGCGTGCGAAATGCTGCGGTCGAAGAGCGCGTAGGGCAGGGCGGGGGAAATGGTCGAAATTTGGAACGCCTTGCGCTGCTTGAAGAGCGTGATCATTTCATCGCTTGGCTGCGCGCCATGCTCGATGGAGTCGACGCCGTTTTGCAGCGCGACCATCACGCCCTCAGGACTCTCAACGTGCGCCGCGACGATCATGCCGAGCGAATGTGCCTTGTCGCACGCGGCCTTGACAAGCTCGGGCTGCATGCGCAGCACGCCAGGCTCGCCCACGACTTCGGCGTCCAGCACGCCGCCGGTGATCATCAGCTTGATGAGGTTGGGCTTTTCGGCGGCGATCTTTTCGACGAGCGCCGCGGCCTCTTCGGCGGAGTGCGCCTCGTAGGCGAGCGAACCCGCCATGTGCCCGCCGGGGACGGAGACCGCCATGTTCGACGCCAGCACGCGCGGGGCAAGAATTTTGCCCGCCGCGGCGAGGTCGCGAATTTTCGTGTCGTAATCGGCGACGCCGCCGACTGTGCGGATGGTCGTGACGCCGGAGAGCAGCTCGGTTTTGGCGTAGCCCTCGCACATGCTGACACCGATCCTGTTCGTCAGCGCGCAGGAGGTGATGAGCTTGACGAGCTTTTTGGGGTCGCTCGCCTTCTTCTTGGGCCGGCCCGAGGCGGGCAGGTGCACGTGCATGTTGATGAGACCCGGCAGCACATATTTTCCGCCGAGGTCGACTGCCTCATAGCCTGCGGGGATATTCTGTGCGTCGACGATCTCATTGATTTTCTCGCCGTTGATGCAGACGGCCTTGCCCGTCTGCGGCTCCATGTGCTCAGAGCCGTCGAGAAGCACGCAGTTTGTCAATGCGTACTTTTTGTCGTTGTGGTACATCGGAGTGTGCGCCTTTCCTGTTATCGAATCTGGCCGCTGCCGGTGATGACATATTTATAGGTGCTCAGCTCGTCGAGCCCCATCGGGCCGCGCGCGTGGAGCTTCTGCGTCGAAATGCCCATCTCGCAGCCGAGGCCGAACTCCCCGCCGTCGGTGAAGCGGGTGGAGACGTTGACGTACACCGCCGCGCTGTCGACCTCGTCGACAAAGCGGTCGGCCGCGGCTTGGTTGTCGGTCACGATGCAATCGCTGTGGTGCGTCGAGTGATGCTGGACATGCGCGATGGCCGCATCCAGATCATCTACGACCGCGACGGCGAGAATGTAATCGAGAAATTCCGTGTCGAAGTCGAGCTCCGTTGCCGCCGTGCCGGGAATGATCTCCGCCGCGGCTTCGTCGAGCCGCAGCTCGACGGGGACAAGGCCCGCTTCTCTACGCTTGTCGACAAGCGCGGCCTTGAGCTTGGGGAGAAATTCCTTTGCAATGTCGCGGTGGACAAGGCAGACCTCCTCCGCGTTGCAGACGGACGGGCGGCTCGTCTTGGCGTTTTCGATGATCTTTACCGCCATGTTGAGGTCAGCGTCCCTGTCGACGTACACATGGCAGATGCCCGTGCCGGTCTCGATGCAGGGAACGCTTGCATTTTCCACGCACGCGCGGATGAGCCCCTTGCCGCCGCGGGGGATCAGCAGGTCGACAAGGCCGTCCGCCGTCATCAATACCTGCGCGCTCGCATGTGTTGTATCCTCAACGATGTTGACAATGTCGGAATCGCCGCCGACGGACTCAACGCCCGCCTTGAGCGCCGTGACGATGGCGTGAGAGGAGCGATAGGCCTCCTTGCCGCTGCGCAGCATGCAGACGTTGCCGCTCTTGATGCACAGCGCCGCGGCGTCCGACGTGACGTTCGGGCGGCTCTCGTAGATGATGGCGACCAGACCGAGCGGCACCTGCCGCTTGGTGATGGTCATACCATTGGGGCGCTTGAACTGCGCGAGCGCGCGGCCCACGTGGTCGGGCAGCGCCGCGGCCTCGCGGATGCCCTCGGCCATCGCGTGGATGCGGCTCTCCGTCAGGGCGAGACGGTCGAGCATCACGTCGGAGATCGTGCCCTTCGCCGCATCCATGTCCTTGGCATTTTCGCGCAGGATATCTTCGCTGTTGGCCTCAAGGCTCTCCGCCATCGCGAGCAGCAGCCGGTTCTTCTCCTCGGCGCTTGCGCTGCGGATGCTGCCCCAGGCAGCTTTTGTGCGTTCCAGAAGTTCGATCGTTGTCATGCTTCATCCCTCTTTGCCAAAAATCTTGTGCCCACGCGCTTGCCCGCGGCCACATCGTAGAGTACCTCGGGCGACTGGCCGTTGGCGATGACCATTTCGCAGCCTGCTGTCGTCGCCATCTGCGCGGCGCGGAGCTTGGTCGCCATGCCGCCGGTGCCGAGGTTCGACCCGCTGCCGCCGCCGAGCGAAATGATGTGCTCGTCGATCTTTTCCACCGTGTCGATGAGCTTCGCGTCGGGGTTCTTGCGCGGGTCTCCGTCGAAGAGCCCGTCGATGTCCGAAAGCAGAATGAGGAGGTCCGCCTGGATCGTCACGGCCACGATGGCAGAGAGCGTATCGTTGTCGCCGATGCCGAACTCCTCGGTGGAGATGGTGTCGTTCTCGTTGATGACCGGCAGCGCGCCGAGCTCTAAAAGCCGCGCGAGCGTGTTGTGGAAGTTCTGCTTGCGCACGCCGCCCTCTTCGATATCCGGTGCGGTGATGAGCAGCTGTGCCACGGTGTGGTTATACTCGGTGAAGAGCTTGTCGTAAATGTACATCAACTCGCACTGGCCGACAGCGGCGGAGGCCTGCTTCGTCGGCACGTCTTTCGGCCGTTCGCTCAGGTTGAGCTTGCCAAAGCCCATGGCGATGGCGCCAGAGGAGACGAGGATGATCTCGTGTCCCATATTTTTAAGGTCGCTTAAAACCTTGCACAGCTTTTCCATACGCTGGATGTTCAGCCGCCCCGTGGGGTGTGCCAGCGTGGATGTGCCGACCTTGACGACAATTCTCATATCGTGATCCCTCCGATCAAAGCGGGCGCGCGATGCGCGCGGACGCTGGAATTTGCCCTTTATTATACCGCGCCGATTTGCATTTTGCACTCTTTTTTTGCAAATTTTGCGCCGTAATGACACAGTAAAGTGAAAAAGCACAGGCGCGCGAAAGCGCGCCTGTGCTTTTTTGTGAGATTCTGCTTAAAACGGCTTTTTCGCGACCTCTAAGATCACGTCGAGCATGCCTTGGATCTGCGGGGTGATGACCTTGTTGCGGTGATAAAGCACCTGCCGCCACTGGCTCATCTGACAGTCGGCCACAGGGATGATGGCAAGGTTGCCCTTGTGAATGCTCATCTTCGCCGTGTAGCGCGGCAGCACGGAGAGATACTCTGGATTCTCGCGGATGAGCTTGAGCGCGAGCGTGTCGCTCTCGAGCTCCAAAAACGGCTCGACACTTAGATCCTGACGGGCAAGCTCGCGGTCGAACTGGTCGCGGTAGGGGTTGCCGTGGTTCATCAGGATGAACGGGTGCGACACAAGGTCGGCAAGGTGCACATCATCGCGGGCAGAGAGCGGGTTTTCCGTGTTCGTCACGATGACGACGTCCTCCTGCGCTTCAAAGACTTTGACAAACTGCGTGTCGAAGATCTGCTCATCGAGCGTGTAGATGATGTCGAGCTCATTCTTGACGAGCATTTCGGTGATGGAGGCGATATTGCCCGCGTGCAGGCTGATCTGCACGTGCGGAAAACGCTCGTGGTAGAGCGGCACGATGTTAGAGAACGAGGCGGTGAGCAGCGAATTGAGCGTGCCGACGCGCACGGTGCCGCTCAGCTCGGAATCCGACGAGGCAAAGGCGCTGGCACGCGCGATGGCGCTCACCACGTCGCGCGCGTAGGAGACAAAGTCCTTGCCGTACTGCGTGATGGAGACCGTTTTGCCGATGCGGTCAAAGAGCTGCACGCCCAGCTCACGCTCGAGCTGCTGGATCTGCACCGTGACGGCGGACTGGGAATAATCCAGAGCTTCCGCCGCACGGGAGAAGCTCTTGAGCTCCGTGACTTTTAAGAATGTGACCAGGTTGCGGACTTCCATGGCTGTCCTCCGATTCAAATTTGTAATACATTTTCAAAAATATATTAGTGGAAATATCTTAATTTGTCAATAGACGCATTATAAAAAATAATGAGTCGGGCGAAAAAGTCGGCCGTGGACACACGGCCGGCTTTTTATGAAGGGGATCAGTCCTTGTACTCGTGGTGCAGCAGCTCGTGCGCGCGCTCATTGAGACCCGCGGCATACATCGCGTCGAGGACGGGGTTGCGCTCGCTGCGCTTGAACATCGCGCTGCGGTCGATCTCGTACAGGCCGTGGGCGCGCTTGAGCTTGGTGCTCATCAGCGCGTAGGGCTGGCCCGCGCCGCCGACGCAGCCGGTGCGGCAGGACATGACCTCGACCAGGTCGACCTCGACCTCGCCGTTTTCGATTTGATCGAGCAGCTTTGCCGCGTTGGCAAGGCCGTGGGCCAGGGCGACGCGCACGTCGCGCCCGTTAACGGGGATGGTCACAAAGCGGATGGCCTCCGTGCCGCGAAGACCGCTGTGCTCGAGCATGCGCAGGACGTTTTTGCTCTTGTCGGGCAGGCAACAGCGGAGCACCGCCTCCGCCACGCCGCCGGAGGTGCCGAAGATCTCGGCCGCGCCGCTGCCCATGCCGAACGGCAGGTCGGGCGACTCCTTTTCGAGCATCTGGAAGCGGATGCCGGATTCCTTGATCATCTTGATGACCTCCTGCGTGGTCAGCACAAGGTCGACGTTCGGTACGCCGTCGCGGCGGAATTCCTCGCGTCCGGCCTCCATTTTCTTGGCTGTGCAGGGCATGATGGCGATATGGAAGGTCGTGCGGCCGTCGGCGGCGTCCTTTTCGCGGTACTTGTCCTTTAAGACCGTTGCGAACATTTGCATAGGCGAGAGCGCGGAGGACAGGTTCTTGATGAACTGCGGGCGCTCCTGCTCCACATAGCGCACCCAGGACGGGCAGCAGGATGTCATCAGCGGGAGATTTTCGCCCGTTTCCAGGCGGCGGAGGAATTCCTTCGATTCCTCGCGCACCGTGAGGTCCGCGCCGAAGATCGTATCGTAAATTTCGTCCGCACCCATGATCTTGAGTGCCGTGACGAGCTTGTCGAGCACATTTTCGCCCGCGGGCAGACCATAGGCCTCACCGATGGCGACGCGCACGGCGGGCGCGATCTGGATGACGACACGCTTTTGCGGGTCGTGCAGGGCACGCCACGCCGCGCCGATGTCGTTTTTGACGGTGATGGCGCCGGTCGTGCACACGGCGGCGCACTGGCCGCAGCTGACGCAGTGCGTAGTCGAGATGGGCTGGTCGTCGCCTGCCTCAATGTGCAGCCCTGGGCCGCGGCCTGCAAAGTGCAGGATGCTCATGCCCTGGACCTCTTTGCACACGCGCACGCAGTCGCCGCAGAGAATGCATTTGTTGAGGTCGAATGTGACCGCAGGGCTTGAAAAGTCCATCGGTACATGCTCGCGCGTATCCTTGAAGTGAACGTGATGGATGCCGAAGCGCACGGCCATCTCCTGCAGACGGCAGGAGCGGTTTTTTTCGCAGGCGGTGCAGTCGCGGCAGTGCGAGGCAAGCATCAGCTCCAGTATCATGCGGCGGTATTTGAGAAGGCGCGACGTGTTGGTGCGGATGCGCATGCCGTTTTTCGGCTTGGTCGTGCAGGCGGCGTCGATCTTGCCGGTGTCCAGATCCTCGACCATACACATGCGGCACGCGCCGTAAACGGAAAGGTCGGAGTGGAAGCAGAAGTTCGGCATTTCCACGCCCGCCTTGCGGCAGACATCCATGATCGTGGGCTCGTCGTCGAACTCCACGCGGATGTTGTCGACATACATAATACCCTTAGCCATCGATCTCCACCTCCTGGATCGCATCAAAGGGGCAGGCCTCGATGCAGGTATAGCATTTGACGCACTTTTCCGGGTCGATCACGAACGGCGACTTGATGACGCCCGTGATAGCCTCGGCGTGGCAGGAACGCGAGCACTTGCTGCATCCGCGGCAGATGCTCGGGTCGATCTCGAGGCGGATGCGGTTATAGGGAAGTCCACCCGGCTCGATCGGCTCGCGATCAAGCTCGCAGAGCGCGCAGTCCCCGCGCAGGTGATCCTTGAATTCCTCGGGAAAGTATTTGATGGCCGTTTCCAGCGTGTGGTAGGAATTGCGGCCCAGATTGCAGAACGCCGTGATCGAGATCATCTCGCCAAGGTCGGTGAGCATATGAAAGTCCGACTCGCTGAGGCGGTAGTCCCGCATGGCCCAGAGCAGCTCGTTCATGCGCTTTGTGCCCTCGCGGCAGGGAACGCACTTGCCGCAGAACTCTGTCTGCGTGTACTGCATAAAGCGACACGCGACATCGACCATGCAGCGGTCCTCGTCGAGCACCGTGATGACGCTGTCGCCGCGGCGCACGCCGTAGGGCTTGAGCTTTTGAAAGTGCAGGGGCAGATCGAGATGCTCCTCGACGAGAAGGCCGCCGCTCGGGCCGCCGATCTGCACCGCCTTAAACTTTTTCCCATTCGGAATGCCGCCGCCGATCCCGTAGATCACCTCTCGGATGGTGGTCGCCTCGTCGGGAATGTCTACATAGCCGGGGTTGGCGATGTCACCCTTGAGTAAAAAAATTCTTGCCATTTCTCTCTCCGTGTTTCGTTTTTTTAAATTTCAAAAAATCTAATAGAATATATAGCACGAAAGACTCTAACACTGCGCCTTAAAATTGTAAAGGGATGCACTGATAAATTATTTGAATAGGAGAGCGGGCTATAAGCAAAAGACGGAGGAGACCGCCTATAATAAGGCGGTCTCCTCCGTTTCTTCTTCGTCCAAAAGCTGCATGATCGACACTTCGAACGCCGTGCGTTCCTCACTGCCGCTTTCGAGCAGCTTGGTGTAGGTCCGGCTCTGCACGCGGCCCTCAAGCGCCAATCGCTCGCCGACGTCCATGCCCGCGATCTGCACGGCGGTCTGTCCCCAGGCGATGCAGGGTAAGTAGTCCGCGCGCCCGTAGTGGCGGTTGACTGCCAGAATGACATCGCAAATGCTGCGGCCGAGCGGCGTGCGCCGCAGCACGGGCTTTTTGCACAGCGCGCCCGAGAGCAGGATGCGGTTAAAGTACGAGCCGTCGCCCGGCTCGATGCTCTGGGCGAACACGGTGATGACGAGCCGGTTGCCCTGCCCGCTCTTGTTGTTAAACGAGCGCAGCTGCCCGACGATGCGAAGGCTCTGTCCCTCCTCCACAGGGCAGACGCGCAGCAGTGCCTCGCTCGCCACGATGACGGGCACGTCGTTCTGGCCTGACAGGCGCTCGACCCGCAGGGGAAATTTGTCGAACCGGCGGGTATGGTTCTCGTGCGAAAAGACGGGCTCGCCTGCGGCGACGCCCCACAGCTCCACATAGTTCTGGTTGCGCTCCATATCGTACACCTCAGCACAGTTTTGTTGGTGTATCCTATGAAAAAGAACGTGGAGATATGCCGTGCCGAGCACGAGGACAAGAAGAAAGAGCCGTCTTTCGACGGCTCTTTTTTTTGTCATTCGCGTGAGCGATAAATTACATCTTGGAGATGATCTCGACCAGCTCTTCGCCGATGCGGCCCTGAGCCTCGACGGTCGCGGAGCCGATGTGCGGCGTGCAGGAGACCATCGGGTGGGAGTAGAGCGCAACGTTGGTCGCGGGCTCGTCGGCATAGACGTCCAGACCGGCGGCGCGGACCTTGCCGCTGTTGAGCGCGTCAAGAAGCGCAGCCTCGTCGACGTTGGTGCCGCGGGAGGTGTTGATGATGACGACGCCGTCCTTCATCTTGGCGATGCGCTCAGCGTTGATGAGAGCGCCGCCGTCGACAGCGGGAGCGTGGACGGAGATGAAGTCGGACTTGGTGAGCAGCTCGTCCATCTCAACATAGGGGATGCCGAGCTCTTCCTCGATGCCGGGGATGTGGAAGATATCGAACGCGATGACGTTCATGCCGATGGCCTTGGCCATCTTGCCGAGCTTCTGGCCGATGCGGCCGAAGCCGACGATACCGAGCGTCTTGCCGGTCAGCTCGATGCCCTTGCCGTAGGCCTTCTTCTCCCACTTGCCCTCGCGCATGGAGTGGCCGGCGATGGAGATGTAACGGGCGCAGGAGAACATGTGAGCCATAGCGAGCTCAGCAACGGACTCGGAGGGGGACTTCGGGGTGTTCTTCACCTCGATGCCGTTGTCTTTGGCGTACTGCACGTCGATGTTGTCGAGGCCGACACCGGCGCGGATGACGCACTTGAAGCGGCTGCCCTTGGCCTCGTCGATCTGCTTGGCGCGCAGCTTGGTCTTGGAGCGAATGATGGCGACATCAAAGTCGCGCAGGGCCTTACCAAGCTCGTCGGGCTCGTAGAACTGCTCAACGAGCTCGTGACCCATCGCGCGAACCTTCTCGATCGCGCCCTTATCCATACCGTCGGTAACAAGAATACGCATTTTAACTTTCTCCTTGTAAATATTTTAATCGTTGACCCAGCCGCTCTTTAAGCGGCGGCACCGGTGAACGCTTCACTGGTGAGGGAGTATCTAAAAGGGGGATAGTATCCCCCCTTTTAAGAAATTTTCCTTTACTTGGTGTGCTCGGCCTCAAACTTCTTCAGGAATTCGACGAGAGCCTGAGCGCCCTCGATGGGCATGGCGTTGTAAACGCTGGCGCGCAGACCGCCGACGCTCTTGTGGCCCTTGAGGTTATCGTAACCGGCAGCCTTGGTAGCAGCGACGACTTCGGCGTCGAGCTCGGCGGAATCGGTGACGAAGGGGATGTTCATGAGGGAACGGAACTCGGGCTCAACGGTGCCGTGGAACATCTTGGAGGAATCCAGGAAGTCATAGATGACCTTGGCCTTCTCGACGTTGCGCTTGTGCATCTCCTCGAGACCGCCGATGCTCTTGAGGTACTTGAACACCTTGCCGCAGCAGTAAATCGCCCAGCAGTTCGGGGTGTTGTACATGGAGTTGTTCTTGGCGTGGGTGTCATAGCGCATGTAGATGGGCATCTTGGGATCGAGATCCTCGCGGATGAGGTCCTCGCGGATGATGGCGATGACCATACCGGCAGGGCCGACGTTCTTCTGCACGCCCGCATAGATCATGCCGTAATCGCTGACGTTGCAGGGCTGGGAGAGGAACATGGAGCTCTGGTCGGAGACAAGAACATGGCCCTTGGTGTTGGGGAGCTGCTGCCAGGTCACACCGTGGATGGTCTCGTTCTCGCAGATGTAGACATAGTCGGCATCCTCGGGAATGTCGAGATCGGAGCAGTCGGGGATGTAGCTGTAGTTCTTGTCCTTGGAGGAAGCGGCGACGATGACTTCGCCGTACTTCTTGGCCTCGGCAATGGCCTTCTTGGACCATGCGCCGGTCTCGACGTAGACGGCCTTGCCGTTCTTCATCAGATTCCAAGGCACAGCCGCGAACTGCAGCGTAGCGCCGCCCTGAATGAACAGGACCTTGTAGTTGTCGGGAATGCCCATCAGGTCGCGCAGGTCAGCCTCGGCCTCGTCAACGATCTGCTGGAAAACCTTGGAGCGGTGGCTCATCTCCATGACGCACATGCCGCTGCCGCGGTAGTTCATCATCTCGTCACGGATTTCCTCCAGCACGGGCTCCGGCATCATAGCGGGACCGGCAGAGAAGTTGTAGGTGCGATTGTACTTCATTGTTGGTGTCCTCCTGATTGTCTTTTTTGAGCAATAGCAACAGAAATTGCATGATATGACAGCTACAGTATAGTCTATCGTGCGGGGATAATCAATAGAAAAAAGCAAACTTATCATTTATTTAAAAACAACTGTGCCGCGCTTTGAAAAACAAAAAGCAAATGAAGAAATTATTGACAAACGATAATTCTTCTGCTACGCTGACGATAGAAATTATCGCAAAACAATAATTCTGGAGGTGCGATATGAAACGTGACCGGATCAAGACCTTACTTTTGGCGGAGGCGCTTATCTGCGCGCTGCTTGCGCTCGCCCTGTGGCTTTTCGAGGGCGACGCCTTTTCCGTCGCCGGATTCCCCGGCAGCGCAGTGGGGCAGGGACTGAGTGCGCTGGCCGCCTCGGGCCGCTTCGGTTTCGCGCTGGCGTTCACGCTGTATGCCGCGGTGATCCTGCTGCCGCTCTATGCGCTCGTGCACATCGCGGCGCGGCGGGAGCTGAAGCCCGAGGACGCGCTGCTCGTGCTCATCGCGTTTGCCGCGGCCTGCGCGCTCTTTCCACACGGCTGGACCACCTATTGGAGCACATCGGCGGAGGCACTGTTCCCGCGCCTTGCCTGGCAGTGGCTCATTTTCGCGCTGCTCGCGGGCTGGGTCGTGCTGCGGCTGCTGCGCCGGTTTTCCGGCGGCGATACGCAGGAGCTCTTGAAGCTATTCCGCGCGCTGCTTATCCTCGCGGCGGCGTACTTCGTCTTCGAGGTCTGCTTTCCCGAATTTGCGGGCCTGTTTTCCGCCGTCGACGCGCTCAAGGCGGGCAACACCGCCTTTACAGACGATACGGTCCTGCCTGTGTCAACGGACATAACGGGTTCGAAGAGCCTTGTGTTCAGCTATGTTGTCCTCGCCCTGCGCTTTGCCGCGGAAAGCCTTCCTACGCTGCTCGCCGCGGCGACGGCGTACTTCGCCATTGGCCTTCTCGACACGATGGAAGACGGCGCATTTACGCAGGAGAGCGCCGCCTACGCGCCAAAGCTCGCCGAATGGTGCGTCAAGGTGCTCAAGATCAGCGTGCTGTTTGCGCTCGCGGTCAACGTTTTACAGGCGTTCTGTGCGCCGATGCTCCTGAGCACCAGCATTTCCATCCGTCTGCCGATCTTCGAGCTGTGCTTCGTGCTGGCGGCGCTCCTCGGCGCGCGGCTCATCGCCTCGAACGTCGCCCTTGCGGCGGACAACGACCTCTTTATCTGAGGGGCACGGCCATGGCGATCACGATACATCTCGACGAGGTGCTGAAAGCGCGCGGCATGACAAGCAAGGAGCTTTGCGCCACCGTCGGCATCACGGAGGCAAATCTTTCCATTCTGCGTAGCGGCAAGGCCAAGGGCGTGCGCTTTGCGACGCTCAACCGCATCTGCTGCGCGCTCGAGTGCAATGTGGGCAACATTCTGCAATGCGACGGAGAATTGGAGGCAGAGCATGAAGAGTAAAACGAAAACGATACTGATTTTTGCTGCGATCCTCGCGGCGGTCTTTCTCATTGCCTTTCTCGACGGCGGCGCAGTGCAGTCCGCCGCGGACGAGGAGGAAGAGGGCACGCTCATCGGGGCTTTCGTCTCGGAAAAGGATCTCGACATCGGCGGTGATCTTGCGGTCTCGGCCGCGGGCAAATTCGTCTGGAAGGCCGGGCGGCTCTATATGGATACGGACGAAGACTGGTGGGCGCTCAAAGACCGCGGCGGCGGCATCTACTGCACGATGGAGCCTGACGCGCGCGACGGCGAAGAGGACGCCAAGTCGCCATGCATCACGAACTTCGGTACGCTCGGCGCACCGCAGGGGAAGACGGCCATCGACAACGACAACGGCATCCGCACGACGGATATCGACCTCTCGGGCGAGGTCTACGCCTGCGGCGACAGACAAGTGATTTTCAATCTTTATCCCATCTACCAGACGTCGGATGGACGCATTTATTTGACGCGCGGCAACAGCATGGGCATGTCCGGCGCGGACGGCGTCAGCGTGACCCACACGCTCACGAGCGATAAGACCGAGACGATCGGCGGCAAGTCCGAGCGCGTGAAGGTCAAAGTTGCCATCACCGCCGTCTCCCGCCCGACACCGACGAAGTTCACCGTCGCGCACATGGACGAAAACGACGATCTCTTGAAGCTCGAGGAGTTCGCGCCCGATGCGCTGCCCGAGTCTATCACTGCCGCGGACGGCGCGGCGTATCTCATCGGCACGAGCTATGGACAAGACGGGGACGGAGAGACGGCGGAATATAGCATTTGCAACCGTGACGGAAGGATTCAACCGCCTCTGGACACGTTTGCGTATCAGGACGGCAAACTCAAGGCGGCCAGCATTTGGGTCAACTGGGAGGAGGGAGCGGCATGAAACGCATCATTGCTTTTGCGCTGGCGCTTGCGGTGGTGTTCGGCATGAGCTTTGCGCTCTACAAGCCCGAGCGGATCGAGGCCGCGGCGCGGGAGACCATGGACGACGAATGGGTCGGATACTTCTTCGCCCTCGAACCCTTCGACGGCAGGCGCTATGCGACAGAGACCGGCGATGATTACGACTTCGGCGTGCCCGGCGTGCCGGTGTTTGTGACCATCACAGCGTTTGAACCCGACGATCCGGATTACGAAGAGGGCTCTGAATTCAACTATTCCGTCGGTGCGGCGGTGTCCGACGAGGTGGTGGGCAGCGGAATGCGCGTCAGCGTCGACGACAACGGCAGCAGCTACGAGACGAGCGGCGAGATATGTTATGCAAGCGGAGAATGGAAGCCGGTCAAACAGTGTTCCGTTTACCGTACAAGTGACGGAAAATATTACGCCGAATGGGATCGCACCGGCATGGGGCCCCGCGTCGGCGTGAGCAGGGAAGAAAGCGTCGAATGGAAAGTAAACGGCAGAACAGAGCGGCGCTCAATCAAGGTGAGCGTTTCCTTTGCGGAGCACACGGCGGCAGAATCGGTCGAATTTGTCTGGATGGACAGCGATAAGAACGTTCTGTCGCGCGCGGAATACGCCGCCGACGCTCTTCCCGAGACGCTGGCCGCACCCGAGCATGCGGCGCTTCTCGTCACGGCGATGCAGAGTGTGGACGGTACGACCGAGCGCTCACTTTGCACGCAGGACGATCTGTTCTCCAGAGCCTATGTGCCCTCGACGCTTTCCGGACTTCTGCGCGTTGTCGATGTCTCGCTCGACTGGGGAGAGGACGAGACTTAACCAATTCTTAATAAAGGATTCGCTAAGAAAATGATTGCAATACGCGGGCAAAGCGGGTAAGATGGGGTTAACTCAAAGAAAAGAGGAACTTGCCATGCGTCCCGACGGAACCCGAGTGAAAGAGGCGTCCACCATCGTTTCGGCACTGCCCTATGTCATGCCGCGGCGCTACGACGCGCAGAATTTCATCACCGAATACGCTGATATGGAGGTCCTGCGCCGCTACATTCAGGAAAAGCGCCGCGAAGGCGTCCGCATCCCGTATATGACGCTCATTCTGGCGGCATACTTCAAGGCGTATCAGGAAAATCCGAAGATCAACCGCTTCATCATGAACAGCAAGATCTACCAGCGCAACCACTTCTGCGTCAGCTTCGTCATCCTGAAAACGCGCGCCGACGGCCGCGCGGACGAGACGTCGATCAAGGTGTTCTTCGAGGACGGGGACGATATCTTCTCCATCAACCGCAAGATCGAGGAGGCGGTCGCGCAGAATCAGGTGGCCGCGCACAACAACAATACGGATAAATTCGCGAATTTCCTGTTCGCCATCCCCATCCTGCCGGGGTTTTTGTTCGGCCTTGTCAAGCTGATGGACCGCTGCGGCCTGCTGCCGCGTAAGATCATTGATCTGAGCCCGTTCCACACGAGTCTTTTTATCACGAACCTTGCCTCCATCAACACGAATTCCATCTTCCACCACTGCTACGAGTTCGGCACGACGGGGGTGTTCGTCAGCATGGGCAAGCCTATTGCCAATTACAGGAGCGGGGAGTATAATAAAAAAATGATCCTGCTCTCCGTCGTGATGGATGAGCGCATCTGCACGGGACACGAGTACGCGCTGTTCTGGGCGAGCGTGCGCCGCTATCTCAAGCACCCCGAGCTGCTGGAGGGGAAGCCGACGGAGGAAAGCGCAGATCTCGCGGAGGAATGCGTTTGATCAGCAGCCACAAGCCGCAAAGCGCGGGATCTGCGCTTTGCGGCGTTTTCTATTTTTATGTATAGAAGAAAGGACAGGGAAGCTTCCTTGATCGAACCAAAGTCTCAGGCAAAAACGTGCAGCGCCCACGCAGAAATTTTGCAGCAGAACGAGGAACGCACCGTCTACCGTCTCAGGGAGACGGACGGCGAGGTGTGCATCACGGCCTATCCCGTTTTCCCCGGCATTGAGCTTGCCTATCACGATGTGCACGCGCCGTCCTACCGTCTGGCAGAGCCGAATGCGGCGGGACTCATCGAGATCCAGCACTGCCGCGAGGGACGCGCGGAATACTGCTGCGGCGGCGAGCATTACTTTTTGGCCCCCGGAGACCTCTCTGTCGTGCGCCGCGCCGCTATCGAGGGGGAGGTGGAGTTCCCCACGGGGCACTACCACGGCATCACCGTCACGCTCGACCCCGCCCTCGCACCTGACTGTTTGTCCTGCATTTTGCAGGATGTCGACGTCCGCCCCAGCGTGCTGGCGGAGAAGTTCTTCGCCGACTCGGAGTGCTTTGTCTCGCGTTCGTCGGCGCGCGTGGAGCACATCTTCTCTGAGCTCTACGCCGTGCCCGCCGGCATCAGACGCGGCTACTTTAAGGTTAAGGTGCTTGAACTTCTGCTCTTTTTGAGTGCGCTCGACGTGGCGCACGAAAAGCACGGCTATACCGCCGCGCAGGTGCGCCTTGCGCGCGCGGCGCGCGACGCGCTGCTTGCAAGCACGGAGGACGACGTTACGATCTCCGCGCTTGCACAGGAACTCGGTGCGTCGCCCTCGCAGCTCGCCGCGAGCTTTCGCGGCGTGTACGGCATGACGCCCGCAGCATTTTTGCGCGCGCAGAAGATGCACAGTGCCGCGCAGCTCCTGCGCACGAGCGACCGCACGGTGCTCGATATCGCGGGGCAGTTCGGCTATGACAACGCCAGCAAGTTTGCCAAGGCCTTCCGCAGTGTGATCGGTGTGTCGCCGAGCGCGTACCGCGCGGGCGCAGACAGCGACAGCTGTGCGCCGACGGCGGAAAAGGCAGAATAAAATATTTTGGAGCCTCATCCGATCAATTTGGAGCGGATAAGGCTCTTCTTTTCGGGTATCCTAAGACACGTCAAGAGCGAGGACGCCGCTCCCTGAGAGTTAGAGAAATCTAACTTCTGGGGAGCCACCACCGAAACCAAAGGGGAGGGAAACGGGCATGTCTGAAGAGATCCTGGTGCGGCAGGGTGCGCCGACGTTGGCAGGTATCAAAACGGGCAGCCTCTTCCCTTGTCCTTGCGAAGATAAGGAAGCGCTCTTTGCGGACATCCGCCGCCTGAACCGTCTGCTTGTGCCAAAGGGCCTGTGTCTGCTGCCGATCCGTTTTCTGAAAGGACAGGTCCTTTTGTACCTGTACCGCCCCTCTGAGCTGCGGAGAGATTTGGAGAACGAACAGGCGGCCGAGATCCTGCACCACGCGGGCTACAATAGCGGCCACTGCGGACGCTGCATCGCAAACCTCATCCGCCGATTCCGCGAGGGCGGCGAATTCCCCCATGAGGTCGGGCTTTTCCTCTCGTATCCGCCGGAGGACGTCAAGGGCTTCATCGACCACCGCGCCTGCAACTTCAAATGCGCGGGGCTGTGGAAGGTCTACGGCGACGAGAAGAAGGCGCGCGAGCTGTTCGCCCGCTTCAAAAAATGCACGGAGATCTACTGCGCACTCTGGGAGGCCGGCTCGGGCATCGAGCAGCTTGCCGTGGCAGTGTGATAGATACTGATTTATGAAAGGAACGTACTAATATGAAAAAGACTGCTGTTGTTTATTGGAGCGGCACGGGCAACACCGAGGCCATGGCCAAGGCCGTCGCTGAGGGCATGGAGAGCGCGGGCGCGCAGGTCACGATGTTGACCCCTGACCAGGTCAAGGCCAGCGAGCTGAGCGCTTACGACGCGATCGCCTTCGGCTGCCCCGCCATGGGCAGCGAAGTGCTCGAGGAGATGGAGTTCCAGCCCATGTTTGACGAGGTCAAGCGCAGCCTTGGCGGCAAGAGCGCCGCGCTGTTCGGCTCCTACGGCTGGGGCGACGGCGAGTGGATGCGCGGCTGGGAAAAGGACTGCGATGATTCCGGCATCCGCCTTGTGTGCGAGAGCGTGACCTGCTGCGAAGCGCCTGATGACGCCGCGCTGGACGCCTGCCGCGCGCTGGGCAAGGAGCTGGCGAAGTGAGGATTCCTCTGTGGACGAAAAGCGCGCGATGAGGAAGCTCAGGCGGAAAGCACCTGTGCTCGTTGCGCTTGCGGTCATCCTGCTGAGTCTTGCCATCGGCGGATGCCTGCCTTTTTGAAAACACGATGCGATGGAAGGCCGCGTACGGGGAGTGCGCGGCCTTCCGATTTTTATATACGCTGCCGAAACGGTAGATTTTTACTGATAAGTATTAGCATAACTTATAGATATGTAGATTATTATCAAAAAACTGATAAATAGGGCGAAGCCTTTCTCTCTTTTGCCGCATGGACGAAAAGAGCCCTCTGTGATACCATATTGCTTGTCAAGTTGAGCTCTTTGTAACTGACGGAAACGTGGGTCACCACAGGGGAGCAGAGAGCGTTTCTTGCTGAAATTCAGCAGCCGACCGTCTGGGCACTTCAACTGCACATCGAGGCAGTGGAGCGCCCATTTTTGCTTTTAAGGAGGCAGAACTATGCGAAAGGTAGCCGTTATTATGGGCAGCACGAGCGACCTGCCCGTCGCCGAGAAGGCGATCCAGACGCTCAAGGAATATGGGATCGAGACCGAGGTCCGCGTGTTATCCGCCCACCGGTGCCCGAACGAGGCAAGAGAATTTGCAGCGTCGGCACGGGAGAGCGGATTTTCTTGTATCATCGCGCTCGCGGGCATGGCCGCGCACTTGGCCGGCGCGATGGCCGCGAATACGACGCTTCCCGTCATCGGCGTGCCGTGCAGCGGCGCGAAGCTCGACGGCATGGACGCGCTGCTCTCGACCGTCCAGATGCCGAGCGGCATCCCCGTTGCCACCGTCGCTATCGACGGGGCGAAAAACGCCGCCATCCTTGCCGTCCAGATCATGGCTGTGAGCGACGAGGGCCTTGCCCACAAGCTCCAGGCCGCACGTGACGAGGGCACCGCCGCTGTCTTGAAGGCGGACGAAGAGTTTCGCGAGCGCTACAAAAACTGAGAAACCATCCATCCATATCAATCAACAAAAATATAAAATAAAAGGAGAACAGTCATCATGGAAAAGAAAGAACAGCTCTACGAAGGCAAGGCCAAGAAGGTTTACGCCACCGAAGATCCCAACCTCGTCATCGTTTCCTACAAGGACGACGCCACCGCCTTTGACGGCGCAAAGAAGGGTACCATCGTCGGCAAGGGTGTCATCAACAACCAGATGACCAACCGTCTGATGGCCAAGATGGAAAAGGCCGGCATCCCGACTCACTTTGTCAAGGAGCTCAGCGAGCGCGACACGCTCGTCAAGAAGGTCTCCATCGTCCCGCTGGAGGTCATCATCCGCAACATCTCCGCCGGTCACTTCGCCTCCCGCTACGGCGTGGAGGAGGGCATCGTCTTCTCCGAGCCCACGATCGAGTTCTCCTACAAGAACGACGATCTGCATGACCCCCTGATGAACGCCTATCACGCCGTTGCCCTCAAGCTCGCGACCTGGGAGGAGATCGAGCTCATCAAGAAGTATGCCTTCGCCGTCAACGACACGCTCAAGGCATTTTGGAGCGAGTGCGGCGTCACGCTCGTCGACTTTAAGCTCGAGTTCGGCAAGACCGTCGACGGCCAGATCGTCCTCGCCGATGAGATCAGCCCCGACACCTGCCGCCTGTGGGACAGCAAGACGAACGAAAAGCTCGACAAGGATCGCTTCCGCCGCGACCTCGGCGGCGTGGAAGACGCCTATGCCGAAGTCATGAAGCGCCTGATGGCCCACGACGCACAGTAAGATCAAATATGACAGAGAATCACAACATCATCCCGGCGCGCCACATTCACGAAGAATGCGGCGTGTTCGGCATCTTTACGCCTCAGGAGGCGGACGTCGCGTCCTATGCCTACTACGCGCTCTACTCCCTCCAGCACCGCGGACAGGAGAGCGCGGGTATCGTCGTCAACGACGACGGTCTGTTCCGCTCGCTGCGCGACACCGGCCTTGTGAGCGAGGTCTTCCCGCCTGAGCAGCTCAAGTCGCTCGGCCAGGGCACCATCGCCGTCGGCCATGTGCGCTACGGCACGACCGGCAGCGACAACAAGCGCAACGTCCAGCCCATCTTAGTGAACCACTTCAAGGGCCGTATGGCGCTCGCGCACAACGGCAATCTGACGAATTCCCGCGAGCTGAGGCAGGAGCTTGAAAGTCGCGGCTCCATCTTCCAGACCACGACCGACAGCGAGGTCATCGCCTACATCATCGTGCAGGAGAGACTCAACCGCGGCTCCATCGAAGAGGCTGTCTCCGCTGCGATGGACCGCATCGAGGGCGCGTATTCCCTCGTCCTCTCCTCGCCGACGAAGCTCATTGCCGCGCGCGACCCCCACGGCTTCCGTCCCCTCTGCATGGGGCATCTGAAGGACGGCTCTGTTGTCTTCGCGTCTGAATCCTGCGCGCTCGACGCCATCGGCGCCGAGTTTGAGCGCGACATCCGCCCTGGTGAGATCGTTGTCGTCGACACGGCCGGCGTTCGCTCCGACACGAGCCACTGCGGCAAAGCGCCGAAGAAGCTCTGCGTCTTCGAGTTCATCTACTTCGCCCGCCCTGACTCCGTCATCGACGGCAGCAGCGTCCATGTCGCGCGCCAGCGCGCAGGCGCGTTCCTCGCGCTCGAGCATCCCGTGCAGGCGGATGTCGTCATCGGCGTGCCGGATTCCGGCCTTGATGCAGCCCTCGGTTACGCGCGCCAAAGCGGCATCCCCTACGGCATCGGCTTTATCAAAAATAAGTACATCGGCCGCACATTCATCTCGCCCACGCAGACGATGCGCGAAAACGAGGTCAACATCAAGCTCAACCCCATCCGCTCCGTGGTCGAGGGCAAGCGCGTCGTGCTCATCGACGATTCTATCGTCCGCGGTACGACCTGCCGCCGCACGATCGACCTATTGTGGAAGGCGGGCGCGAAAGAGATCCACATGCGCGTCAGCGCGCCGCCGTTTGTCTCCGAGTGCTACTACGGCACGGACATCGACGACAAGAACAACCTCATCGCCACGCACCACACGGTCGATGAGATCGCGAAGATCATCGGCGTCAACTCGCTCGGCTACTTAAGCATCGAGGATGTCGTCAAGCTCGCCGACAACACCGAAAACGGCTTTTGCACGGCATGCTTCGGCGGCGGCTATCCCACCTCTATCCCGAAAGACGGCGGCAAGGACCGCTTTGAGTGCAAAATCAGTGAAGGGGAGAAGAAAAAGAATGCGTAGTTTTTCCGAGAGCTACCGTGACGCCGGCGTGAATATCGAGGCCGGCTACGAGGGCGTCAAGCTGATGAAAAAGCACGTCCAGCGCACCATGATCCCGGGCGTTGTGTCCGATATCGGCGGCTTTGGCGGCCTGTTCGCGCCTGATCTTACCGGTATGAGCGAGCCCGTGCTCGTCTCGGGCACGGACGGCGTGGGCACGAAGCAGCGCATCGCGCAGCTGATGAACAAGCACGACTCCGTCGGCATCGACTGCGTTGCCATGTGCGTCAACGACATCATCTGCTGCGGTGCAAAGCCCATCTTCTTCCTCGACTACATCGCCATCGGCAAGAACGAGCCGGAGAAGGTCGCGACGCTCGTTTCCGGCGTGGCCGAGGGCTGCGTGCAGTCCGGCTGCGCGCTCATCGGCGGCGAGACCGCCGAACACCCCGGCACCATGTCTGCCGACGACTACGACCTTGCGGGCTTCGCCGTCGGCATTGTCGACCGCGCGAAGATCATCGACCACGACCGCATGCGTCCGGGCGACGTTGTGATCGCGCTTACCTCGAGCGGCATCCACTCCAACGGCTATTCCCTCGTGCGCAAGGTCTTCAACGTTGAGCACGCGGACCTCGGCGCATATGTCGACGAGCTCGGCTGCACGCTGGGCGAAGAACTGCTGCGCCCGACGAAGATCTACGTGAAGCCCGTTCTCGCCGCGATGGACGTGGCCGACGTCCACGGCGTCAGCCACATCACAGGCGGCGGCTTCTATGAAAATATTCCCCGCTGCATCCCGGACGGCCTGTGCGCGAAGATCGACAAATCCGCTCTCCGCACGCCGCCGATCTTCTCAATGCTCCAGCGCATGGGCAGCATCCCCGAGCACGACATGTTCAACACCTACAACATGGGCGTCGGCATGACGATGATCGTCGCCAAAGATGACGCCGACAAGGCGCTTGCCGCCCTCAAGGAAAACGGCCAGGACGCCTACGTGATCGGCGAGGTCGTGAGCGGGGAAGAGAAGGTCGCACTATGCTGAAAAGCGCGCGCATCGCGGTGTTCGTCTCGGGCGGCGGCACGAATTTACAAGCCTTGCTCGACGCGCAGAGAGACGGCAAAATTCCACACGGCGAGATCGCGCTCGTCATTTCCTCTCAGGCAAGCGCCTACGCGCTCGAACGCGCGGAAAAGGCGAACGTCCCCGCACACACCGTGCCGTCGAGCCTCATCCAGCACGACTTTGAGGCGGCGATCGAGCTTCTGCTCGAGCAGTACAAGATCGACGTCATCGTCCTCGCGGGCTTTTTGAGCATCCTGAGCGAGAACTTCACGAAAAAGTGGCCGCGCCGCATTCTGAATATCCATCCGTCGCTGATCCCGTCGTTCTGCGGCAGGGGCATGTACGGCTTAAAGGTGCACGAGGCTGCGCTCGCGCGCGGCGTGAAGGTCACGGGCGCGACGGTGCATTTCGTCAACGAGATCCCCGACGGCGGCGAGATCATCCTGCAAAAAGCGGTCGAGATCGAAGAGGGCGACACGCCCGAGACCTTACAGCGCCGCGTGATGGAGCAGGCCGAATGGAAGCTCCTGCCGCGCGCGACGGAGCTTGTCTGCCGCGTCATCACAGAAGAGGAGAACTGAAATGGTCGACTTTTTGCACTTTCTGAAAAATACGTCTTATCCCGGCCGTGGCATTTTGGTCGGCAAGGACCGCGTCTATTATTTCATCATGGGCCGCAGCGAAAACAGCCGCAACCGCGTCTTCGTCAAGACCGACGACGGCATCCGCACCGAGGCCTTTGACCCCGCCAAGCTCGCCGACCCGAGCCTCATCATCTATCACCCCGTCCGCACGATGGGCAGCGACCTCGTTGTGACGAACGGCGACCAGACCGACACGATCTGCGAGCACGGCGACTTCCGCCGCGGCCTGATGACGCGCGAGTACGAGCCCGACGAGCCGAACTGGACGCCGCGTATTTCCGCCATCGTGCATGAGGACGGCTCGTTCGAGATGTCCATCCTCAAGCATAACAACGGCCGATGCCTGCGCGAGTTCTTCTGCTACGAGGGCTGCGACGCGGACAAGGCCTACTTCATCAGCACCTATCAGGGCGACGGCATGCCGCTGCCGACATTTGCGGGCGAGCCGATGGAGGTGAGCGTCCCCAGCCCCGAAGAGGTCTGGGACGCGCTCAACGAGGACAACAAGGTGTCCCTTTACGCAAACATGAACGGCGAAGTCAAGCTGTTCAACAAGAATTTAGGCGATTGAGGAGAACGATATGAACGAGCTCGAACTCAAATACGGCTGCAACCCCAACCAGAAGCCTGCGCGCGTCTTTATGAAAGACGGCGGCGACCTGCCGTTCACCGTGCTGAACGGCAAGCCAGGCTACATTAATCTGCTCGATGCCTTCAACTCCTTCCAGCTCGTGCGCGAGCTTAAGGAGGCCACGGGCCTGCCCGCCGCGGCGAGCTTCAAGCACGTCTCTCCCGCGGGAGCGGCGCTCGGCCTGCCGCTCGACGAGGTGGACAAGCAGATTTACTTTGTTGAGCCTGACGCGGCCCTTTCGCCCATCGCCTGCGCCTACATCCGCGCCCGCGGCGCGGACCGCCTCTGCTCCTATGGTGACTGGGCGGCGCTCTCCGACGAGTGCGACGCCGCGACGGCGGAATATCTGAAAGGCGAGGTCTCCGACGGCATCATCGCCCCCTCGTTCAGCGAGGAGGCGCTTGTCATCCTAAAGACGAAAAAGGGCGGCAAGTACAACATCGTGCAGATGGACCCCGCCTACATTCCCGCCCCGCAGGAGCAGAAGGACGTCTTCGGCGTCACGTTCGAGCAGGGCCGCAACAACTGCAAGATCGACGAGTCGCTGCTTGTGAACATCGTCACCGAAAATAAGAATCTTCCCGATGACGCGAAGCGCGACATGATCGTTTCGCTCATTACGCTCAAATACACGCAGTCGAACTCCGTCTGCTACGCCAAGGACGGCCAGACCATCGGCGTCGGCGCCGGCCAGCAGAGCCGCATCCACTGTACGCGCCTTGCCGGCAGCAAGGCGGACAACTGGTATCTCCGCCGCCACCCGAAGGTGCTTGCGCTGCCGTTTGTGGACGGTATCCGCCGCCCTGACCGCGACAACGCCATCGATGTTTATATTTCCGATGAGTGTGACGACGTTTTGGCCGACGGTGCATGGCAGCGCGTTTTTAAGGAGCGCCCCGAGCCGCTGACGGTGCAGGAGCGCAAGGACTGGGTCGCCCGCCAGAGCGGCGTGACCGTCGGCTCCGACGCGTTCTTCCCGTTCGGCGACAATGTTGAGCGCGCGAGAAAGAGCGGCGTCGCCTACATCGCAGAACCCGGCGGCTCGATCCGCGACGACAACGTCATCGAGACCGCGAATAAATACGGCATCACCATGGCCTTTACCGGACAGAGATTGTTCCATCACTAAAAGGAGGAACGAAACGAATGAAACTCATGGTCATCGGCGGCGGAGGCCGCGAACACGCCATTATCAAGAAGTTAAAAGAAAATCCCGCAGTTGAGGAAATTTACTGCCTGCCCGGTAACGGTGGCATCGCCGCCGACGCGGTCTGCGTGCCGGAGATCGGCGCAAAGGACATCCCCGCGCAGGTCGAATTTGCGAAAGCGCACCGGATCGACTACGCTGTCGTCGCGCCGGACGATCCACTGGCCCTCGGCGCGGTGGACGCGCTGACCGAGGCGGGCATCCCGTGCTTCGGCCCCGACAAAAAGGCTGCCGTCATCGAGGCGAGCAAGGCATTTTCCAAGGATCTGATGAAAAAATACGGCATCCCCACGGCAAAGTATGAGCTCTTTACCGACGCGGACGCCGCCTGTGCCTATATTGACGCGCAGGGTGCGCCCATCGTCGTCAAGGCCGACGGTCTGGCGCTCGGCAAGGGTGTCGTCGTTGCGCAGACGGTGGAGGAAGCAAAAGCCGCCGTCCGCTCCATGATCGAGGACAAGGCCTTCGGCCAGAGCGGCGCGCGCGTCGTCATCGAGGAGTTCATGGAGGGGCCCGAGGTCTCCGTTCTGAGCTTTACCGACGGCGAAACCGTTGTTCCCATGGTGTCTTCCATGGACCACAAGTGCGCGCTGGACGGCGACAAGGGCCCGAACACCGGCGGCATGGGCACGATCGCCCCAAATCCCTGCTACACGGAAAAGATCGCGGACGAGTGCAAGCAGACGATCTTCCTGCCCACGATCCGCGCGATGAAGGCCGAGGGCCGCCCCTTCAAGGGCTGCCTGTACTTCGGTCTGATGCTCACAAAGGACGGCCCGAAGGTCGTGGAGTACAACTGCCGCTTCGGCGATCCCGAGACGCAGGTCGTGCTGCCGCTTCTCAAATCCGATCTGCTCACGGTCATGCAGGCCACGACGAGCGGCACGCTCAAGGATGCCGCCGTCGAGTTTTCGGGCGATTCCGCCTGCTGCGTCGTCCTCGCCTCGAACGGGTACCCCAAGAAGTACGAGAGCGGCTTCCCCATCACGATGAGCGAAGAGGCCGCTGCGCACACCTACGTCGCGGGCGCGAAGAAAGACGGAGACAGGCTCCTGACCGCGGGCGGCCGCGTGCTCGGCGTTACCGCCGTCGCCCCCACGCTCGAGGAGGCCGTGAAGGAGGCCTACCGTTTATCGTCCGAGGTCGATTTTGCCAACAAATACTGCCGCAGCGACATTGGCCGCCGAGCCCTCGCCGCGCAAAAGGAGAGAGAGTAAATGGTCTATCGCGTCTGTGTTGAAAAAAAGCCCGGCCTTGCGCCCGAGTGCGCGAGCCTTCTTTCCGACTGCCGCTCGTTTCTGGACCTCAAGAGTCTTGAAAATGTGCGCATTTGGAACCGCTACGACGTCGAGGGCATCGACGAGACTCTGTTTGCCTATGCAACAAACACCGTTTTCTCCGAGCCGCAGCTCGACCTGACGAGCGGGGAGATCGACGCGAGCGGCGCTGCCGTCGTCTTTGCTGTCGAGCCGCTGCCTGGCCAGTTCGACCAGCGCGCGGACAGCGCGGCGCAGTGCATCCAGCTCCTCAGCCAGGGCGAGCGCCCGCGCATCCGCACGGCGAAGGTCTACGCGCTCTACGGCACGCTCTCTGAAAAGGACGTCGAGGCCGTCAAGCACCACGTTATCAACCCCGTCGAGAGCCGCGAGGCCTCGCTTGCAAAGCCCGAGACGCTCGAAGAGAACCTCTCCGAGCCCAAGCCCGTCGCATCGGTCGACGGCTTTACCGGGATGGATGAATCGGCGCTCTCGGCGCTTCTTTCGTCCATGGGCCTTGCGATGGACTTAGATGACCTCAAGACCTTGCAGGCCTATTTCCGCGACGAAGAGCACCGCGACCCCACCGTGACCGAGGTGCGCGTCGTCGACACCTACTGGTCCGATCACTGCCGCCACACGACGTTCTCTACGCATTTGGACGAGGTCAGCATCGAGGATCCCGCCGTCAAGGATGCGTATGACCGCTACCTCGCCGCGCGCGAGGAGGTCTACGGCATCGAGAAGGCCGCCAAGCGCCCCCAGACGCTCATGGACATCGCGACCATCGGCACCAAGACGCTTAAGAAACGCGGCCTTCTCCCCGAGCTCGACGAGAGCGAGGAGATCAACGCCTGCTCTATCCACGTTCCCGCCAAGGTGAACGGCGAGGAGCAGGACTGGCTGCTGATGTTCAAAAACGAGACCCACAACCACCCCACCGAGATCGAGCCCTTCGGCGGCGCAGCCACCTGCATCGGCGGCTGCATCCGTGACCCGCTCTCCGGCCGCGCCTATGTGCATCAGGCCATGCGCGTGACCGGCGCGGGCGACCCGAGAGTCGCGCTCGACAAGACGCTGCCCGGCAAGCTGCCGCAGCGCAAGCTGTGCCAGACCGCCGCCGCGGGCTACTCCTCCTACGGCAACCAGATCGGTCTCGCCACCGGTCATGTGGCGGAGCTCTATCACGAGGGCTACATCGCCAAGCGTCTGGAATGCGGCGCCGTGGTAGCGGCCGCTCCTGCATACAACGTCCGCCGCGAGTGCCCCGCGCCCGGCGATGTGGTCATCCTGCTGGGCGGCCGCACGGGCCGTGACGGCATCGGCGGCGCGACCGGCTCGTCCAAGAGCCACAACCTGAAATCGCTTGCGACCATGGCCTCCGAGGTGCAAAAGGGCAACGCGCCCGAGGAGCGCAAGATCCAGCGCCTGTTCCGCAACGGCGACGTGACCCGTCTCATCAAGCGCTGCAACGACTTCGGCGCGGGCGGCGTCAGCGTGGCCATCGGCGAGCTGGCCGACGGTCTGCGCATCGATCTGGACGCTGTGCGCAAGAAGTACGACGGTCTCGACGGCACGGAGCTTGCCATCTCCGAATCGCAGGAGCGCATGGCCGTGGTCGTTGCCGCCGAGGACGCAGAGGCCTTCATCCGCGCCGCCAAGGCGGAAAACCTCGAGGCGTATCAGGTGGCCGTCGTCACCGAGGACGCCCGCATGGTCATGGAGTGGAACGGTGCGGTCATCGCCGACCTCAGCCGTGCCTTCCTCAACACCAACGGCGCTGTCAAGCACGCCGGTGTGCGCGTGGCGCGCAAGGATCGCGCGCCGCTGGCACAGCCGCGCTTCAGTTCCCTGCGTGAGATGGCCTCCAGCCTCCGCTGCGCCTCCCGCCGCGGTCTCGTGGAGCGCTTTGACAGCACCATCGGCGCGGGCTCGATCCTGATGCCGTACGGCGGCAGGACGCAGCGCTCTCCCGCGCAGGCGATGGCTGCCGTGTTCCCGGTCCTGCCCGGTCAGGAGACGGATCAGGCCAGCGTCATGGCCTGGGGCTGCGACCCGGAGCAGACGAGCACCGATCCCTACATCGGCGCATACAACGCGGTCTACACCTCGATGGCGAAGCTCGTCGCCGCCGGTGCCGACTACAAGAAAGCCTACCTCTCCTTCCAGGAGTTTTTCGAGAAGCTGCGTACCGAGCCGGAGCGCTGGGGCAAGCCCTTTGCCGCCCTGCTCGGCACGGTGGACGCCCAGCTTGAGCTCGGCGCCGCCGCCATCGGCGGCAAGGACTCCATGTCCGGCACGTTCCTCGATCTCGATGTGCCGCCCACGCTCATCTCTTTCGCCATTGCGCCGCTGAAAACGGGCGAGGTGCTCTCCACGGAGTTTAAGGCCGCAGGTCATCCCGTGTACCTGTTCTCCGGTGCGGACGCCGATGGCGTCAAGACCGCATGGGAGGCGCTGCACGCACTCGCACGCAGTGGAAAAGTCCGCGCTGCGTGGGCCGTGGAAAACGGTCTGAGCGAGGCCGTGATGAATATGTCCTTCGGCAACGAGATCGGCTTCAGCGCCGAAAACACGGCCGTGGACTGGAACGCGCTCTATCCCGGCGCGATCGTGGCAGAGCTCACCGAGGACACGGCGGACGCCGTCCGTCTGGGTGTCACCACCGCAGAGCCCATCGTGCGCATCGGTGACGACAGCGCCGCCATTTCGGAGCTGCTGGCACTCAACGAGGGCGTGCTGGAATCCGTCTACCCGAGCCGCACGGCAGCCGATACGGCGGAAGTCCCGGTGCTGTCCGCCCCCGCCGTGCAGCGCGTCGCGCCCAAGATCGGCGTGGCCGTGCCCAAGGTGCTCATCCCCGTGTTCCCCGGCACGAACTGCGAATACGACTCCGCCCGTGCCGTGCGGCGCGCCGGACTCGAGCCGGAGATCCTCGTGCTCAACAACCAGTCCGCGCAGGACGTGGCCGACTCCATCAGCCGGTTTGCAGGCGCTGCGCGCAGCAGCCAGATCATTTTCGTCCCCGGCGGCTTCTCCGGCGGCGACGAGCCCGACGGCTCGGCCAAGTTCATCACTGCCTTCTTCCGCAACCCGGAGGTACGGGATGCGACCATGGATCTGCTGAAAAACCGCGACGGTCTCATGCTCGGCATCTGCAACGGCTTCCAGGCGCTCATCAAGCTCGGTCTCGTGCCCTACGGCGAGATCATCGACACGGACGCGTCCTGCCCGACGCTGACCTTCAACACGATCGGCCGCCACCAGTCGCGTCTGGTGCGCACCCGTATCGCCTCCAACCGCTCTCCGTGGCTGGCCGGCACGCAGGTCGGCGACGTGTACACCGTCCCCATCTCCCACGGTGAGGGCCGCTTCCTGTGCAGTGAGGAGCTCGTGCGCAAGCTCGCCGACAACGGCCAGATCATCACGCAGTACGTGGACGCCGACGGCGTGCCCGGCATGGACGTGGACGTCAACCCCAACGGTTCGATCTGGGCCATCGAGGGCATCACGTCCCCGGACGGCCGCGTCCTCGGCAAGATGGGCCACGCCGAGCGCATCGGCGACGGCCTGTATCAGAACGTGGACGGCTGCTACGATATGAAGCTGTTCCGGTCCGCGAAGAAGTACTTTGACATTTGATAAGGGAGGGCTCGCAACATGATGACGGATATTGAGATCGCCCAGCAGTGCCGGATGCACCCGATCGCGGACATCGCCGCCACCGCCGGTATCGACGAATCCTATCTCGAACAGTACGGCCGCTATAAGGCCAAGATCGACCCGCAGCTGCTCAAGGATCGCGCCGAGCGTCCGGACGGCAAGCTCATCCTCGTGACGGCCATCAACCCCACCCCTGCGGGTGAGGGCAAGACCACGACCTCCGTCGGTCTGGCAGACGGTCTGCGCAAGATCGGCAAAAATGCCGTGGCTGCGCTGCGTGAGCCGTCTCTCGGTCCGGTGTTCGGCGTCAAGGGCGGCGCTGCCGGCGGCGGCTATGCGCAGGTCGTGCCCATGGAGGACATCAATCTCCACTTCACCGGTGATTTTCACGCCATCGGCGCAGCCAACAACCTGCTGGCCGCCATGCTCGATAACCACATCCAGCAGGGCAACGCCCTGGGCATCGACGTCAAGCAGATCACGTGGAAGCGCTGCGTGGACATGAACGACCGCCAGCTGCGCCAGATCGTGGACGGTCTCGGCGGGCGCATTCAGGGTGTGCCCCGCGAGGACGGCTTTGACATCACCGTGGCCTCCGAGGTCATGGCGGTGCTGTGCCTCGCCAGCGACATCACCGATCTCAAGGCGCGGCTCGGCCGGATGATCGTGGCCTACACCTTCGACGGCAAGCCCGTCACCGCCCACGACCTCAAGGCCGAGGGCGCGATGACCGCGCTGCTCAAGGATGCGCTCAAGCCCAATCTCGTGCAGACGCTCGAGGGCACGCCCACGCTCATCCACGGCGGTCCGTTTGCGAACATCGCCCACGGCTGCAACTCCGTCACCGCAACGCGCATGGCGCTCAAGCTGGGCGACTATGTTGTGACCGAGGCCGGCTTCGGCGCGGATCTGGGCGCCGAGAAGTTTCTGGACATCAAGTGCCGTCTGGCGGGGCTGCGCCCGAACGCCGTGGTCATCGTGGCCACCGTGCGCGCGCTCAAGAGCCACGGCGGTGTGCCCAAGGCCGAGCTGAACACAGAGAATCTGGATGCTCTGGAAAAGGGTCTGCCCAATCTGCTGCACCATGTCAACACCATCCGCAGCACGTATCACCTGCCGTGCGTGGTCGCGATCAACGCCTTCCCCACCGACACGGAAGCCGAGCTGCGGCTCGTGGAGGAGAAGTGCCGGGAGCTCGGCGTGCGCGCCGTGCTCTCCGAGGTCTGGGCCAAGGGCGGCGAAGGCGGCAAGGCGCTGGCTGAAGAGGTCGTGCGCCTGTGCGAGCAGCCGAGCGCGGAGGCGTTCACTTTCTCCTACCCCACCGACACGACGCTTGTCAACAAGCTCAACGCCATCGTGCAGCGCGTCTACGGCGGCGCGCAGGCCGTGCTGACCCCCACTGCCCAGAAGCAGGCAGAGCGGCTCACGGAGCTCGGCTTCGGTGATCTGCCGGTGTGCATGGCAAAGACACAGTACTCCCTGTCGGATGATCCCACTCTGTTGGGCGCACCCAAAGATTTTGCCGTCACCGTGCGCAGCCTGAAGGTCAGCGCCGGCGCGGGCTTCATCGTTGCCCTGACGGGCGAGATCATGACCATGCCGGGTCTGCCCAAGGTCCCCGCCGCCGAGAAGATCGACGTGGACGAAAACGGCAGGATCACCGGTCTGTTCTGAGCTGCCGGATAACCGCATATGAAAAGAGGCCGCGATCGTGTGATCGCGGCCTCTGTGCCTTTGCAGATATAAAAATTCGGAGCAAGCCATGCAGCTTGCTCCGAGTGGTCGGAGTGGCGAGACTTGAACTCGCGGCCTCATGGTCCCGAACCATGCGCGC
>OIWQ01001113.1_pt1 | contig 33241 bp, 31 predicted proteins | sample 1587571 | NCBI WGS metagenome assembly OIWQ01 (sample SAMEA3888910, study PRJEB22519) | human gut metagenome | biome: human gut; feature: human-associated habitat; material: faeces | place: Denmark | collected 2010 | reverse complement strand
TAATCATTCATCAATATTTTAATTTTACTATTAAACATAAAAATAGATGTACTTTCACAAGCACATCTACATAAAATCACTTAATTAAATTAAACAAAAATCATCACCATGAAGAAAGAGTTTTATTAATAAAACTCTGTTTAAGATGTATTGCTAAATCTTATAATGTCACATTATTCCAAGTTCTTCTAATTTCGAACTTAAAGGTTTCCATGTAAATCTATAATCTAATTTCTTATTTATATTGTCATTAAGTTTGTCACTAGACAAAACTTCATTTATCACATTATCAATGACTTCTCCAGATTTGAACGTTTCTTCAACTTTTTCTGTGATAAGTTTGTCTGCTTCTTCTTTAGAGATGAAATCTTCTAAAATGTCGATAAGTTTTCTATAAGTTGGATTTCCATTTTCATCTACACCAGAAATTACAGCGTCATTCAATATGTCATTTGTGATAGAACATTTTATGAATGGTCTATCACTTTCAACAGATCCTATTCCAAATACCAATTCAATCGATGTAGTTCCATCACTATTAGTGTATTTGAATGGAACGACTGCTGGTTCTCCGAGAACTAATTTCTTTTTCTTTATTATTTCACAAGCTTCTTCGAATGAATTCGCAGGTTTTATATATGCGTTGAATTTAAGAAGATCAGCTGGATATTCTCTTCGCAGACAATTGTTAGAATCACTTTTGAAAAAGGGAGAATGTATATTAGAATTTGCCATTATCACACATTTTTATTCTAATTATTTATTTTAAAATATCATATTGTTTTGGATGATGTTCGTGTGAACAGAATGTGTCTTACGTATAGAAATAGAAAATTATGTTAAAATACTGCGTATCAAAACACTTATAATAAATATTTTATCAAATACGATTAAATGTTTAAATGGGAACTATAAAACAAGATAAAGAAGTTTGGGAACGTCTTTTGAATGGAGTAGCTCCAAAAGTGAACCAAGCATTTGGAATAATGTCAGATGACACAAATGCAAGGCCTCAGCAGAACACTTCACAAATCAATCAGAATTCATCACAACAGCAAGCTAAGCAGACAGCACCAGTAGACAATGGCCTTGGAACAAATTTCGAAATTGAGCCATTGTTCAAAATAGATTATGACGGTGATAGGAAAACAGTCAGGAAAAAATGTGGCAAAACTGTAAGAAGAATAGTCAATCATATATTGACAGATTCTCTTATTGAGAACGATTATGTAAAAGACAAAATGGAGCAAGACACTGAGACTTTGACTGAGCTTTATATGCAAGTTGAAGTCAATACAATAATGCAGAAAGCTATTTTAGATCTAGTGTCTAGAGGAAATGCTGCTCCAAGAATGATAGAAGTATTCGCACAGCTGACAGATAAGATCCAAGCGATAAACAAGCAGATTGTCAACACTGAGACACAACTTAGAAAAACTTATCTAGATCTTAAATTTGAGATTAAAGACAAAGAGGCAGAAATGTTAGATTATGCGAGAGATGAGAATGTGTTGATCGATAAAACTGCACAAAAATCAGTAGGAAACATAGTCACTTCACCAAAACAGCTCATTGAACAGGCAAAACTAAAACACATGGAAAAGATCAAAAACGCGAAAGAAACAGAATTTGAAGAAGAATAATTATGGTTAATGAAATTTTTATAAGAGAAGAAACTGATCCATATTATGTAGATGGTGTATTAGAAACTGGAAATACTACAGAAAACATAATTTCTAAAATAAGAATGTTTCTTGGGACTGTACCCGGTGATGTTCTTGGTGATGACAACTTTGGAATAGATATAGAGTATTTAGTTTTCAATACAAAACAAAGTGCTAAAGAAATAGAGAAACAGATAAATGAAAGACTACTTTCATATTTAGGAAATATTGGAAATGTTAGTGTAGATGTAAATGTTAGTTTTGGTCAAGATGTAAATGGAGGAAGTGATTATGCTGTCATAGATTTTAGTCTGAATGGTGTCAAATCTATTGGCATATTAGTAGACCAATGATAATTTTATAAACTAACTTATAAAATAAACAAAAATCGATTGTATAGACATGGCTTTTGATGACAACGTAGATAAAAGACAAGCGCAAGAAGAAGATAGAAAGAAAAAGCGAAAAGTATATTCAACAGCTTTAGTAGATCAACTTATAAAAGAGCGGTCGATGGGATATGACATCCCATTCGACGCTTTCTATAATAGAGATTTAGAATTAAGAGCTCCTGGTGTCACATTTAGAATGACAGATGAAGAAATGGAAGAATATCAGAAATGTTATGATGATGCATTATATTTTGTGATGAACTACTGTAGGTTCATGACAGACAATGGTAGAGCTTTGGTAGATTTGCGTGACTATCAGAAAAGAGTAATAAAAGCTGTGACAGATGAAGACTGGAATGATGAGATCAATGATCTAGTTCCAAAAAACAGAAGTCTAATTTGGACGGCGGCGCGGCAGTCTGGAAAATGTGTAGTTCCTTGGACAAAGGTTCGTGTTAAAAATGAACACACTGGAGAAATTGAAGAAATACCTCTATATAAATTATATAAAAAGACAGATGGTGGTCTTTCATTTATAGAACATATCAAACATTTTCTATATTATATAATGTCCAAACTGTAAGTTTTCATAAAAACATCATTTCACAACATAATATAAAAATGAATAATGCGGACCTCTGTGCCCGCAATACTCATTTTATGTCGTTTAAAATTATTTGATAAGTTTTCTTAATTCTTCAATTTCATCTTTAAGCTGTTTTATAGCTCTTATCGCAATCACGCTTAATTTAGAATAATCTACAGATTTATATCCATCATAATCTGTATTGACAACTTCTGGGAAGTACTGTTCAATATCCTGAGCAATCACACCTATTCTTTCTTTATGCTGCTCGTCATCTTTATAATTGAATTTCACTACATCTATGTTCGCGCACATATCAAGACATGTTTTAGGATGCAATGATTCTAAAATGTCCTTTTTTCTATAGTCAGATGTCTGATAAAAAGCTTGTGCTGTTATAGAAGTTGTAGTTTCAACCAATGAATCGATTGGAAATGCAGCATAAAGATAAGTTGTTGGCAAGCTTACATTAGCCGCAGCCAAATTAAATACACCTGTGCTTGTGACATCATCAGAATACTCTAATGGAGTAATGCTGCATTGATGGTTGTTCCATGCATTATAATAAAGATATAGATTTCTAGAAGTGCCGTTTTTATATACATATAGTTTAAAATAATTATTTATGTTGCGTACATTTGTGAATGAACTTGATATACTTCCACTATAATTTGCTTGTTTAGAGTATATTTGATTTTCAGTACTAGAAGAAGTAATTTGTCCTCCATATATCTCAATTGACAATATTCCAGAACCAAAATTTCCAGATACGATGAAAGACCTATTATATCTCATCCATCCTGAACCTAATGAACATGAATATATGTTGCGCCATGAATCTGAATTCCCAGCACCAGACATATTAGTAGTCTTATAAGGTGTGACATTATATATTATACTATCAAGAGATTTGACTTTTCCCTTTCCAAGTAAAACATCAGTTTCACTATGTGTAGTATCATAAAAAGACCTGCTATAAACAGCAGTGCTTGGAACACCAGTTGAACCTATATTGTTCACATATAATGAAGCGAATCGTTTACTATTAGTTCCGATGTTTAATATATTATCGCTATCTGGTATCAAACTTATAGTGACATTATTGGAATTATCGACTGGAACAAATGTCGTTGTGTCTGTCCAAGGCACATTAACTGCAGCGTTACCTTCAGAATCTGTTATGAGAGAATAATATCTTCCAGACACAAAACTTGGATAATTGACATGTGGTACAGTGATTGTAGCTGTTGGGAGACCCACCCAGCCAAATGTCTCATGAAACTTATTGTACACTTTAACCAATCCTAAATCTGTGGCAGATGCGATAGTAGTTTTTTTGACATAATCAGCTAAAGACTGGTGAGCAGTAAGAACCTTTGTATTGTTAGAATAAAGGCATGAATCTGAACCTATATAACATTTAGAATTTGAATATGTCTGTGAATTAGCAGATTGTGCAGTTGAACCAACAATGAACAATTTACCTGTGCTATTAGTAGATCCAGCAGTATTTTTTGTGTCAGTGTAAGAAGATTTTATTGTAATCGTTCCATTTGAATTCGTTAATGTTATATTAGCTCCTTCTGCAAAATTGAGAGGATTTGAAGATGTAGTATTTGCCAATATTTGAGATCCTTTCAATTGAATTGGACGCCAAGAATTAGTATATGATTTGATGAATCCTTGCTGATTTACCCAAGCATGTGTAGCAAAATCTTGAGAATTTGTCCATGACTTAGTTGCATAATTAGCTAATAGATTTGTTTTTGTGACAAAACCACCATCAGATGTAAGTAAATTTTCAGATGATTGATTACTATAAATTTTGAATCCACCGCCTTTACTTACAATATCATTTTCTGCTAAAATCGGCCTGTTATTGTATGATGCTAAATAAATTTGACCGCCTATATTTTTTGGATATACTCCAGCATTAGAATACGTAAAATAAACACCATTTTCAGTACGCAACCATCCGGTACAGCTTATATCATTTTTAAAACTTGCATATATATTGCCGCTAACATATTCTAGTGTAGCAATGCTACCACACGCTGCATATTGTCTTTCAGAACTGTAATAACCATTACCAAAAAAATTCATTGGTCCTATTCCAGTTATGTGCCTAATTGTTATAATGCCTGAGCCAGCAGATTCTTCACTTTTTGATGTGAACAGGAATCTTAATTTTTTAAATGCATTTGGTGAATTGCTATCATTTTTAAATGATGTGAATACATAATCATTTTTAACTGCGATAGTATTCCAATAATTCCATCCAGATACTTCTCCTTCACCAATTGTTATAAAATCATTAGGTGCATGGTTTGTCGCTGCTTGGACTTCACAATAACAAGATTTCTGACCAGATGCAGAAAAATCAATTATAAATTTTTTGAATTCACAATATAAATCATATGCTGTCAATGTTATGCGTATAAAAGCACCTTTCTTACTTCCTCTAATAGCGTCATAATCCTGTGTGAATACACCAACTTTATCATGATCTGACACATCTTTTACGGTCCATGTCTGTCCTTTATCTAAACTTTCTTCCACCACGATATATGCAGGATCATAACACGACAAACGGTTAGCGAACATCAATGGTTCAAGAGCAGCTGTTATTGGAGATGTAGCATCCAATCCTGTAACAGATTCAGATGTCCAGTTGACATAATTGTCATAAATACTGTTTTTAAGTCCAGATGCTGTCAGAATTTTATCCCAATTACTCCACGCAGAACTTTGGTATGTACGCATAAATATTTCTGGTGTCTCATATCCATAAGCGACTTGTGTTCTATTAGCTGTATTAGTCTGTGAACCATTAAATTTTGTATCATAAAAATAAAAACTACATCTACCAGCAGACATACTAGGAGCTCTTTGTGCTATAAGATTTGGATATAATGTAGTATCTGCAGCAGATTTATTGGATCCATCGTATTTGTATAGTGCTCTTTGATACGTATCTCCATTCACAAACTTATCATAGTCAGTCTTTGATACATATGTAGTTATTGGAATATCTCCACCTCCACCAAGTAGAATTTTATTATTATTAGATCCAGTCTTAATGAAAGAAGAAGCTGTCACTTCACCAGCGCTATTAATAGTGCAGTTTCCTCCTGTCACGATAAGACGCGTCAATTGTGCCATAAAATTAAAATATATCGTTTAAATATATATTTGCTTATTTATATAAACTATCATATTAAGCAAATCATTATATATTTAGTGTATATTAACAAGTATGCATTTGGACAAATAAATATTTAATCATTGAGAAACAACTTATAAATGTGCATGAAATTAACAAGAATCATCAAAAACATAATAGGTAAATTAATAGAATTAATTGAAAAATATGAATACCGTCATTCATATTTAAATGAAGATGACATATCAAAGAAAATAATACAAACAAATAGCTTAAAAATTAAAGTAGATTCAGATACTGGATTAGTAGAAACTACACACATTCATAAAACACAGCCATACACTGTCTATAGTGTGATATTGGAAAATGGATTAATGTTAGAAGCTGCTGACAACCATATAGTTTTTAGAGAAAATGGCGATATAGTTTTTGTTAGACATCTAAAAAGAGGTGATCTAATTTTAACAAGATATGGAAAATCTAAAGTTGTATCAGTTGATAAGCTGCCATATAGAATATCGATGTCTGATCTTTCAGTTGATTCAGCACGTCACACATATTATACTAATGGTGTTTTATCTCATAACACTACGACAGTGTCTGCATTCATATCATGGATGTTAGTATTCCATGCTGACAGGAATATTCTAGTAGTAGCGAATAAAGAGGCGACCGCGACAGAAATCGTGAACAAAATCACAATGATCTTCAAGGGCTTGCCATATTTTTTGAAACCTGGATGTATTTCTTTTGGTAAAACTAGTATTTCTCTTGAAAATGGTTCACGGTTGATTTCATCTGCTACAACAAATACTGCTTCAATTGGTTTCACTATACATTGCATACTTCTTGATGAGTTCGCACATATACCAGAAAATATAGTTGACAATTTCTGGCGCTCAGTTTATCCAACATTGTCATCATCAAAAATTTCACAATGCATAATAACTTCTACTCCAAATGGAACTACTAATAAATTCTATGAGATTTGGTCTGGTGCTCTTGATGGAAGAAATTCTTTTTTGCCAATAAGAACAGATTATTGGGAAGTTCCAAGTCACGATGATGCTTGGGCAGCAAAAATGAAAGCAGACTTTGGTGAAGAAGAATTCGCACAAGAATTTGAACTACAGTTCAATATAAATTCTAAAATGCTTCTTAAAGCATCTGACTTAGTATTCATAGACAAATTGTCAAAAGATTATGTGCATAAAGAAATTTACACATCATCATTTTCTCCATATTCACAATATCTGAATGATGACAATTTATATTGGCATCCAAATTTTGATCCAAATGAAATAGAAGAAAAAGACAAATTCGTGTTCTTAGTAGATTTGGCAGAAGGTACTGGACAGCCAGACAAAATGTTCAAAAATAAGAAAAAGACACCTGATTCAAACACTATCACAATATTCAAAGTAGTTCCAAATTCTATTGCGAATATGAAACGGTATAGCAATATATCATGCACTGTAGGAGATGCGTTTAGATTTATCCAAGTTGGTAGATATGACTGCAACTCACAAGATGAGATATATTGTGGAAATGTATGTGCAGCATTAGCATATGATCTAATGAAAGACGATGATAGAACATCTGTTAGAATAATGGTTGAAATGAATTTTAATGGTAAAAGTTTCTTACAAGCAGTGATGAAACATCCAAATTATTGTGACGGTACAATATTAAGAACATACCACACAAAGCCAATTCCAGGTGAACGACAGCGTAGACGGCTTGGTTTCAAAACGACATCAAATAAAGAACATTATTGTTTAAGAGGAAACAAACTTATTGGAATGAGGCGCATCATACCAACTGATTCTAAAACTTTCACACAAATGAAATCATTTGGTTATGTTAGAGGAAAACTTATGGGAATTGCATGTCATGATGATTTGAGTATGCCTGTTTTCAACCACATTCCAAGGATGTTAGATGAAAGTACCTTCATTGAATGGTTAGATGACATATTGTATAATTTAGAAGATGAGAACTTAAAATACAATATCAATGAATTATTAGAAAAATATGATATGGACAATCCAGAAATAGAAGATTCGACATTTGATGCGATGTATAATAGTTCTAGTGGTTCAACGAATGTATTTGAATTCAACCCTTACACAAATATCAGTATCAATACACAGTCGATGAATCCATATTCAGAAAATAATTTCAGATAAAATAAGAGAGATAAATGATTATCTCTCTTTTATTTAATGTTTGATTTCTTGTTTCAACCGTTTTATTTCATATAGTAATTTAGCATTCAATTTTGAAACTTCATCTAATTTATTTTTTAATATAGTAGTCTCATCATCATCTGTCATCTTAATCTTTCCATACATAGTATGAACATTGTTTTCAATGTTTCGAGCAATTGTATTGATTTTATTAAGCTCATTATATATAATTTTTTCATTTTTCATCAGCATTAACTGATTTTCATTGATGTCTTTTTTGAAATTATTATAATTACGCTTAAATTTTATAAACACAATGCAGCTCAAAATTGCATAACAGCTTAAAATTGTAACAAATACTAACATGTTTATATCATTTTTTTATTGACGCGTCTTTCTAATATTTCTTTCAACTCATCATTAGACAATTGTATGTTATAATAATTATCATCGACATGAACTCTAATATATGAATCATTACGTTTGCAGTTTTCTATATCATTAATAGTATCAATTAGTGTTTCATTCGTGACTAAACCATTATGATAAGAAGTGATATAAAATTTATCATCACAGCATGGCAGACCAATTGGTAAAGAATAATCCATTTGGAATTTAAGATAACTTTTTATTCCATTGAAATCATTATCGAATTTTGTCATCAATTTAAAATCATAAAATTTACCATCATCGAATTTTCCAACTTTAAAAAATAAATCTAGTCTAAATAGAATTTGAGATGGATCAATCGTCGCGCAGGTATGATATACTTTATACTTACTAAATTTATTTCCAGTAAGAAAATCTATTGATCTAGAAAATCTAATGTCTCCACCTTCAGACAGCATATTCAAAATCCAAATATTGTTTTCATCATTCATGCAGTGTTCATGAATGAATGTCAGCAAATTTGGTGATATTATGTTGTCATCATCTAAAACAATCATTAAAGGATTATCATGTTTAAAATAATTGTTTTTCAGATCTTCAAGAGGAGCATTCATCAATGCTCCACCATAATTTGGACCATCACTTTCTCCTTGATAATATACTGCAATCTGTACACCAGACTCATTACATTCTTTTGCTAAACACTCAATGTCATTATCGTTCCATATGCAATTGAACCTGTCTATACACAGTACCCATAATGGCGTTATTGACACTTCATCTTTAAACACATTTTTAATGTTCACCAAAATGTGTTTTAAATTATTGAACTGCAGAACGGGTGTAACAAGAAGTAAAGTCTGGTGCATATTTTTCGATTAATTTTTCATCAAGCATTGGTCCAAACAAATTGATAACATTGAAAAAGAAATATATTGGCTCACTTTTAACTTTATTTCTAAAAAATTGAAAATTGTTAAGTTCATCATCATAGTTTTCCAATGATTTCCTTATTTTATTCAATATGTCATTCGGATCATCTTGGAACTTATCTAATTTATAATAGTTTGGAATAGGGTAGTCTTCAAAAGTAGCAGCATTAGTGTCATTGTCGACATATAAAATACATTTGCGGTAAGCAGCTTCTCTTGGACACATTTCTCTTCCATCGAATTCACAGAAATCTACATACACTTTAGCTTTATCATATATTTCACACATCTGCTCTTTTGTTTTATGATGTTCTTCATCAATGAAATCGATGTGGCGGAATTCGATGTCTGGAGCATTTGGTATTAAATAATTTTCAACATACCGGCGAGTTTTTCCCTTTATAGCATTATATAACACAATATTCTCTTTTTCACATTTCTTTGGAACAGAAAAAAATTGGTTGTTGATTCCATGTTGGAATTTTAAAATTGGAGCTCCTGGAGAATAATGTTTGATGTTTCTTAATGCACATTCAGATTCACACAAATGCATCATTCTGTCATTGTATTGTCTCAAATAATTGAATATGTTAGCGAATGACAATGAAGTTGATTCTGGAGCAAAATTCTGTCTACCAGTTCCAAGCCACCATATCATAAATTTAGATTTCTTGAATCTAGTTTTGAAGATTTCAAAAATTTCAAAATTGTCGACTAACATTTCTGGAAGAACAAAGACATTGTCTTCACTATCTTCAATGTAATCTGCTCCAATAGTATCTACATCATATAAATTTGAAAAATAATTGTTTCGTATAAAATATTGATTATAAGCATAATTAAAAAGCCAAGCCTTTCCTCCAAGCTTTTTTAATGTTGCTGCTAACATATTAAGAACTTCAGGACCACCTCCAAGTGCTTGCTTAGTATTCGCCCATATATATACTTTTGTGTTTTTAGTAATTTGGATCATAAATTATATTTAAATTTTAAATTACCAGTATCATAACATTTAAAATAAGAGCGGCTATTCATTATCTGTGTTTCAGTACCGCTTCCATCCAACATATGACGTTGTGTTTTATATCTTTTCAATGTTTCTCCTTTAGAATTAGCCCAGAAATAACCAGGAGCCGTATATCCTATGAATTTGAATCCTAGTTTATAATAAACATTTCCTTTAGACCAGTCTCTTTTAGCATATGTCACTATTGTTTTAGCATTAGCAGCTTTTAATATTCTACAAGCATACTTGAATAGTTTATCTGCTCCACCTATAACATTATATCCTGCCTTTGTACATAATCTGTATAATTCATATGTTTCATCTCCTTCGTTTGTTCCAAGAATTCTACGAGATTTTCCAAATGTCATCACTTCAACCAATTCATCTTTATAAAATAAACCAAATTTATAAGAAGAATTTATATTTCCTTGTAAATGATTTTTATTTATGAATTCTTTAGAAGTTTTTGAATCAAGTTCTTTAACTATACATTTACGTGCATATATTTTATTCTGGTTTACATGCAAACGGTTTTTAAGCATTGAAATTATCAAATCTTTATTATTTATCCAGTCATTTTCCCATATATGAATAAGTTGAATTCCCAACTGATCACATTTTTCTGTCTTATTCAGATGATACATTTTTGGTTTGTTGGTATGATAATAAAGACCATTGAACTCTATAGCTATTTTAAAATCTGGTAAATAGAAATCTAATTCTAATGGAGCAATCACTTTCCTTGTATTAGATTCATATTTTATATTCCATTCATCCAATAATTTCTTTAAAAGTATTTCTGGTCCAGAATTGAAATTCAGTGGATTGCATTTAGTGCAAATTTCAGAAACGAGCATACGTTCTTGCTTCGTCCTGTTATTGAATGTATTTATATCCATTTCAATATCACCATGGATTTTACAGCAGTTTTTAATTATGATGGTGTCATTGTCTGTATATTGGATATTTAAGCCACGAGATTTCCACAGTTCAACAGATTTTTTTCTTTGTGATCTAATTCTTTCTACTTTATTTTTATCCAACTGTAGTATATTATCTACTTCATATCGTTTCTTAATAGTTTCTTTAGCTTTAGCATAAATTGAATTTGATGAGAATGGTGATGATGTTTTGGCATTATATTTTTTATGTAGAGTTTCTTTACGTTTGTCCTTTATCTCGTCTCCACGCTCATTATATATTTTATGCATCGATAAAGAAACTGACGTTTTATTTTTAATAAGTATACCAGGATCATTATTTCTACATTTCGCAGAGCAGTATTTAGAATATGAATTGTTTTTGAATGTTATTTTATTGCCGCAATAACATTTAGGACACACATCTATATTGTGTACAAGACGATATATACTCTCTTTTATTATATCATTAGATGTAAAATCATTATAACGTTGTTCTAAATATGAAATCCATCCATGATTTTGAATAACATTCTTAGAACAACGTTGTGGAACTAGCATATCTGTGTTGTTAGTCACATATGATATTATCTCTTTATCTAATGCTATATCGATCATTATTCATTAAACTGCTTACCAAAGCGTCTTTCATAAATATCTTCAAGCTTATACTTTTCATCAATAGCAATCATCATTTCTTTTTTATATGCTTTGCGTTGGTTATAAAAATCTGTCAAAATCTTTGGCAAAAAGCCTTCAAAGTCATTTCTATAAATTGCTCCAGATGTACATTTTATCTCATTATCTTTTGGAATGTGGTTCTTATCACGTTTAATGAATGTATCTGGTGATATGTTGAATTGACGCATTGTGGTTGGGTACAAGCTAGCAAAATCAAGTGCAATCACATTCTTATATATTCCTGGAATCGGGTCATACACAAACGCTCCTTCATATCCTTCATTTATAGAACTCTTATTTCCTCCACTTGGAAAAACTTTATTTTCTCTATATTGATATTCACCTTGAACGATTTCCAAACTACGCACTGGACTAAAAGCTGTCAGAGCATCTACATGCATAAGATTCGCTAAACCAAAAAACGCTGAACTTGTTTTAATCTTTTGATCAATTTCACGGATAAGAATACTATCGACAGCATTATAGAAAATATATTCTGCTGGCCGCTGCTCCCATTCATCTTTAAAACCAAGTTGATGTTCTACTTTTTTCGCACCAACTACAGTCTCAGAAACCCAATCAAGTTTGTTAGATTCTTTAACTTCAACAGCCCTATCCCATTTTGCATAAATCTCCATATAATCATACATCATTTTATGATTTGGAAGATTTATATTGTCGCTTTCAGCTCTCATTGGACGGTATTTTGTCCATGTTCCAGAAGGAGAAATATAATCGACATTTATTCCAAGCAGCTCACAACGTTTCATAAGATATGGCCAGTCGAATCCAAAGAAATTCCATCCAGTAATGCATGATGCTGGCCTCACATGATTATAAAAGAAATCATTCAATAAAGCGATTTCATCTTCATGGAAAATATATGTGAATTTATATCTTGTTTTGAATGTAGAGCAGTGTTCATCTATTTTTTTCTGAATCCATTCTATCTGTTCACTGGACATATACTTTCTGCCAAAAACAATTACGCTATCATCGTGTACCCATGATATAGTATTAATCATTTTTCTAGCAGTTTCAGGTTTCTCAAAACCTTCTTCATCTACATCGACCTCAATATCACAAAAGAATGTATCTGGAATATTCAGTTCATGTATGACATTTACAGCAGGATTCTGATTTATCAAATCTATTATTATCTCATGAATACGTTGAATTCCTAGAAATCCTTTAACTGGAACTTTAACGACAGGTTTGAAGTCCCATGATAGAAATCCAGGTTCTGGACGGTCAGAAGCTTTAGCATATTTCCATTGGAACATTTGGTTTGGAGGAATATTGTATGTTAAAAATGATATTTTACCTTCAGAATTAACATAAGATAAAACTATCTGTTTACATACATTTCCATTATTGTCTAAACTATCTCGTAATTCTGTGTTTACTATCATTTTTATAAAATTTATTAATTGTTTCCAGTTCCTTCTCCAAAACCCTTATCTCCTCTTAAAGAATTTTTATGATATTCACTCATATCATTTAAAGAAACTTCTTTGAGAGAACTCAAAAATACTGGTACATGAATGAACTGCATAAGTTTGTCACCAGTTGTAATATAAACTTCTTCATCTGAAGTATTGACTACTCCAATATGAACTTCGCCATCATAATCAGAATCTACAATTTCAGCTGTATATGAAAGCCCTTTCTTTGTTGAAACACCAGATTTATTCGCTGCCATCAGCATAGTTCCTGGCTCAATACCAACTTTAACTCCAGAAGGAATAAGAATTCGCGCATGTGGATAAAGTTTGATCTGCAGTTGGTTTTTACCATTATCATCTTTATAGACAATATATTCTATACCAAGATGTTCATTATCTACATTTTTATCTGTAAGATCATTATAAAATTCGTTATTAAAATTAGGAACAAAAAAATCAATACCAGCAGCCTCCGATGTGCCACGTACAGGTGATTTTACATCACGGATTAAAGTAAACAATACTTCTTTCATTATATTTTTAATGTTTAATTATGTGATTTATAAATATTATATAATTATATGTAATGATTTATTTGTATGTTCGAGGATATTTTGGGAAATATTAAAATTGAAGAATACATCAATAAAGACAATGTATTCAATGAATTTAAAGAATCTAACCAAAGGCCATTCATAAATGATGACAATGATTTTTCTGAAAATTGCAGAAGATCTGCTTTTGTTTTGAACAAATTAGATGGAACATTCATTGCTTTAAAATCATTAGTTCATAATATTATACCGACAAATGCTATCGCTAGTGTACAGACTGACATACAATCTAATCATTTAGAAGAAGCTAATACCAAAATATGTAAATACATAAACAGAGTCATAAAAGTAAAAAAGGCGTTAAGTGTATTAAAACCATCATTAGAATTATTAGTGCAGATAATCGATTGGGCAGTCAACAACATTGAAGAGACTATGGCGAAATGGATTTTGTCTAAATGCCAGATAAGCATACTGTTCATTAAGAAAATTTTATCATTTTTCCAAGAATATGTATTGTTGGGACTTAAATATGTTTTTGTTGGAATTTCATTTTTGAAAGGTTCATGGCTTGCTACTACTATTAATGCAACAGTCATGGCTTTATTACAAACAGTAAAAGCATTGAACATCGGTATTTCATATGTAATAATGGCACTTGAAATGATTTTAAATTCCATGCCAAATATTTTTTCTATTGGTGCAGAACAGATATGTTTCTTGATGACACCAAAAAGCGTGACGAATTCTATATGCAACATTCTGAACACAAATAAATCTGCTGTCGACAGGATTCCAAATGTTTTGAAAGAACAACTATCTAATATAGAACTTGTGCAAAAAATAAAAAACAAGACAGTAAAAATTTCTATAATAGCAGCAGGTGCAGCAGCGGGATTAGCTTGCGCTTATACAGAATTTGAAATACCATCTAACATATGTAAACTGATAGAAATTGCAGATCCAGCAAAGATTATATCAATGATAACTAATATTTTAAGATATCTTTTAGATCCATACGCTTTGCCAAAATATGAAGAGCTTCTTCCAGTTGTGCCAGGCTATGTCATATGGTTGATAACAGGATTTGTGCCAGCGGGTCACAAATCATTTGGAATACCAACATATCCATAAAATAAAAATGGATGACATCATTTATCACCCATTTTATCTTTATCTGATTTGAAAAATCTATCTCTAATATATGTCGGAGTAATCGTATATCCAACTCCGGTTAATTCAGTTTCTGAATAATGTTTAGATTGTTTGACATGCTGTTTTCTATGAAAAATTCTAAACACTATTCTTTTTATTTTTGAAAAGAAATTGGCCGGCATTCTATTATTTTAGTTTTTTTGAATGTTGGAAAAAATATTATCTCGTCAAATAATTTATAATATTCTTTATACTTTGGCGTATCATAATCATCTAACAATGTGATATCTTCAACATGTGATTTTGTGATTTCATTCAATGAATTTTTAATTGAAACAATGATGTCATAATTGATGTTGCTATTAATGTATATTATTCCTGTATATCTTTTAGATTTCGCACTCAAAGAAATCAAACGTTCTATCTCAGAATTTATAATAAATGAATGTGAAAGTTTTAAAGGATTTAATCCAGAGTCTTTTATTAAAGTGTCTACATCAATTATATAAAATGTGTTCAAATTTGTAAACACATTTTTTAGTTTTCTGTATGTTTCACCTGTTATATAAAACTTCATTAAATGATTCCATTTCTTCTTATAAATTATATATTATTAGTTTTTAGATATGTCTCTAATAGAGCTGCTTTCAAAGATTCTTTTATGACAGCAACATCAAGTTGACTAACAATATATTCTACAAACAATTTTGAACCATTTTCAAATTCATCATTAGCGATATTGAACACATTAGTACTTGGAACATTCAATGTGATGTTCATTTCAATGTCGATTGGTTTGCGTTTGCATTTGTCAACAAGAATTTTAATAGGTTTCATATCATCTGATATGTTGATACAATTTTCTTGTGTAGTTTCTATATTGTCGTCATCTTGTTTTTTTCTTTTTGGAGAAACATACACTGCTGATTTATCTTCTTTTTTAGCTTCAACAACAGTGTTAGTAGATTCATCAACACATTTATCATTAACTAAATAATCATCCAAAGAAGGAAGTTCATAAAATGGACCTCTATAAGTAGGAGCGATATATCTAGTTTCACCTATATGAGACTTGTCTATAGATAAACTTTGTCCAGATCCAGAAGCACGGGCTATATCATCTAATGCTGGTATTTCTACTCGTTCTTGTGTTTGGACATCTGTGAAAGTTTTAGAATTGATTGTTTCAATTTTCCATGGGTCATTTGGCGAATTTATCTCAACTACAAATTTATGTTTAATATCTCCTGGTGAAGCAGTCATTTTTGCTACAAACCGTTGGTTGCAAGATTCTCCATCAGTAAAATTATAAAAATATTCACCATCATATTCTGTAATATTATCTAATATACTAATGGTACCTTCATTCTCTCCGGCAATCCATTGAAAATATCTATTTCGTTTCATTTTAAATTTCTTATTTTAATAAAGTTGACATTCAATATTTTAATCTCATTCATTGATAAGATTTCCATACTGCTGTTTATATTCGTATTTCCACATGACATCTTTGTACTCGTCATCTGAGAACCATGATAAGTAGTCTTTCCTAAAATTTGTAAGAGCCTCTTCAAAATGTTTTTTATAATTACCATGTGAAATTACATTTAAATTTCTTTCATACATAGCGAATGTATGTGTAGTTCCTTTAATACGCCATACAACAGAAAGTTGTGTATCATATGGAGTTTTCTGTGCGACACCATATTCTATAGTAATAGGACCTTTCCATCCTTCTGGCTCAACATCTATAGTTTTTACATCATTCAAACAATTGTTGAAATCATATTTAAATGGCATTTTCTGAATTCATATTATCTTTATCAGTTTCTTGTGTAGAACATTCATTCATTTTTTCCACTTCATTCACAACCTTGATGACTTGTCCTTTAGATGCGACTGCACCGCTAACTTTTCTACATCCAAGCAATGCTGCTCCAATTCCAAGCATTATAATGCATTTATCGATAATTTCCATCACATTATTAGCTTCACTAGTGTTTAAAAAATAAAATGTCACTCCACAAGCGACTATAAACATCGCCAATAAACACAAAATGACGCCAATAGTGCCAGTGGCAGAAGTTTTGCCACTAACACCACTGGATATCATTTCACCAAATGAAAATTTATATTTGTTTTCAGGTGTTTTACACATATTACTTAAGTAACACTTCTTTTATTTTTGATTCTTTAACACTAGCGATACGCCATTCTGATGTGTCATCTTTCCATTCTTCTGCTACAATATCAGATGCATCTTGTGGTGATCCTGCTTCTACCAAATAAGCATAAGATGATTTCTTCATTACATCATTTCCTGCTTTATTCACTTTACCAGTAAATGATTCATATTTTACTGTAACTTCGAAAAATTTAACTTCTTCCATGATTTAAAATTTTTAAAATTATAAAATAATGTTATTACTTTTTTTATCTTCTTTTACAGGTTTATCCCCCATTATAGATTCATAATTTCCTTTAGATGTGTATTCTTCTGGAATTTCTCCACATTTAGCACATACATAAACTGGAATAGGAAACATTTGTTCAGTTGGTGCTCCAGATAATATTGGTGAAATCTTTTTAAGAACTACACATTCTGTAAAAATTTTATTTCCACATTTTGGACACACGACATTTGGAGAATCTAATATCATTTTCATATTGTTAGCCTGTGCTCCGGCCAAATTCAAATCTTCCATATATTGTATTCTTAATTATTCTAAATATTTAAAGTGTCTTTCATAAATATGTAAAGAATCTGCATGCCAATAAATTTCTGGCACATCATCAACATTTACACCATTTTTATGCAAATCTGTAATAAGTTGTTTTGCCACATATTTAGCCCAATACAAATCATTTTTGAAACCATACACAGCGTCATTAGATCTCATCAAAACAATGTACACCAATTTATTGTTTCTGATAAACTGTTGGGTAGCAAATGTGCACATAAAATCATTCTTACCGTCAGAATTCCATTCATACTGCATTGTTGGACGTGAATAAATCATACATGCTCGTCTTGTTGAATTATCTTCTAACAATTGTTCTAAGCAATGTTTATACTGCATTGCATTAGCTGGATTATATATACACCATCCATAATTAGAATTAATCCATCCATCTATAGAAGCAGTAGACTTCCAAATTTTAGGACAAACTCCTGGTATGTCATTCACATTCAATGACATCGACTTATACCAATCTAATTCTCTATCTGCATATTCATTCAATTCTCCAAAAAGAGCAGTCTCATTATAATCAACTTTAAAATCAGCATTGATTATCTCAACAGTCTTGACGTCTACTTTAAGAATAGTAAATTCTCTATTCTTATAAAGACGTTTGAATTCATCTCTAATATCTTGTGAAGTGTTTCTAATCATTTAAATCAATTTTTAATTCATCCAGTTTATTAATAATCTCATTATAAATGTCATTTATATCACGATATTCATTATCAACACCTTCAACATTTATAGTAATGACATTTTTAGTTTTTATTTTCTTAAAACATTCATTGAACAAAGCCAATTCCTTTTTGACATTTTCTACTTTTTTATTATACTCAAAATTAGATGTAAATGATAATCCATCATCATGTGAAACAATAAATTCTGGTGAAGCAGTCAAATTTATTACACATTTATGTTTAATTGGAGCTAATGATTTGTCATAAGAATTGATCATCTCAATAATTTTCTTCTTATCACCATTACGGTAAATCTGACCATATACATATTCTCCATACCAAGAACGGTCCATAATAACAATATTTTTTGGAGATCGTCTACATTGTGTTTCAGAAGAATTTATAACAAGTAATTTAAGAACTCTTTCCCTAAAAATATTAGTTTGATAAACAAACGGATCCTCACCATCTGCTGTATGAGGACCCGTCGAATGTATCATACAAATATCTTTAGTGTCTTTAAAATTTGAAACAATCTTATTAATAATAGTACTTTTACCTAAATTATCAGGACCTTCAAATGTCAATACAACCATAGATATTGTATATCTTATTTTAAAAATTTATTCATCAGTAGATGAATCTACTTGTGAATCTGTCGAAGAATCTTTTGGAATCATTCCAAGAGAATCTGTAAGCACAACTCTTACACCTTTATCAGAATCGACGAAATTACATACATAAGCTCTAAATTCATCACCAACTCTAAATTCTTTACTATCAAAGCGTTGTTCGAAATCAGGAGACATTACAGTTCTATGAATCAAACCAGAGAACAACCATTCTCCATTTTTATCTTTAAATTGGACGAATACACCATTCTTAGAAACACCAGTTGTCTTTACGTAAACATCTTTTCCAATATAAAGTTCTTCAGCAATTTTGCCAGGAAGAATTGTATTAAGATATTTCTTATAAGAAACAATAAAGCCAGATTTTGGAACATAATTCGCAATCATCACAGGTACTGTTTTACCAAGCAATGTTGTAAAATCTGTTATTATTCCTGCAGCTGCCAATGAACCTGGCATAAAGCATTTGACACCCATAATATCGACGATATAACCACCGCCATTGATTTCTTTTACAACTGCATTATATGCGCATGTCTGTTCATCAGGATGTTCAAGTTGGCTCATGAACTCTGCTTTAATCTTAGAAAGATGACCTTCCCACAATGAAATTCTATCACCCTTAAGAACTTTAGCCAATATACCAAGATCTAGCAGATCTTTCTTAAACTTAGAAACAGTAAGAGAATTAGTGAACTGCTCAATATTTGGACATCCGATTGTTTCAAGGAATTGACGTTCTTTATTAAGATCAATAACGCCAGTCATACCAGTCGCAGTGTCAACTGAAATTTCTGTAGGTGAAATTCTATGCACATCAACAATGTTGTATATAGTTCCTGGAATAGCATCCTTAGCATTATCGACTGCGATGTCTTTAACAGCTTGTTTGCTTATGTACTTTTCATAAAGTTCTTTTGCATATTTTTCATGACAAAATACTTTAGTAAACTGTCCAGCTTTAATATTTCTATTGATCTTCAATGAATTGCCACCAGTATATCCATTATCATATATCGACCAATCAAAATCATTATTAGGCTGCTCTACCCAATAACCTTTTTCATCTTTAAATCTCATAATAATTACCCCTCATTAACAATTGAAATCACAACTTTAGTAGCAGTAGTCTCAGAATCAAACAAAATGCGATCTACAACATAATCACCAGATGGAGTTTTACGACGGCCTAGAATAACATCGAATGTGTCATCAGTCTTATCCATCATTTGAATGAATTTTTCACGGAAAATAGCAGCGCGGATCTCATAATCTGGTTTAGATTCTAATTCACCTATTTTATAAATGAAATTCGATGGCTTATCATTTCCTTTCTCATCTTTACCGGTAAAATCTTTAACAAAAACATTTGTTCCATCAACATAAAATACAAGAGTATCTTTACGAGGATCTACCTTGATAATGTCAGACGTCTTTATCACTGATGAAATTGTAGTAGGCTCAAGACTAAATTTGACAGGATCTTCTACATTAAATACGACATTATTGAATACATCATCTGGAAGATACTTAAGTTCTGAAATACGGAAACCATCCATTTTCATTTTCAAAATCGATGATGTGAAAGAAATTGATGTCGCTACATAATCTTCGGTATTGTCTTGATTTTTAAGCTTGTCATACTCAATATCAATATCGAAATTACAATTGCCCTTGTCATCAACATCAGAACCAAAACGTTCAAGTATTTTGATAAGTTTAGGAAGATGAATCAAAATACCAGCTTTAATACGCTTATTGCCTAGTTCAGATTCTCCTTCATTTTTAACGACCATCATATTACAGTCTGAAAATGAAATAAGCGAATAACGCACAGAAGCTCTATCTTCAGAAAATGTTTTTGCTATGAAAGCATTACTAGTAGTGTCTATCTCAATCAACAATGAAGGACGTATTTTAGCGAAGTTCTTCAGATAATTGATAAATGGTCCTACTTCACCATTTAGATTTAGTTTTAAAAGCATTAATTATAAATTAAAAAGGTAAAACAATATATTATCTATGTTAGAATTTTACTAACAAATATTATATAAAATTAAAGCAAGAAATATTAAATTCTTGCTTTATGATTACATATATTAATTATAAATTTCATTTATCTTTAAGCTGTTTCTTTAGTTGTGCTATTTCATTTTCTAAAGAAGATATTCTATCATGTAGTTTATCTATCGCAGCCAGTGCGACGACACCAAGTTTATCATATGATACACTCTTTATACCGTTCGTTTCATCAACAAGCTGTGGATATACTTCTTCTACAGACTGTGCAGAAACACCTATATCCATAGTTTTTGTCTTATCATCTTTCCAATAGAATTCTCCCTTTTTTATTTTTGCTAATGATGAGAAATCAATATTTATATCTGATGTAAAATGCTTAAGTCTTTCATCTGATGTCTGGAACAGCTTTATAGAATTATCTGATACTTTCTTAAAGTATATACCTGTTTTGTTATCATTTAATATTGAAGAGCATGTCAGTTCTGTTGTGCCTTTATTTATGACTTTAGATGTGCAGCCTGTTATAAAATATATTGGTGTGGTATCCTTCTCATTATACACAGGAGTCTTTATTGAAACTGCACTTTGTTCAATCCATTTAGTAGTATATGTTTTAGTATCATTATAAGTTCTTGTTAAAACATACGTCTTTTTATTAGAATGATCTTCATTTTCTGCCAAATCATTTAAAGAAACATTGTTTGCTGTTACACTTCTTAAGAATAAATTAGAACACTTCATTTTATAAGCAGCGTCGACTGTACCAAACGGGACACTTCCATCTTTTAGATAACAAAATATGTATTTATTATCGCCAGAAATGTATGGGTCATTCAAGTTTAAAGTGAATGGTATTATGAAATTTGATGGATTCACTTTAAAATTACTAACTGTACACCGCGCAAATTCTGTTCCTGTCCAGTACACTGGTGTATTATTATTTTCTTCTACACCATCAGTTGGTAACCCAGGCATTGTATCTGCTTTATCTGCTTTTAATACTTTATATGATTTTGTTTTTTCTTCTATACCAAAATACTCACTATTAAGATTTAAATTGATGTCTAAAGTATTTTTAATTTTAATAGTGTTCTTGTCAGATTCTTTAATGCTTGAAAAATTAGCTCCAAATGGTTTAGATGCATTATTATCATTTGTTGTGACATTCGTCTCGTTTTCAACTTTTAAATCTTTAAATACACCATTGTTACAGAATACTTTATGAGAATCATAAGAAGTATCATTTTTGTCAACCAATTCTGCTATATTGATAAATGACGATCCATTGTCATTATTGTTATATCCTAAAATATAATTAGTGCCTATACTAGCATCATCATATTTTACAGAAGAATTTAGTATTCTTTTGACTATCGCATCTACTCCTTTAGTGATATCACCACTTTCTCCTTCCTCAACTTCTTTGTCAAGTATACAGTCTAATAAAGTATACGGATATATCTTAGAACCATTATAATCTAAAATATACTGCTTATTTCCTGTCATAAACTAATTATTATTCAATTTAAATATTTATTTGGTAACTTATTCTGTGGTTCCACGTAATGTTATGTTTATTGGTCCATTCAATGCGTTTAAGTCCTCAGAATATTCAATGTCATTATATGAAGTGAATCCACCTCTAAACAATGGATAAATGTCATTGACATTTAAAACATTTCCCATTTTATCAGTCATATTTCGTGTTAGAATTATGTCTCCATATTCATCGATGCCATAATTTCCAGATCCATACAATCTAGAGTTGTTCTTGTCTGCATCAAAATATATCGAAACAGAATCGACACCATTCACACCTTCTACTATTCTAATCAAATCTGAAACTGGAATCCTGTCTCTTCTGGTATTTGAAATCAAATAACTTGAAATGGCATTTATTATAGATGATTTTACTGCATTGAAACTATAATTGCTCCAAATTTGGATAAAAATGTTTATGGCAAAATTTACAAAATTTGGATCTAAAATCTTATTTTCAACTGTGATTATTTTTTGTCCAGAATCATCTATCAAATTAAGTATTCCATTTTTTTCATCATCAGAAAGCTTAAATCTATCTTTAGAACATGTAAAATAATTCTCAGATGCTGAAATACGTTTTGTGATGTCTGGAACTAAATATAAGTAAATGATGTTGTCATCTAATTTTGAGTCATCATATTTAAGTTTTAATATTTCAACATTTTTCTGAGCGTCTATCATCTTATCATACAACTCTTCTGCTGCTTGAGAAGTCTTTCCAGTTAGTAGTACTTGCTTATTATAGCTTTCTTTTAATGAACTATAAGTTTCTTTCGCAGTTGTGTATTCGACATCAATTTTAGTGTCTTCTGTCGTAGCGAAACCTCTAAATACATCTATTATAGAAAATATATTTAGCTTATTTAAAAAATACTTATAATTGATGTCATTTCCCAAAACAAAACTTCTAGAAACATTCGGAACTAGTTTTCTAGTTATTGATGTATTTTCTGCTTCTGTACCAAATAGAATCTCAGATCCTGGAGACAAGCTATAAATAGAATTCAAATCTATGTAGTCACCTTCTGGTGTATATCCAGAATCTTCAAATTTCCAGTATCCCTCATTCAAATCACCATAGACATTTCCATTTACACCTGCACAAATAAGATATTCGAAAACAATTGTAGATCCAGACTGTGGCACAGCACCATTCAGACCAGTTCCAAAAAACACATCTACTCCACCATTTATAGATGGTTTGATCATACAGCATTTTTGGTTATATCCCATATCCAATAATGACACGACATTTGTCCATCTCTCATTGTTGACATAGACATTCATGAAAAAATTATCGATGACATAACCAAGTTTATTAGCAAAATTGAATGACTGCAAAGGTTCTCCAGTTCCAGTAGACTGCTGATATTTGACTTCTCCTTGGATTATAGGAATTTCAATATTTGAATCATTGGTACCAACATGTAGTCTCATTACCGGTTCTGGCAAAATCATTGTATATACTAGTCCATTACCAGTATTCTGGATTTTAGAATAATTTTTGACTGATAAAGTCTGGCCAGCATACTTAGATGACATATTATATGTCATTATAAGTGATCCTCTTGCACCAATTCCAGATGAGGGATTATGTCCAGTCAAAGTAGCAAGACCTCTTATGCTACGTTCATGGTATGCAGTTTTTATATTTAGTTCTGTAATGGTATTCTCAATGTAAAAAAGAATCATTCTTCCCAAATGTGTGACAACATTTATAAGCTGTCCAAATGGAGAAGCCATAGTAAATTCATCACCATTGTTTCCATATACTTTTTTAATGTATGTCATTACATCTGAAAGCATTTGTTCAAATGATAACCTATTAGCACTAAATATTTTAAAACCATTTTTTGATGCCATTATAAATTCACATTTCTAATATTTAAATATTTATCCAATGATATAAATATATCAAAGTTGTGGTAGTAAGATGAAAAATATCATTACGTCATTCATCATATTTTTAACGCTAACATTAACGTATGCTTGTAAGACGCAGAATATTCAGACAAATGAAAATGATAATAGCAATTTTTCTACTATGTATTATGTGTTAGATGACACATTGCATAAATCACAATTAGATTCTCTAATTATAGCAGACTCTTTATCTAATCTAGATACTTGGCATAATATAACATTACTGACGAATGACAACAACATCGTCAACCAGTATTTGTATATTAAAAATAGAGGTAGATCTATAATTACTTATTCAGTAACATTTATTGATAATGACACTATTTTCTTATGTTCTAAAAAGATCGCTGAAAAATAATTATTTTTATTATTATGGTTTTTGGATTTGTACCATCTAAAATAACTGGTAACGAAAAAACATTAACATCAGATTCATTTGGCACATTAAATATTCCAAATGAGTATTCATACCAAAATCTGATGTCTCCCATCATAAACCAGAGGTCATCATCAACTTGTGTTCCATGTTCTATATCAGCAGTGTATGATTATTATAATGCAGTCAAAAAACCAAATACACAACATAATAATAAATTTTCATCGACACATATTTCAATAGATCAAATCTACAATGCAAGAACAAATAGTGAGGAAGGAATGAGTTTTAAAGAAGCTCTTACATTCTGTAAGAATACTGGTGTTGTGACAGCAGAAGAATATGAATCGAATAATTTGTCTAAAGCAGTAAAAATAAAAGATTTCGCTAAAATAGGAAGCTCTATAGTGATGAAATATTCATTGATAATCAATGGTCCAGGTCTAATAGCTATGTTAGTTAAAGATGACTATAAAACAGATTTTTGGAATGGGAGTGGAAATTATGGAGGACACGCGGTATCTGTAGTTGGTTATAATGACAGTAAAAGCTCATTCATAATAAGAAATTCTTGGGGAACATCATATGGCACAAATGGTTATGCTTTACTACCATATGATGATTTTAACAAACGTGTGATAGAAGCATGGGCTATAATTATGTAGAACATTAAATATAAAATGCTGTGATTAAAAAATAATTTAGGAAACCACTTAGTTTCCTATTTTTTATTATAAAAGTTACTACCAATAAATATTTAAATATACGTGTTATCATTAAATGATTGTTTACAATAAAATTAATTCTAAATACATAAGTAGACATATCAAAGATATGTATACAGATCTTGGATATGATTATAGACATTCAATTTTTAAAAAATCTGTTTCTAAGATTCTATTCCAGAATAAGAATGTCGCTAACTTTTTAGAGCAGTTGCAGAAGCCAATAGTATTTTTAATTGATGCTGTCAAACAGATTCGTTTACAATATATGATTTCACTAGACAAAAAAGACAGAAACTTGAATTAAAATCTATTTGCCATGAGACAATTCATCTATCCAGACATACATATATTCAATAAAAAGGGAATTGAAATACCACTTTCTTATAAAAGCACACTAAAATTAAAAATAAGCAGTCCAGTAGGAGATGACGCTATTTATTATGGTGCGCTTGATAATGACTACAACATATATTTTAAGCAGATAAAATCTGGAGGAAGGTTCACCAAACCATCAGCTAAAGATGATCCTGAAAATCCAGGCTATACATACACAAAGGCTACATTAGAAATATTAGGAAATGAAGAGAACACAGTAACAATAGGCAATTTGTCTTGTAAGTATGAAAAGACACTGAATTCGAATTCTTCAAATGATGAATATGATATTGTAGATATTCTACCATATAAAAATGTAAAAACTCTATTAGAAGAAAATGCAGTAAATAATGAAATTCCGGGGTTTCCTAGTCTAACATTCCAGACATCTGTAGATTTGAATGAAGTTTCTGTCGGTTTGGTAGAAACAGAATCTTTATATGTATTATGTAAGTCTAATACCGGTGAATATGATAAAATACATAACGTTTTTAAGTCAGATGATTTTAAATATGACATTCTATTTTTCATAGACAATAGACTACAGAATGATTTTAGATTCTTTTCGATAAAAAATGATGAGCTTGTCTGGACCAATAAAATTAGTCTAGATTTATTGAAAGATGATTTTAGAGTAAATGTGGGGTTTTCAGCATCTACTGAAGGTATATATGAGCAAGAAGTTTATGTATGTCTAGTAGACAAGGCTGATAAGAACAACATATTTCCAATAGGTTCTATATTGTTGAAAGCTGAAGCCATAGGAGAAGATGAAAGATACCAGACTTTATATGCGAACTTTGGTCTTCCAGATCCAAGTTCTTTACAAGATGTATTCAACAACACAAATACATTAGACGCAAACCAAGACTACATCACATACAATAAAAATGCAAAAAAATTATTTTTGTCATATTCTGATATTTTCCCATATGTTGGAACATATAAAGCTCTAATGAATGCAGTCAATGTTCTTGGTTATACAGATTTGTTTTTTAAAGAATGGTACAAAGATCTAAACAAGTCTAAAGATTTTGATGCTGGTTATGTCGCTTATGATATGTCATATAAAGCTGACAGCAACATAAATTCTATAATGAACATTAATCTAGAAGAAAGAATTAAACTTAAAAAGCTTAATTGGATTTCGATGTTCTATAGAATAAATGAAGAGCTCACAAATGAATGCAATGATGAATATGGATTCCCAATAGCAGAATCTGTCTATGGTTTCGATGATCCGAACATAGTTCCAAAATTGATTTCTTTAAAAAACTGGCTTGAGAAATATGTTATTGGAGTAAACTGTAGAATAATTGATGTTGGTGGAGAAGGAATATTTTTCGAACGTTATCACATCGACACATATGGAACATTCCAAGAAGTAAAAGAGTGGAACAATTCTAAAAACTTAGCTCCTTCTGTAAATGAGACAGAGACAAACAATGTTCTATTAGATTCATCTACATATATAAATGTCGATGTATCTTCAAATGACATGTACACATCGTTTGAAGATTTGAGCAATATTAGATTCATTGATGTCATAGATGGATATCTTGCAAATGATGGAATATACCACAGCATAGATGAATTGGATTTGAATGAAAGCATCATAGATGATTACGTATTCGTTGGTAGCACAATAGAAAATAGAAATACATTTGAAACTTATGAAATAAAAGCATCTAGTAAAGTAAATGATTTTCTATTCAATGATGAATATCTTTTCACTAATAAGAACTATGATCTAATAGATTCTTCAATTGAATTTTCTTCAACATTACGTCTGCATGATGATACACTGAAATTCTCTCCTTATGATTTGTATAAGGGTTTTGGCCAACATTCTATTTTTACTAAATTGCCAGTTATAAAAATAGAAAGAGCGAACATACGTTTCAAGAACACAGATTGGAACAGTTCATTACTATACAAAGTAGATGTAGATATTGAAAATGAAAATACTTCATATTTAATAAAGAATTTTAAAAACAATACTATAATTGGAAAATCTAAAGACTACATAAATCTAATTCCTCCAAAATATAGTTTGTCTAATGATTCTTTAGAAATAACATTGTGTCCTTGGAAATCATCAGAACCGTTCACATTCGAAAGATTCACAAATTTCGAATTTGAATCTGACAATATATTTGATGAAACGTATGACAGTTCAGACAATATCTGCACTCCTGTAAAAATTTATAAAAATGACAATACTACATTTGGATTAAGATATAGCAATGACAACATATATCATCTTCCAATGTTCTTAATAAAAGGTTACCAATTTGATGATTTAGTAGAAGATGCTAAAAATATAGATCCTGAATCAGAATTCATTTTAGAAATTTTAGATGGAAAAATGATTTTTAAAGATGATGAACACAATAGAATAGTTTATCTAAATTTCAATTTCGACTCTAAAGCTAACAAGCAGACTATAGAAGTGAATCTCGAATATCATTCAGATGATTTTTCTATAGTAAAATATGAAAATAGGTTCAGCCATTTTATAGAAGGTAAAAAATACAAATCATTCTATGACAATTATTTAAATGAAAATTTAAATGATTTGATAAGTTATGACACTACACATTATATAAAAGTTTACAATTCTGGAAATTTCACAATTGATGTGTATGCAAGAGATTTGCACAACAATATATTTGCAGCAGCATGCAAAAATCATGTGAATGTCATTACACCAGATATAAATTTGTCAGCATTTACGAATGTTAAGAATGATAAAGCTACACTTTTAGAAGATAAAAAGTTATTACAAGACAATTTTATAGATTTCTGCATTTATGACACTAATTACATAATCACAGATTTCACAAAAAATGTGGTAGAAGGAGAGACATACGACCAAGATGCTAGTCTTTTGATAACTTATCCAAGTTATAGCTATAGTTTAAGCAATCCAGAAAGTAATGACTATATAAATTTCATCGATATAAAAGACAGATGGAAAATTCTTGGTTTAGATTCTTGTTTTCCAAATGTCAACATTAATAAAAATGACACTGGCACATATGAAAACTATTCTTTAGTACTAAAAAAGAACTCATATCATAAATACATTGATGTAATAAATGATTATGACAAAGATGCAGTGCATGTCATTTACAATGAAAAAATCTATAAAGCAGATTCATCTATACTAAATGCGACTGAATATCTATATGAAGATGATAATGACTACACATTCACTAATACAAATGTGATTTATTACAATGAATTGGGAGGTTATCCAATCTGTCAGACATATGGCCAAATAGCAAATGATAAAGCATTCAATATCTTTAATGACACTTATTCTGGAAATTATAAATTAGCTGTCAGAGAACAAGATGACCGGTCATATATGTGGGGCAGTTTAAAAGCATTGTCTACATCTAATGTTAGAAATAGCATATCAGCTATGAAAAAAACAGTGCTAGCTAAATTTGAAATACCAGACATTACATCTTTAGACAAATATGAATTTCCAAAACTACCAGAGTATGATTTTGACTCTTTATTAGACAACGCGTCAGCAGCATTATTAGATGAACTTACTAAGCAAGAACATAATAAATCATTCGTAGACGTCTCAACTAATGTGAGTGACTACTTTTATGGCAAATTAGCCAATATAGATTATATAAAAAAATCATTTGTAGATGAAGCTGAAATACAAAAAACTTTAGATAACAGCAATGAATTGTTTAAAGTAAAGAATGAAAGCTACACATACTATCCAATATCATTCGATTTTACTGTAGAAGATAAGATTTTTGATCTATTCGATTTTAGAAAAAATGTGTATGCTTTTAATAGCAGTCCAAATGATAGCATCGATTCATTAATCACTGACCAATCAGTGTTCAATGACATCATAAATTACTACACATATGTTTATAATGGTACCAAGAGAAATTTTGAATCGTATGATAACAGTACACATCAAACTACACAAGAGGGTGAATTAGTGTTCATCAAAGATTTCATTCTTAAAAAGCAATTGCTCGAAAAGGATGTACTTCTAAGTGACGATATTACACATAAATCGATTGAGCAAATCATTACAGATTATTTAAAAGCTGAATTCGTATTAAATGAATCATATGTAAAAGCTATAGTCAAAGCAATATTCACAAATTTAAAAAAATCGAAAGTGAATAAGAATGACTATGTAAATGATTTGCACAGCAAGATTAATACATCATTTTATAAAAATGTGTATCTATCATTGTTAGATGAATGCAAATCATTGAATGCTTTATTCTCAAATGTCGATACGTTAAATATAAGTGGAATCGACACAACATTATTAAAATACATATTCTTTCAAATAAGTATCGATGGTGATGAATATACTAAACTTCGTGGTAATGTTGATTTTGAAATATTGCTACGTAATTTATGCATCATGTTAACAAGTCTTGACAATGATGATGAGATTAAACTAAATTCATATGTATGTTTAGTGTTCACATTCTTTATTTATATAGCCGAACAGCTTATTTCAAACATCTTAAAAACATTAGAAACTATAGCTATTTCTAAAATAGAGAATGGCAATACATACACATGTAGTGCGGATAACATGTTTTCGTTGTTTGTCATTGCGACAGAACCGACATTTCATATGAATGCTTTGTCAAGTATGTTAGCTTCATTAAAAGCTCAACGGTATTTATTGTTTAAAGAAACTAAAATTGGTACATTAGACAATTCTTTATTTGAAACATTAGAATCAGAGCTAGACAGCAATAAAGCGGTCAAATCATTATATTCAAACTTTATAAATAGACACAACATCTATAATGATATGCTGTTAAATTACATCTCCATTGAAAATGATATGTTAATCACCAGTGGATATGTCACAAAAGGACACATTTCATTATCAGACAACACAGATCAAGATGTTCTATATGCATATAATACAGATGAGTTTAAACTAGAATTATCTAAAAATGACTCTAATTATGCGAATGATTTTAGAACTGATATTGAATATAATTATGTTAAAGTTCCAGATAGTCAGATATATCTCAAAACATCATCTTATGTGAATGATGGTAAAAAGCACGTCAAAGACACTGACAATAGAAATGTTATGCCAAAAATACAGGATATTTTGGCTAAAGACTATATTTCAGTTTATACAAGGCCTTCATGGAGTATCGATGTAATAGTCCAAGAATTATCTGATGAGACAAGCTCAGTCATCAATGAAGCTTTGCCAGAAATAGATAGCAGTATGAAATTTTATACAGTGACATATCTATCTACAGCTTGCGCTCCAAAACTACAGAAAGGTGACGTTGTTAAAATATCTTTCAAAAATATCCAGACGAATGAATATTACGCGGCTTCATCTTACACGATAGTCTGCCAGACAACGAACAAATACATATACGTCATCGCTGGCAAACTTAATGATGAGTTCTTATACAATGATAAAGAAAAAAATCTATGGGTTCCAGGAAATTTCTATCCATCATCGGATAAAAATGGAAATCTGATATACATATATGATGAAGATACATCAGAGCAGTTCATCAATTGTGAACCATCTGAAAATATGATCAATTATGTAGAAACGACAGTTAATGGTAGTGATAAAGATATAAAAATCTATTCTAGTGTAAAATACATCGATATGAAAAATATCCCAGATGATTTGCATAAAGATGACTATATGTATTATGTGAAAAGAAGCAAGAATCGTTTTTACACATATATTGTAAAAGATGAATTATCCGGTGAGAAAGAATTAGTAAAAATATCATTCGATGATAATGACAAGTATAGACTTTTCACCAAACAAGTCTATGCTCTATTAGAAAATTCAAATACTTATGTACCGATAACTATAAAGAGAGATGGAATAATAGAAAAAATAAACATGAAAATGTCATATGCGAACACTATGTTTGTAAACTATCCAATGAAGATAAATGAATCATTAGAAGATGAATATGGAAACACTACTTTACATATCGAAGCTTCCAATAAGAATAAAGCGTATTTAGATTTCATAGACAATACATACGCTTTGTCGATAAACAAATTCAATATAAATGAAGGTCTTTATGCTTGGATGAACTATACAAAATATGAAAATGACAAGATAGTTCCAAACATATTATCAGATGACTCAGATATCTACAAATCAGTCAACTCATCGATAAATGTGACACAAGACGAATCATGCGTATGTTTTTGCCTAGATAGTATACCAGAAAATTCATATGTATACTGGAAAGTGTATAGAATGATCGACAATCTAAATGAACATAAATTCATGTTTGAGTCGTACAATCCATATCTTTATTTAGACTATAAAGACAAAGGAATTTATGATATAGAAGCATATACATATGACAGATTTGGCAATCTGACTAAACATATGTACAAAGGAGCATATGTCATAGAATAAATATTCAAATATTATCAAAATGTAACATTATGGCGTTTCTTTCAAGACTTTATGGAGCCCAAATAAATAAAGCCAGTCTTTTAGCTGCACACCAAGGTGCCGGCACAATATTGACATTCGATTCATCATTAGATTTTCCTACTCCAGAAATGTTGGCATCTAAGGGTGTAGAATCAGGTGTATTAAAACCAGATGAATACTACTATGCTGGTGCGACATCACTGATGCAGAAATTCGACTATAAAGACAGTTCAACATTGAATATCTATGTAGATTCTTCATCTAACATAATGTATAGATGGAAACATTACACTTTTGAAGAATGGAAAAAAACTCACTGGGATCAAGATGAAGATGGAAATTACATAGAGCCAGTCGAACCAAAACGAGAAGACTATGATACAGATGAAGAATATGATGAAGCTTTATTAGATTATAATAATTCAATTTATCCAACATCTGATGTAGCAGATGCTTCTAGAGGCTGGACATACGTTCCATGTGCAGGAGGAGGTTCGGGTAGTGATCTTTATTGGGAAGAAATATAATAATTATATCTCGAGAGAAAATTTTCAATAGTTTCTAGATAATCTAGATATTCTAGATTCAGTATTCATTCCTATTCCAGTCTTTCAATCCATTTTTTCTTATTCTAGATCTAGACTAAATATTCTTTCTTTTCTTCTTCATACAAAGAATTTTATAC
>OIWQ01001112.1_pt1 | contig 33255 bp, 26 predicted proteins | sample 1587571 | NCBI WGS metagenome assembly OIWQ01 (sample SAMEA3888910, study PRJEB22519) | human gut metagenome | biome: human gut; feature: human-associated habitat; material: faeces | place: Denmark | collected 2010 | reverse complement strand
AAAATAAAGTTCGGCACCTGCGCATCCAGCAGCTCCGGCGCAACGTAGCGGATGTCCACAAGCGTTACCCTGTCGAACCCATCCGCAATAAGCGGCGCAATGCTTGAAGCGAACGAATCCCTGAACATTATCAGCGACCGTCCGCTGCTGCTGTTCGGATTTTCTATTGTCAGCACGGACTTTGACCCATGCAGGAACATTTCGTACGGATCGCGCCCGCTTAGCGCTTCCATGTCGTATACGTCAACGTATTTTCCACTCTCGTAATCATATACCCTATAATCCGCAATGCTCCCGCCCTGCATATAATACAATTTGTCAGGCTTCAACGGCAGCGCGCTTTGGGCATAATATATGCCGTAGAAGTCCGTATCCGCATCCGCCGCGGTGTATTCCGCCGAAGCTTCCGCGCCCATGCCCTCGGCAAGCTTCTTTGCCGTGTCAAGTATCCTCTCCTGCCGCCAGTGAAGATCCGTCTTGTAGTAATCGTCTATGCCGAGCGTGCCGGCAATGTCTATATATTCGGCGTACATCATATTTGATGTAAGCATATCCTTCAGCTTGTCGTAATCTATGCTCAGGTAGCCGTTCGCATCGGCCATAAAATAGTTCTTGTCCGGAACAAGGCTTAAATACGCCTTAATACCGTTCGACTCAAGATAATTATCGTAAACGTAGCCGAACCGCTCCGCCGCATGGGCAACGCTGCTTTCATTCAGCGGATAGTCCATTTTGCTTGCAATGCCGTCAACTATATAAATGCCGTTATTGTCGCGCTGGGAAAATACATAATATGTATTCACGGCCTTAAGCGTGCGGAAGGCGTCCCTAAGGGGGAACTGATCCAGCTTATACTGTTCGTATTCGCTCATAAACTTGCCGGAAAGCACACTGTCTATGCTGAGCTTTGGCATCGTCGCCAGCGCGCGCCTTTCGCTGAGGGATTGCGCGTCGTCCTTTTTAAGCGTTCCCCATATTGCAAAGCCGAATATTATTGCCGCCGCAAGCGCAACGGTAAGTATGCTTTTAAGCTTGGTACGCATAAGCTCTCCTTTCCGCTAAAATCTGAAATACAGGAACGGGTTGAACGACCCGTCTATCAAATACGCCGTGCATAGGCAAAGCAGCGCCGCAAGCGCCACAGGCTCCGCTATCGCCATTATCGCCCCGCCGATGCGCGTGGCTTCAAGCTTCGCCTTTATGCGCTTAGGCCACGGCGTTGCGCCAAACGCGGCAACGGTAAGCGGCACGGCGTAGCTTCTAAGGTAATATAAAGCCTCCGTATTATCCGCCGCGTTTGCGCCGAACAGCGCGGCAATCGTCTCAAAGCCTTCCTTAACGCCCGAAGCGTCAAACATGATGAAGCACAGCATAACGAAAAGCAGCGTGTATATATGCCCTATTGCTCTGTGCTTTTTGATAAAGCCTAAAAGCAGCGTTTTTTCCGCGATCAGCAGCGCCGCGAACATTATCCCCCACATGACAAAGTTCCAGTCCGCCCCGTGCCAAAGGCCGGTAAGCATCCATACTATTGCAATGTTCAAAAGCGCGCGCGGCCTTTTCACGCGGCTGCCGCCAAGGGGGATATATACATAGTCCCTGAACCACGAACTCAGCGACATATGCCATCTGCGCCAGAATTCGGTTATGCTTGCGGCAATATAGGGATAATTGAAGTTTTCGGGGAACGTGAAGCCGAATATCGAGCCAAGACCAATCGCCATGTCGCTGTATCCGGAAAAATCGAAATACACATGCAGCATGTATGCCGCGGCATATACCCAGTAAAACAGCGTGGATTTTTCGCCGCTTGCCTTGAATGCGTTCACAAGCTCCGCAAGCACGTTTGCAATAAGCACCTTTTTACCAAGGCCCAGTATAAACCGCCTTGCGCCGTATGCGGCCTTGTCCGCGCCGTATGCGCGCGCGGTAAGCTCCGCTTCAATATCGCTGTATCTCACTATCGGCCCCGCTATAAGCTGGGGGAACATGGATATGTACGCCGCAAACGCAACGTAATCCCGCTGCGGCTCAACGTCCGCACGGTAAACGTCTATAACGTAGCTTATAAGCTGGAACGTATAAAAGCTTATGCCTATGGGCAGGGCAATGTTAAGCGCGGCTATTTTGAGGCCGAATACCGCGGCGAAGCTTTCCGCAAAAAAGTTGGCGTATTTGAACACGCCAAGCATGCCAAGGCTCAGCACAAGGCTTATTATAAGATATGCCTTTGCTTTTTTCGTTCCGCGGCTTTTGCCTATAAGCCGCGCGAATATATAGCCTTGGGTTATGGACAACACCATAAGCACCACATAGCGCGGCTCTCCCCAGGCATAGAATATAAGGCTCATCAGGAGCAGCGCCGCGTTTTTAAGCCGCCGCGGCATAAGGAAATACACCGCTATTGTCAGCGGCAGAAAGCTATATAAAAATGCCGCGCTTGAAAACAGCATGAACTGCTCCCTCCCTTCGTTTGCGCTTAGAACGCTATCGCCTCGTCGTAAACTATCTCCGCGTTTTCATAGGCGGCGGTCAGCTTATCGCGGAAGGTGTTCACCAAATCCTCTGCGCCGTATACGGATACTATGCAGCCGCTAACCTTGGCAATCACCATCTTGTCCGGAAAGCCGCACATCCATTGCTTGGAATTAAGCCCATCGCGTATTGCGGCGCACACGGCGTCCGCATCGGCGGCGTCCTTCAGGCGGAACGCTCCGCAGGTGAACGTGTTGGCGTTCATCATGTGCATAAGGCTGGCGGCGGCGTCAAGCTTGTCCACCATGTCCGTCGGGAAGGAGGTGAGGTATGCAACCGTATCCGCATCATCCAGCGCAACGTTGCCCGGTGCATCGTCCTTCATGTTCGCTTCGCTCATGTCGCCGCCTGCGGCGGGGAACTTTTCATCGTCGGTATAGCTGTCCCACACTTTATTGAGCACATCCAGCGGGTTTCCCGCGGTTTCGGCCGTGCCCTGCCCGTTTCCGTTCGCGGCGCAGCCAACCATGCCAAGCGCGAATATAATGGCCAATACGGCCGCAATGGTCTTTTTCATAAACATATGTCTCCTTTCGTGCCTTGTAAAAAGGCATATACGCTATTATAAACGGTTTTCGGGCGGAAGTGGTTGCATTTTTATAATATATTATTTGCGGCATCAGGTAATGCGATGCGGCGGCGCAGAAAAAACTTATTCTGCCTATTGCGTTTTTTGGCAAACAGTGGTATATTTGTCTCCATTATAAAAACATATGTATCTGATATGCGTACATTTGGCCGTAAATGTACCGTGCGGAAGGAGTTTGGATATATGAACATTGCTTTGCTGGGATTCGCAACTGTCGGCCGCGGATTTTACGAGCTGCTTACGGAGCGGCCGCTTTCGCTGAACATTTGCGCCGTGCTTGCGCGCAGGCCGCTTGAGGGGCTTAACTGCATGGTCACAAGCGATTTTTATAAGATACTTAACGAAGCGGACGCGGACATAATAGTTGAAGCCATGGGCGGGCTTGAACCCGCGCATGAATACATATGCGCTGCGCTCAGGGCTAAAAAGCACGTCGTTACAGCCAACAAGCAGCTTATGTGCGCATATTATGATGAGCTTACCGCACTTGCGCGCGAAAACGGCGTGTCCTTGCGCTGTACTGCGGCGGCGGGCGGCGGCATACCGTGGCTCAGCTCCCTTGCCCGCGCGGCAAGCGTGGACGCTATAATATCCGTAAGCGGCATAATGAACGGCACATCGAATTATATACTGGACGCGATGAGCCGCCGCGGCATGGATTACACCGCTGCGCTGAGCGATGCGCAGCGCCTTGGCTACGCGGAGGCCGATCCAACCGCCGATGTATGCGGGCTGGATACGCGGCGCAAGCTGGTGCTCAGCGCAAACATAGCCTACGGCGTATCGATAAGCGAAAGCGACGTGCCGTGCTTCGGCATAGCCAATATTACGGCGGAGGATATGCGCTTCTTTGAAGAAAACGGCCTTGCCTGCCGCCTGATAGGCCATGCGGAAAGGCACTTCGGCACAATAAGCGCCGCGGTGGAGCCCATGCTCTTCGGCGCGGATGCGGGCGAAGCGCGCGTATATGAATGCGGCAATATGATGAGCCTTTTCGCCGCGCATATGGGCAGGCAGAGCTTCCTTGGCGCGGGCGCGGGCGCATACCCAACGGGGAGCAACGTGCTTGCGGACTGCCGCGCAATAGCCGAAGGCTGCTCGGCCTTCTATACGGATTCGTTCACCCGTGCGCAGGTGGATAATTCCCGCGCGTACCAGCGGTATTATATCCGTAAGCAGGGCTGTGCGCCCGTTATCACCACCCCGCTTTCGGTTGAGCAGGCGCACGCAATGTGCCGCGTGGAAGGCTTCAACGGCTTCATGGCGGCCATTGCCAAATGATTTGATTTCAATTTTTTGGGGAGATATATAAACAATGCTTAAAGTTGCCAAATTCGGCGGTTCATCAATGGCGGACGCCGTGCAGATACGCAAGGTATGCGCCATAATACGGGCCGACGAAGCAAGGAAGATAATCGTGGTCTCCGCCGCGGGCAAGCGGAGCAAGGATGACCACAAAATAACCGACCTTTTATACCTTTGCTATGCTCACATCAAATACGGTGTATCCTGCATGGACGTATTTGAGCAGGTGAAGCAGCGGTATTTGGACATTCGGGACGAGCTTGGGCTTGATACCCCGCTCGAGGCCGAATTTGACGCGCTGTGGGAGCGCATGCAGCACGGCATAGGTGAGGATGAACTTGTAAGCCGCGGCGAATACTTTTCCGCAAGGTTGCTGGCGGACGCGCTGGGCTATGACTTTATTGACGCAAAGCTGTGGCTCACATTCGCGCTGGACGGCAGCATAGATGAAGAAGCAAGCTACTCCGCGCTCAGGCGCATTGCAGCCAACAGGCGGGCGGTAATACCCGGCTTTTACGGCATTGCCCCCGGCGGGCGCATACTCACGCTCACGCGCGGCGGCAGCGACGTGACGGGCGCGCTTGCGGCGGCGGCGCTTGACGCGGACGTATACGAAAACTGGACGGATGTTTCGGGCATACTTATGGCGGATCCGCGCATAGTTGAAAATCCGGAGCATATAGACAGGCTTACATACAGCGAACTAAGGGAGCTTAGCTACATCGGCGCGCAGGTGCTGCACGAGCGGGCTGTTTTCCCCGTGCGGGAGAAAAACATCCCCCTCAACATACGCAATACTAACGAGCCTGACCACCCAGGAACAATGATAATGCGCGACATTGACGACAGCACGGAGCAGAACCGCAGCTTTATAACGGGCATAGCCGGCAGGAAGGGATACACGGTGATAACCCTTTCAAAAACGGGCATGTCCTCAACGCCGGGTGTGCTGAGGCGGATACTTGAAATATTTGAAAAGGCCAACGTGAACGTTGAATACGTTCCTTCGGGCATAGACAGCCTGTCGCTGGTAGTGTCCAGCGCGAGCGTGGCGGACTGCCTGTATTCGCTGCTTGGCGAGCTTGAGCGGAGCATAAAGCCGGACCATATAAAGACGGAATCAGATTTGGCCGTTGTTGCGGCAGTCGGCCGCAGGATGGCCTTCCGCCCCGGCATATCGGGCAAAATATTCGCGGCACTGGGCGAAAACGGCGTGAACATTCGCATGATAACGCAGGGCCCGGAAGAACTGAACATCATAGTAGGCGTTGAGGAAAAGGATTTTGAGCAGGCAATACGGGTGCTGTACAGCAGCTTTGCCACGATAAGATAAGGAGCATAACATGAAGCAATACAGAATAGGCATACTGGGCGCAACGGGCGCGGTTGGGCGCGAGATGATGAAGGTGCTGGAGGAGCGTAAGTTCCCCATAAGCGAGCTTAGGCTGCTTGCGGGCGCGGGGAGCGCGGGCAAGCGCATAGGCTTTATGGGCAAGGAGCACACGGTTATTCAGGCGAGCGAGGATGCGTTTGAAGGGCTTGACATAGTGCTTGGCGCGGCGGAGAACGACATTGCCATGCGCTTCGCCCCAGCAATAGTTAAGACTGGCGCGGTATTCGTGGACAATTCAAGTGCGTTTCGTTTGTATGAGGACGTGCCGCTGGTAGTGAGCGAGATAAATCCCGAGGACGTGCACAAGCACCGCGGCATAATAGCCAATCCCAACTGCACGACGATAATATCTCTGGTGGCGCTGAACGCGCTGAACAAAGAAAGCCCTATAGAGAGCATAATAGCATCGTCCTATCAGGCGGTTAGCGGCGCGGGCGCGCAAGGCATAAGCGAACTGAGCGAGGAAACGGCGGCAATAGCCGCGGGCGAGGCCGTTAAGCCAAGCGTTTTCCCGTACCAGATAGCATACAACGTGATACCGCAGATAGGCTCCGAGGCCTTCATGGGCTATACGAGCGAGGAGATGAAGCTGCAAAACGAGGGGCGGAAGATACTGCACAGCCCCAAACTGAAGGTAAGCTGCACATGCGTGCGCGTGCCTGTATTCCGCAGCCACAGCGTGTCCTTATTGATACGCACCAAGGAGAAAATAAGCGTAGCGCGTGCGCGGGAGCTGATAGCCGCCGCGGCGGGCTGCCGCCTTACGGACGACATTGCGAACCGCGTTTACCCCATGCCGCTCGACACGTCCGATCAGGATCTGGTCTACGTTGGCCGCATACGCGACGACCTGACGGACGAGCGCGGGCTTAACCTTTGGTGCTGCGGTGATCAGCTGCGCAAGGGCGCCGCAACCAACGCCGTACAGATAGCGGAAATAGTCGCAGGCCTATAAGCAACACAAAACCGCCGTACATCATTCGTGGTGTACGGCGGTAAAACATCATTTCACCTTAAATAGCATATAAGATTCACGCAATCGGGCAGGGATTCGTCCACGTAGCCGCTGTCGGCAAAACCTGTTTTTTCATAAACATGCAGCGCGGCGGCATCATCCTTCTTCACGCATACCTCAACATGGTCAAAGCGCGCTTCTGCCTTCAACTGAGCAAGTATCAGCTCCAGCGCGGCCGTGCCGTAGCCCCTGTTCTGGAACCGCTCGTCTATCATGAACTGCTGAAGGTCATAGCCAACGGGTTCATCGATAAAGTCCCGCACAAGTGCAACGCCGACCATCTCCGCATCATTACAAATGCCTATCACGCGCGCATTGCAATCGCGGTAAACATATCCCCGCGCGATTATACCGATCGGCGGCGCAAGGAAGCGCCGCTGCGCTTCGCTCACGCTGAGCCGCGCAATCTCAAGCCAGTTCGATTCGTCAACATCCGTAAGCCTTATCATCAACTCTCCATTATATTATATTGCGTTCAGCGGGCCGCCGCGGTCAACTATGGGCGCGCTCCATTCGCCAAGCTCCCCGCCGTACTGCGCGGCAAGGTTTATCACGCGGGTCGTGAGCGCATCCACATCCGCCTTTTTAAGCGAGCTCAGGCGCACAATATCCGCCCCGTAGGCCAATTCACGCTCCGGCGAATAGTTAGGCCCGGCATAGGCAAAACCCGCCTTGCGTGCAGCCTCCGCAAAATTGAGCATTATGCTTTCGGTCGGGAAATACACCGTGAAGGTGACGCGGCGGACTGCACTTATGCAGTCGCCGTGTTTTTTCATAAGCGCAATATGGTCGCGGTTAAGCTCCGTTTGCAGCTTTGCGGCATCCGGATAAAGCAGGGTTTTATACGTGAGCCAATCCGGTTCGTCCGCAAGCCCCGCGGTGCAGTCCATAAGCGGCGTTTTTTCGGCAATGGTTTCGCCCCGCTCGAATTCCTCGGCATCGTGAATATAGAAATAATACTGTATCTGCGCGTCTATTTCTATATACCCCGCATACAGTGCGCCAAGCTTTTTTATCAGCTTATCCCTAACGCCCGATGCTATGCTGCGCTCTATCGCGCTGAGCGTTTCCCGCTTTTCGCTGCGGCTTTGGCAGCTTACATACATCAGCAGCGGGCGCGCCGCCCTGTCGGCATCTATCAGCGCCATGTCCGCGCCGAAGCGCGCCATCGCCCCGTCAAGCGGCCAATCGTATTCAAACCATTGCGCGGAATTATCCTTCATCGCCTTATTGCAGCACGGCCTTTATCCTGCGCACGCCGGCACTGGAGGCCTCCTCCTTCTTTATCTTGAACGTGCCCAGCTCGCCGGTATGGCCGGCATGCGGGCCGCCACAGATCTCCTTTGAATATTTGCCCATGGTATACACCTTTACCTTTTCGCCGTACTTATCACCGAAAAGGCCTATTGCGCCCTGCGCACGGGCTTCGTCAACAGTCATTTCCTCGCAGGTTATGGGTACGTCCGCCTGAATGGCTTCGTTGACCAGCTTTTCAACTTCCTTGACCTCTTCGGGAGTCATCTTGCGCTCAAAGCTGAAATCGAACCTGAGCCTTTCGGTTGTTATGTTGCTGCCCTTCTGCGCAACGCCGTCGCCAAGCACCTTGCGCAGCGCCGCCTGAAGCAGATGCGTTGCGGTATGCAGCCGCGCGGTAACCTCGTTTGCTTCGGCAAGGCCGCCCTTGAAGCGCTGCTCCGCGCCCTGCTTACTCTTGTTCTGATGCTCGCTGAACGCGGCCTCAAAGCCCGCACGGTCTACGGTAAGGCCGTTTTCGCGGGCCATTTCCTCTGTAAACTCTATCGGGAAGCCAAACGTATCATAAAGATGGAACGCGGTAACGCCGTCTATTTTGCCGTCCGCAAAGCTGCCCTTCATGCGCTCGAACTCCTTCATGCCCTTCTTTAGGGTATGCTGGAAGCGGGCTTCTTCCTTTGCAAGCTCTGTGGTTATCTTTTCCTGATTTTCCTTGAGCTCGGGATACACATGGCAATATCTTTCTATAACGGCCTCGGCAACCTTGGAAAGGCTGTTTTCCGGTATGCCTATCTGCATGGCGAAGCGTATCGCGCGGCGGATAAGGCGGCGCAGAATATAGCCCTGGTCCACGTTGGACGGGGTAACGCCCCTTGGGTCGCCCAGTATAAAGGTTGCGCTCCTTATATGGTCCGCAATTATGCGGAAGGCCTTCTTTGTGGCCTCGTCGTCATTATAATTCTTGCCGCTCAGCTCCGCAATGCGGGCAATTATGGGGGCGAAGCCATCAGTATCGTATACGCTTTCCGCGCCCTGAAGCGTTGCAATGGTCCTGTCGAGGCCCATGCCGGTATCCACGTTGCGCTTGGCAAGCGGGGTCACGTTGCCTTCGGCGTCCTTATAATACTGCATGAAAACGTTGTTCCATATTTCAAGGTACTTGCCGCAGTCGCAGGAAGGGTTGCACTCAGGGCAGCACTTGGGCTTGCCGGTATCGAAGAAAATCTCCGTATCCGGGCCGCAGGGGCCGGAGTTGCCGGGTATCCACCAGTTATGCTTTGCGCCAAGATAGAATATATGGCTGGGGTCAACGCCCATTTCCACCCAACGATCGTGCGATTCGGTATCTCGCGGGGCATTTTCGTCGCCCTCGAAGCAGGTGAAATACAGCCTGTCCTTATCTATGCCCAGCCATTCTTCGCTGGTGAGCAGTTCATAGCTCCACGCTATTGATTCATGCTTAAAGTAGTCGCCAAGGCTCCAGTTGCCCAGCATTTCGAAGAAGGTGCAGTGGCTTGCATCGCCAACTTCGTCAATATCGCCGGTGCGCAGGCACTTCTGCACGTCCGTAAGGCGCTTACCCGCGGGATGCTCCTGCCCCATAAGATAGGGCACAAGGGGATGCATGCCCGCCGTGGTGAACAGTACGGAGGGGTCGTTTTCGGGTATGAGCGAAGCGGAGGGGATAACCTTATGGCCCCGTTCTTCAAAGAATTTCAGGTACAGCGACCTGAGCTGATCGGAAGTAAGGTTCTTCATATGTATCGTATATCTCCTTAAATGTTTACAGTTTTGGACCAATAATGAATTATATCCCACACACAGCCGCCTTGTCAACGTGGGGCGCAGGCTGTATAATTTATATATGAAGATACGTTCGTTTTTTAGCGGCAGAAACCGCCGCATAAGAAAAAAACATACCCGCCCGGTCATAATGCTGAAGGGCGAACAGGGTAAAAAGCTGCGCCGTGCGCTGATAATAGCCGGTGCAGCGGTTGCGGTTATACTCTTAGCGCTGCTGCTCAGGCCAGAGCCGGTGCTGATGAACAGCGCGGAGATTGCCAACGTTTGGAACAATGGCGTGCTGCGCGTTGGCCTGCGCAACGATGTGCCCGGCCTTGCGGAGGACGGGACGGGGCTTGAATGGGAAATAGCAGAGGCGCTGGCGGAACGCATAATGTCCAACTCCGATGATTACACGGGGGATATTCCTGCGCTTGAGGCAGTTGAAGTATCAAGCATGAGCGTTGGCGCAAAGCTGAGGGACGGCAGCATAGACGCAGCAATATGCCTTATGCCGCGCGGCGCGAACGCCGCATACGCCTACTCCCGCGCTTATTATGACGACCCGTGCTACATACTGGTTAAGCCCGGCAACGAAAACGCGGACATGAGCAAGCTGAAGGTGGGCTGCATACAGTCTGCAAGCAGTTCAAACCTATATGTGCCGTCCGGTGCGACGAGGAACCTGCTTTTCAGCTATTACAGCGACTATAAGGATTCCGGCTACGACACGGCAAACATAACCGGCTATGCATCGTATACAGACCTTTTTGACGCGCTGGACAAGGGCCAAGTGGACGCGATTGCCATAAACGAGCTGATGCTGAACAAATACGGCGAGGGCCGCGCATATGTAAAGCACACAGCCAACATAGGCACGCTGCATTACGCCGTGGCCACGTTGAGCGCGAACAGCGCAATAGCCACCGTTGCGGACATGATGCTTTCCGAAATGGGATACTGAGCAAACAACTAAAAGCCCGCCTTGATACAGGCGGGCTTTTTATATGCTTAGTTTCTATTTAACATCCTTGCTGTATGCGGCGTTCTGCGCATCGCGCGGGAAAACCACGCTGCTGTCCATTATGGCGCGGCAGATATAGGCAAGATCTGCCACGGTGAGCCGCCCATCCGCATCAACATCCATGCTGAGCATATCGTTCGCGCCCGCGCCGCCGTCCGCAATGGCCCGGCACAAAAGCACGGCGTCCTTCACGCCGATTGCGCCGTCCCCATCAACATCGCCTGTCAGGGCAAGCGACGCCGCGCACATGGCTATTACCGCAAGCGCCATAAGCGCCGCAATGGTTCTTTTAAGCTTCATCATTCATTTCCTTCCGAAATCATTTGGCAAAGGAGCACGCCGTCCGCCGCGTTCACCTTGCCGTCATTGTTTATGTCCGCAGCGGCAAATTCGGTGCCGCTCAGCACAGCATCACCCATTATATACCTGCATATCAGTATAACGTCCGCAATGTCTATTTTCCCGTCCGCGTTTACATCGCCCTTGCCGGGGACCTCTTTGGGATTAACGGTATGAAGTTGGTAGTTCATATCCGTATACACCACCGTGCCGCGCCCGTAAAACATATTATTTAGATTGAGCCTGCCCGCGGCGATTTCCGTCACCATGGTATTGCCCGCAACATCGGCAAGCTTCCTTGCCGCACCGGTGGCGGTATCGTAGCACATTATGGCATCCGTAACAGACTGTGTGCTGAACCTACCGTAAACAAGGCTGCCGTCAACCACGGCAAAGGGCGTTGCATTTTGGGCAATAACATTGGCCTGACGCTCAGTGCCGTAGGGCGTTGAGTAGATTTTGCCCTTCATATACGGTAAAAGCTTATTTCCGCCGGACATGCCCCAAAGTGGGCTGTCGTTATAATACCAAGTGCCGTTTATGCGCACCATGCCGCACCGTATACCGCTCCAGAATGCGGAATTGGGATGAGCCTCCTCTGCTGCAATGGGCGTTTTGCCGAATATAACGCTCATTGCAGCATCGTATGTTTTGCTGTTCGCTGCGAAGTGGTTTTGCTCTATCTGCGCCGTTGTGTTCATGAAATAATCATGTTGGCAATAACCCATATAGTCGCCATCGTTGGTATATTCCCCTATATTTGGCCTTGGGTCGTCCCAAGTAACGTCGCTGTGATACCAGCCGGATTCGGTATTTATCACATTCCAGCCGTGATTAAGATTGCTTGAGGATACAAAGTAGCTTTCCACGCCCACTTCCCTGAGCAGATCTATATATGCCAGCGCATAGCCATGACACACGGCAAGGCCGTTCACCAGCGCACCATAGGAATTATGCATATTGCTGTTGGTTAAGGTGTAATCATAGCGCGTATGCAGGGCTAAATAGTCATGTATCGCCAAGGCAATTTCGGTTTTGCTCATGCCGGAAGTGCCGCTGGGAAACAGACTATTCAGCACAGCTTGCTTTTCGCTGTCGTAATCGGCGCGCATGGAAGCCGCATTTGCTTTAAGATTAAGGCTGAGCATAGTGAACCTGCCGCCGGAGATGGAGTATTTCATACCCTCGCTTGCGCATACGAAAGACTGCGGCACGCTGTTCAGCACGGCGGATATTGTGCTGTTGAGTCCAGTATAGTTAGTGCGCTGCCCTTCCGGTTTATTCCCATCATAGTTTATGTTAAGGTCGCGCAGGTCTACGCTGGGGGTAAGGTTTAATATAGCTTCGCGCAGGCGGGCGGCAAAGGTTGCACGCTTGGCGGTTGTAAAGCTGCCGTCGTCGGTTTCATCGGCAAAGACTGCTGCTCTGGCCGGCAGGTTCTGCTCAAAGTCAATGCTTAGCTGTTCGCCGTAAAAATCGCCAAACTGGAACACGCCGTCCAGCTCGGCGGGGATTTCAATAGTTTCGTTCCCGCTCGGCGCTGGCGTTGCGTCCACGTCTATAAGCGGGGCATCCTCCGCATCCGGTTCGGGTTCGGCGGTCTGCTCTGGTTCAATGGTCTGTTCGGGCTCTATCGTCTGTTCAGGTTCGGTTGTCTCGCCTTCCGCAAATGCGCACACGCTGGTTAGCATAAGCGCGGCAAGCATAAGGCAAAGCAGTTTCTTTTTCATATGTGTTTCCCCCTCCTGATCCGAATATTATTCGGGGCCAAGTTTGTTACGCTTGGCCCCAAGGTTCGGGTATGTTCAGTTAATATCAGTTGCCGCGCTTGCGCATGGTCACATATGCCGCGCCGAGCAGCGCCAGCAGGCCAAGGCCGATAAGCATGCCGCCGCCTATTACCGCGCCGTCGTTGCGCTGCGCGCCATCCAGCACGCTTACGCCGTCCGCATTGTCTATCACGGGGCGGGCATTGGCCGCGCTCTCAAGGCCGGGGATAATGCCCGCGGTGGCAGGAGTCATGGTATAGGGATGCTCAACCACGGTTGCGTCGCCCGTTGTGGGCATAAGCACGCCCACGGTAATGCCCGTTGTGCCGCTGCCGCTTATAACGCTGCTGCCCTTGAGCATTTCCTTCAGATAGCTGATGGGATAATAGAAGCGGTACATGCCCAGCTTTTCAAGCGCACCGGGGTTCACAACAACCTGCATACCGAATGCGGAGTTGATTATAAGCGTATTGCCGCTTATGTCCACCGCGCGGAGCACACCCTGCGGCACCCTGTCGTAATAGCCGGCATTGGCGGTTATAACGCTGCCCTGTCCGCTGCGAAGGAGCGTCCAGTAAACCTCGTTCCAGAAGTTATCTTCAGGATCCCTTTCAGGCTCGGTGGGCAGTACGGGTGAAGGCGCGGGAGTGTACCAGCCTATGGCAAACGTCACATCGCTGTTTTCTATTTCAAACTGCAAGCCGTCCGCGGTCTTTTGCGGCACTATGGCTTTCATCTTGCCCTCGCCGTCGGGTATCAGCACCACAAATTCGTCATTCTTATCGGAATCGGCGGGGTAGGGCACGGTCACCTGCATCTTGCCGTTTGCAAACGTTACAGGCTTGCCTGTGTTATCCTCAAAGCTGATGTTTTCATACACAACATCGCCGTCGCCGACATTATTGAACGCGGGGTTATTCTTCACTTCCCCTTCAAGCGCGCCCGGTGCGGCATCGGCAAGCTTGCCCTGCACATCTTCCGGCTTCACCTCGTTCCCTGCGTCGTCCTTATATTCCATTTCCTTGCCCGCATCGGGTATCGGCGTAACCGCAAAGCCCTCGGCATTGGGCTTACCATCCGGCTTAACGGGGTCTGCTGTTACGGAAACGGTTATATCAATGCTTTGCTTATCGCTTGTACCGTCAAAATACTTTTCGGTATAGGTAAGCGTTATGGTAGCGGTGCCAAGGGTGTTCAGCAGGCGCGCTTCCTTTGCGCTGTCAACTGCCGTACCGTCGCTCATGGAGAGTACAACATCGGCATGATTCAGCGCCTTCTTCGCGCCGGACTTATACACGGCGTGTATCTTACCGTCGAAGCCTATGGAGGTCGCTTCCTTCAGCTTGTAAGAGTATGCTGTCGGGTTGGCTTCAAGCTTAACGCCTTCAAGCACGTCCACAACGGTGAAGGTGTGGGTATAGGTTATGCCGCTGTTCGCCTTATCGGTAAAGGTTACGGTCTTTACGCCTATTTCCTTGGCGGTGTGGTCGTAAGTGGTGGTCACTTCAACCTTGGTATCATCGTTAACGTCAAGCTGCTGCTCCGGTGCGCCGCTGCCGAACTTGGTAACGAGCTTTACGCCGCTTAGGTCAAGCGCTTCGCCCAGCTTCACCTGAGTGGGCAGGGTGCCAACGATGCTGTTGGTGTAAGTATCCTGCGCCAGGGTCACGGTAACGGTGGCGGTGACGGGGTTATAGTTCTTGTCGGGCGTGAAGGTGAGCGTCAACTCAACCTTTTTGCCGATGTCCGCAGTGGTAAGGCCGGACTTGACGGTGAACACGAGGTTCTCGCCATCTATCTTAGCTTCGCCGTCAAGAATTTCATTAGTTCCGGTGGTAACGCTCCACTTACCGCTTACGTTTGCGGGAGCAAGCTGCAAATCGCTCAGCGGGCGGGTCTGCGCGCCGGCAAGCATGAACGCAACAGTGTATTCCTTATTTGTCGCGCTCATGCCGGCCTTGTTGATAACGAGGTCAACGGTATTTGCTTTCAGGATATAGTTCTTGCTGCCCTCGTCGGTCAGCTTGGCGGTCACTTCATAAGTATTCGCGTCAACGGGAAGCGCATCCTTATTATAGGTAAGGGTATAGAGCGTTTTGCCGTTATCAGCCGCAACGCGGTCGTCGGTAACGCTGCTTACTTCATGCGTCTTGCCATCGTAGGTAACGGCAGCGGGCGCGATAATTGCAACGGTGAGTTCCCTCTTTTCAACCTTACCGTAAGCCTTGTCGGCGATACTGTAGCTGTAGTTATCCTTGTCTACGCCGGAAATGGTGTAAGTCACGGTTACTTCCACGTTGTCGCCCGCATCGGGGGTGGCATAAACGCCCTTCGTGGCAACAATCTGCACATCGTCGTCTGCGATAATGCCGGACGCGCTAATGGTAACATTCGCGTCGTCGGTACGACCATCGTAGGTCTTTTCGGCAACGGCAGCCGTTACGGTCACGGGCTTTGCGGTAATGTCAGCCGTAAGCTCAACGATGGGGTTGGTCAGGTTATAGTTGCCCGCATCCGTACCGGTGAGGGTTATGGGCGTGGTATTCTTAACGGTCTTGTTCGTGCCGACCTTCTTATTATCGAACGTGAATTTGAGGCCGGAATTATCGAAGCCAACATCCGTACCTTCTATCATACCGTCAAGCTTGGCGTTGGTGCTATTAACCACGGCATCGGCTTTGCCGTCATACACCTTAGATTGTGCCTCGAAGCCCTTTACGGAAACTTCCTTCTTATTTATTATAAGCTTCGCGGTTGTGCTGCCGATGTAGTCCGCATCCTCGTACTTAATGGTAGCGATATATTCACCGGCGTTTCTGGTTTCCGCCGCATCGTAGGTAACGGTCAGTTTACTCGCGTCAAGCGCCTTACCGCCGCCGGTAACCACAGCTTTGCTCAGGTCAATGCCCTGCGTTTTACCGTTGAAGGTCACGGTGGTATCGGTTATGCCGGAAATCTCAGCAGTCTCCTTCTCCGTAACCTTTATGGTGAAATTAACGGTTATGTCGTTGACATCCTTTGCCTTAACGGTAACGGCAGCCTTGTATGTGCCTTCCTTGTCGGGTTTGATGTCCTTCGGCTTTACGGTTATATTCAAACTGCCGTTGCTTGCAAGCGTGCCGGGTACGGCTTCAAGCGTAAAGTTAGTGTCACTGTCAATGGTAGCGGTTATGTCCGTAAGCTCGCCCGTGCCTATATTCTTTATTGTACCTGTCAGGGGTTCGGGCAACGTTCCGCCAACGCGAACAGTCTCGATAACCTCGCCGGAATCTACAACTTCCCACGCATAGGTATGCGCAGTCGTTACCGTTGCGTAGACTGCCGGAGAGGGGTTATAGTTGTTATTGCCCTTAACGCGGGTGAATACATAATAGGTAGTCGCAGGCGCAAGATTGGTAACGGGGCTGGTCAGTTCGGTGCCCTGCTTCCACTCGCTTTCAGCGGGGGTAGCCTGAGTAGTGCTGATTACATATTCCTGTTCGGCAACAATGTCCAGCTCAAAGCTATTGGAAGTTGCGTTCGTGGGGGTAGGCGCGGCAGGCTTTTCCTTGGTGGCCTTAGCTATGGTGAATGTTTTCTCAGCCTCGGTCTTGCGGTATTCAGAAGCTTCGCTGGAGGTAAACGTTACCTTAACTTTATATGTACCTGCTTCGTTAGGAGCAGATTTAAGCTTGTTATTCAGGCTGTCGAAATATTCAATAGTCCGATCCATGCCTACAACTTCTTCAGGGCCGATTTCAGGCGTCTTTGGTGTGCCGTCATAGGTGAACTCAGTTCCGGTAATTTCAATGGATACGGCAGGCTTCTCCGCAAACACAGCCTTTACCGTCACGTCCGTGCTGCCCATGGTGAAGATTATCGGGTTAGCCTTCGCTGCTTCTTCCGTCAGGGTTATACCGGTAACTTCCCACTTGTCGAACTTGTGGTCAAAGTCACCGGGTTTGGCGGTAAGGGTGACCTCGACGCCTTCGCGCGGATTCTTGGGTGCGCCATCAACCTTGCCGTTGCCTTCTACGGTGACGGTCAGTTTATAAGGAGCCTTGACGATGGTAACAGGATCGCTCTCAGCTTTATCACTCTCTTTGTGGGTAGCGGTTTCGGGATAGCGAGCCTCAACATAATATGTCATGCCGTACTGCACGGTGAACTCGGTTTCCTTGCCGAAATTCTGACTGGCGCCAGCACCAACAAGAAGATATTCCGCATCGTGGTCAACATTTTTAACGGTTATAACGTTCTCTTTGGCTTCGATTATGGGCTTGGCGGGGGCATCCTTCGTGGCTTTTTCGATAACATCCGTCAACTTGGACTTCAGTTCGCCGGTGTACTTATCAGCAGTAACTATTATATAAAGCTGCTTGCCAATATCCTTTTCACCGATCTTATATTTATCTCCGGTGGCTATTGAATCGGCTTCGCCATCGCGGTACCACTTTATGGTAGTTATGGCAGTCTCCCAGCCATCATTGGTAATAAGGGGGCTTGCGCCGAGCGTTGCGCCGTAAAAAAATCCTTCCTTGGTATATATATTGGCAGTACCGGCTATAGTGGCCTTGGTCACGGTGACCTTGCAGCTTGCGGTCTTGTCTCCGCAGGCAGCGGTTATGGTGGTTTCGCCCAATCCAACGGCGGTCACAACGCCGTTCTCAACGGTGGCAATGTTATCGTTCTCGCTGCTCCAAACTATCGTATTGGTAGTATCGGCGGGTTCAACGGTTGCGGTAAGCGTAGCCGTTTCGCCGCGGGCTATGGTCAGCGTGTCCTTGTCAAGCGTTATGCCCGTGCAGGGGTTGACGATGGTGAGGGTGGCGGAAGCTTCGTCATATGTAATCGGATTTATATCAATAGTTCCATCATACATTTCATCCGCGCTGAGTTTTATTACCGTATTCCCTACTGCACCTTCCTTCACGGTAAAGTTTACAGTAAATATCTCACCATCAATATGCATGGGGTTTTCAGTAGTGCTATCTGACGCAGTAATAGCTACTCTTCCATCTATCGATGTGTCTATAAGCGTACCAAGCAAAACGCTGTTAGCCTTTATAGAACTTGCATCCAATTCAAGTTTCGTGCTATCATACAGCATAACTGTCGTCATAGTACTGATATCTTTGGATGAAGTCAGTTTAGCAATAACGCTTACCGTATCTCCCACGGCATATGTGAGTGTCCCGGCACTTGTTTCAATTTTGAATTGTGCCTCTTTTTCGCCTTCAGCCACAGTAAATGATGGCATTATCGTCGTAACCATCATTATTATGGCACACAGCAGAGCGATTTTCTTTCTCATTGCTACCTCCTCGCTTATATGTACATATTACTTTATGTTGAAATCAGCATCGCGTTTGTTTGCTTTATATTGTAATATAAACATAGCATCCCGCAATGTAATTTTACCATCTTTATCAGTATCCGCACACAATGCACTAACACCTGACAATGTTCTCTTATTTGCTTTAGCCTGAAATATAAACATAGCATCTCTCAACGTAATATTCCCATCGCCATCTACATCGCCAAGCATCCTGCCGCCCAGCGGGTCATCGGTTACGGTGGGCTGGGTTATTGGGCTGAGGGCGCCGTTGGCGTCCTTTGTGGCTATGGCCTTGGGCGCTGGGGTAATGCTTTGGCTTGCGCCCGATTTTTTCATCGTCAGCACCGCCACGCCGCTGCGCATGTCCACGCCGCTGCCGTTTTGCGCATCGTAGGTTATCGTGGCAACATTGTTGCTTACCGTAACATTGAGCGGGCAGTCGGCTACTGCGGTAATATTTTCATAGCCCGTCAGCGTAAGCTGCATGTCCAGCCGCTGCAAATCGGCAATGCTCGCCTTGAGCGAAAGCGACACAACGCCGTTTGCTTCGCTTGTGATGCAGTATACCGTGGGCGTGTTCTCCGTGGGATAGGTCACGCTGTCGCTCACGGTCACAGTGGTTTCCGTGAATGTGCTGCCGGCAGGGGTCAGCGCCGTTTCTGTTTCGCCGGTTTTCTCTGCCGCTATGGCGCTAAATCCCTCGCTTGCTATTTTGTAGCTTGTGCCGGTGGTATTTTGACCTATCACCTTGAACACAATATTGCCTATCACGGTGTTTGCCGCAATGCTCGTATCGCCGCCGCTGATGATGCCCGCATTGACAAGCAGTATCTTCACCTTGCCGTCTTTAACGCCGCCGTAGTTGAGCATGCCGGTTCCGCTGCCGCTTTCAGCCGTGTCCTCGTCGGCCTCGCTGCCCAGCAGCGCAGTGTAGGACACGAACTCAAGCACCGTACTGTCGTACTCAACATTGAACTCCGCGCCGCCAAAGCTTGCAACAGCCGCATCAAACTTAACGTTGACGCTAAGATAATCGCCCACCGCAAGCGCAGCGTTGCCGCCGCTCAGGCTTATGGCGATATCTCCCCCCTCGGCAAGCGCAGCGAACGGCAGCACAAACGCCGCCATTATGCACACGAGCCAAGCTGCTACGATTCTCTGTCGTTTCATGTAATGCCTTTAAACTCCTTATGTATTTGGACCGGAGCAGGCGATGGGCATACCTCCACCACCTGTAGTTATATAGTATTATACCCGCAAAAAGCAATATAAGCAAGGTTATTCTGCTCCTTTGCGGGTATTATTCACAAACTGTTGATTTACTTGTTATTTCCTGCCAATTACCTGCGGCGCATGGCGCGGATGGCCAGATAAATAGAGTCTATCCCCGTTATCACAGCCGCCGCGAAAAGCAGCCACATCCAAACCGAAGGCCCGTCGTCCTCCGTTTCGGCAACGGTCACCTGCGCGGCATCCGTCTGCGCCGCGTCCGTCTGCACGGGAGCGTCTGTCTGCGGTGCCGGGGATTCAGCCGCCTGCTGACTGCCCACGGACACAACGGTTTCGGTAACGCTTGCTCCGTCCTCGCTTATGGCATAAATTACGGCTTCGCCCTCCGCATGGGCGGTCACGCTGCCGCTTTGGTCAACGGTAGCCACGCGCTCGTTGCTGCTGGACCATATTGTGCCGCTGCCGCCGGAAATGGTGGTGTTCTGGCCTATGTCCATCGTAACGTCGGCATCGGGGTTGGCGGTAGCGGCAGGCGCCTGCGTGGTCTGCGCGCTCTGCTCCGGCGCAGCAGTTGGCGCGGAAGTGTTAGTCGCGGATGCAAGCTCCAGCGTGGCGCTGCCCTCGGTATATGCAAGCTCGTTGAGCTCTTCGTCTATTATCATGGTTTCCGTGAGCGCATTGTCCAGCTTTATCTCCGTGCTGCCGTGCGCGCCCTCTTTGGGGCGGAACGTGAGCTTGAGCAGTTCGCCCGGCTGTTTGCTGCCCATAAGCGTGCTCCATATGAATATAACGCTGCCGGGTTCTTCGTCATTGGTGGCGCTTATGCCGCCGGAAACTATCGCCCCGTTTTTCACATTGACAAGTTCCAGCATTGTTTCATCATAATCAAGCGCAAGCTGCGCGCCTGCAACGCTTGTGCCGCCACTCAGGCTTACGGTAACAGTTATTGTGCCGTCCGCACCGGCCTCTCCCGCGCTTATGTTTATCTTAGTATCCTCCGCAAGCGCCGCCGTGCCCATCAAAAGCACCGCCGCGGCAACAAGTGCGGCAAGTATTCTTTTCGCTCCGCTCATTCTTCTCCCTCCGTTCGTACAGATATGCTTATTATATAGTACGCTTCGCGCCTTTGCAACCGCGCTCAGCCTTGGAAAATAATTCTGCACAGCGCGGCAGCGTCTGCAACGTTCAGCCTGCCGTCGCCGTTTATGTCCGCATCGGCGTCGCCCTTAGCTATTTTTATGCAGAGCAGCACCGCGTCGCGCACGTCTATACGGCCGCTTCGGTCAATATCGCCCACCCTGTACGCGCCTTCGGTTTCGCTCATGCGAACGATAAAGCAATAGCTCTCCGCCGTGCCGTCTGCGAAGGCTATATTTAGGCATACTGTCTCCTCGGTTTCACTCCCGCAGCCGAGCAGCGTTATTGCCGCGCCGCCGTCCGCCGTGCTCCACTGCGCGCTCAATCCGCTCCCCTCTTCAAACGATACGTCCATGCCGGCTATACTTTTGCCAATATTGAGCGCATAGCGCAGCCGCATATCTTCAAACATCCGCACGGCATCCGTGCAAAGTGGGGCATACTCCGCGCTTGCATCGGTGAACAGGCCGACCGTCCGAGCGGTAGTGCTATTGAAAAGCCGCGGCTGAGGATCAAGCCCCGTTACAGTGCCGCTGAACTTTTCTTCCCCGCCGCGGATATATTGCGCACCGTGTGATATGTGCAGCGCAGCGGTTTCGCTCAGCTCTATTGTGCCCGTGTTTATCAGCAGCGCGCCGTCCGCAATGCTCAACCGCGCACCCGAAAGCAGTTTAAGCGTGACTCCGCGCGGTATGCTCACCGCGCCGTTTACCGCAACAATAGCATCCTGACTTACATGCACCGTATTCGCGCCGGATGAAAGCGCCGCGTTCAGCTCCGCTTCCGTTTCCGCATGGCAGAAGCCGTCCATGCTGCCGTACACGCGCCGCGTGCCATCGCCCGCATATTTGCCGCCGGATGCAAGCATTGCCGTGCCGCCCGCAAATACGCACAGCCCGCGCTCAACTCCGGCCACGTTGCCATATGCTTCATTCGTAAGCGCGGCACATATGTTCAGCTCCGCGCCGTTATAAACCTGCAGCGCACCGCTGAGAGTGACTGCCGCATTAAGCGTAAGCCTTGCGCCGCCGTTAACGCGAATAAGCATATTTTCGCCCACGTTCCATGCTTGGTTTATACTAACAGGCGTATTTACATCAATAATGTGTATAATTTCATCCGAATACGCGCCGCGAATCGCCGCATCCATATCCGCCTGCAAGCTTATGCCTTTTTTGGTATACCGCACCGTTATACTGTCAAGCCCCTGCCCCGTCACAGATGAGCCATCTTCCGCGTTTGCCCATATACGCGCATTCTCATTGCCGAATGTGATATTAGCGCCATCGCTTACGGTAAGCGCGCCGCCGTTGACCCATATGTTCCCCATACACGCAAGCGACGCGCCCGGCGCAAGGGTAAGCGAATTGCCGCCGTCTATCACCATTCCCGCACCATACGGCAAAGCAAATGCCGAGTCAAGCGTCACCGCGCCGCGGGCATAAAGCGCAGCATATTCACCGCATTGGGTGAGCAGCACCGAAAGCTCCCGCCCGTTTGAAAAGCGCAGGGCTTCGCCCTGTTCCGTGCCGAGCGCGGCGCCATTTGCGCTTTTGTATAGCTTGCCGCCGCCCGTATATTCGCCATTCAGGGCGTTAAGAGTGCCGCCGTCGCGTATGTATATACCGCAGTTCAGCCTGAATTCGCCGGACACATATTCAATGGCCTCGTTTTCAAGCGCGCCGTTAACTGTAAGCGTACTGCCGGATTCGATATATACGCTGCCGTAATTAACAACCGCGGCGTTTTCGCCTATTATAAGCTCCGCATTGACTAAGTACACAACTGTCTGTATGCCGATGAGCCAATTTTCATCCAGCGTAATCGTGATACATTCGGAGTCGGCTGAGCCGATATACGCTTCGCACACAAGCGGCGCGCGCACGCCGTAGCGCTCATATTCCTCCGCATGAGGAGCATAAACAAACGCGGAGAATTCGTCCGCTGCGGCAATATAATGCCGTTCAACCCAGCAGGCGTTCTCCGCGTTCCATTCCGCTTCGTTTGCGTTGGCCATAAATACCCCGTCAAGCGCCTTTGACGGCGGCGCAGCGCATAAGCATAACATAATGCACAAGAGCAGGGCAATGTGGGTACGCATACTGTCCTCCGTAGGGTATAACGGCAATGTCGCGTTTTGTGGAATATTATCGACAAATTGATTATATCATACCTGCGCTTTATGGCAAGGGGGATATTTACACCTTCATCACAAACCGCTCAAAGGCAATGAGGATTATAAGAAAGCCGAAGTTGAAGGCGGAAAATTCCGCAATGTAGCGACGGGTGCTTTTGGGGTCGTGCTTAACGTATTCGCGGAAGGTGATAAGGCTGGCAAGCGAGGCAATAAGCGTGCCTACCCCGCCCACGTTCACGCCTATAAGCAGCTCCGCATAGTTGCCGGTGAACTGCGAAAGCAGTATCGCCGAAGGTACGTTGCTTATGCATTGGCAGGAAAGCGCGCTGAAAAGCAAAGTGTTCTTTGAAAGCAGGGTGGAAAAGAAATCCCTTACCGCATCCATGCGTGCCATATTGCCCGCGAATATGAAAAAGAACACGAACGTGAAAAGCAGCGGATAGTCCACCGATTCAAGCGCGTGACGGTCGGCAAAGAACAGCACCGCTGGAATTATTATAAGCCCTATCCAATACGGTATGCCGCGAAAAACAATCGCTATCGCCAGCGCAAACAGTGCAAGATACAGCGCAGTGCGTTTGCCGTTAAGCTCTATCTTTTCATCGCTTATCATAAGCGGCTCGTTTTTTACGAATATGATGCAGCACAGCGTGATGAGCGCAACGGACAATATGAACGGCGGGGCCATTATGCCCATAAATTCGCCGTTGGGAATATTAAACTTAGTGTAAAGATAAAGGTTCTGCGGATTGCCGAAAGGCGTAAGCATGCCGCCGAGGTTGGCGGCAATATTTTGCATAATAAACGTAAACGCCATATATTTCTGTTTCCCCGTGCTGCTCAGCACAAGGAAGCCCAGCGGCAGAAACGTGAGCAGCGCCATGTCGTTGGCAATGAGCATAGAGCCTATGAACGTTATATACACAAGCGCAAGTATGCTCATGCGCGCCGTTTTGAAAAAGTGCACTATTTTGCGCGCTATAACAAAAAAGAAGTTTATGTCCTTGAGCGCGCAGACCACCGCCAGCACGCAGAAAAGGCAGCTTAGCGTTTTGAAGTCAAAGTAGCCTATGTATTCCTTATCCACGGGCACGAACAGGCTTGTTATCAGCGCCGCCGCAAACGCAATGAGCATAACCGCATTTTTCTTCGCAAAGCCGCGCGCATTGCTTATTACCAATTCCATATATATCAAACCGTCGCTTTCTTCAATAAAATACGCCCTGCGCCGCAGCGCAAAGCAAGCAGTATTATACTCCTTCGGTTTCAAAAAGTCGAGCGGCTAAAAAAATTCCCGCGCCTGATTACTGCGCGGGAGTGGCAGCCGCCTGAGCGGTCTGTTTTTTTCGTTTATTTTTGCGCTTTTGCGCTATAAGGCCAAGCGTTGCGCTGCAAAGATAATGCTTGGCATTCTTGGCCACCTGAAAGCTATGCAGCTCCTTTGGCGTCATCTGCGGAATTGCCAGCCGCCCGCGGATAAGATCATCCTTTTTCACTATCGTCATGCGGCAGATGAAGCGGCCGTGCCCATGGCAGCGAAACGCGGCATAATAACGGCGCCGGTCGTTGCTGAACCATTCGCCTATGCTGTGCTTCGCGCCGCATATGGGGCAATTGACTATGCGCATATCGTTGCAATTCATAACATCGTGGCGGTTGGTGAAGTATTCCGAATACTTGGCGGGCGGTGTTTCAAACGTTTTGCCTGTCATTTCCATGCTGCGCGGCACGATTTTTCCGCGGCTAAGCTCAAGCGTTTCTTCATCCACCCATTCGCTTACAAGCGCGGTATACATCGCATCAGCCAGCGCATCATGATAGTCAAAGCAATCCGGTATGTGGCAGAATTCCACCGCCTTGTAAAGCGCAAGCACGCTGCCCACGCCCATCGTAAGGCTGAATGCGGACTGAACATCCAGCATTTGAACATCCTGCTTTATGGGCAGGGAATAATACTTGGCGTTGTCGTTGAGCACATGCCAATCCCCGCCGCCCCACGCGGCGAACATGGTTTCCTCGCCGACCCAGTCAAGGAAAGCGGTATACGCCTGCTCAAACGTAAGCCTGCTTTCAAGCGAACGCCAGAGCTGCGGCAGCGCCTTTGCGCCCACGCTGAATTCGCTGTGCACACAGGGGTGAATGAATACACTGAACGTGTCCACTATTTTGTGGGCAGATCTATCGTACTTCACCGCGCCTATCTGCAGTATTTCAGCGAGCGATTTGCCGTCGCCAACGCCGCTGTTCCATTCCAAGTCCATAACTATCATATATGGATTATAACATATAGTAAGCGATTCCGAAAAGCATAAGCTTAACGGAACCGCACATTAACATATGTTCTTTTTTGCTCAGTCCACGGCGCTTACGAGTATAAGCGTGAGCGCAATATACACAAGGCTGACCGCGCCGATTACGGACGCGATTATTATGCCCGCAGTTCTGGCCTTTTTGTTTTCTATCTTACGAACGTCCAGCACTATTGCCGCAATGGCCGCAACAAGCGCAACTACCGCACCCCACAAAGGCATAAGTTCGATCCCTACCCTTCTATGCCATACCATGCGGTATGGTTCACACCGCTGCATATTTCGTCCATAACGGTAAGCGCATCGTCATCGGTAACATAGAACGACTTTGCCATCACGTTGCCCTCCGCATCGGTATAGATATACAGGCGAACGTAGGCGGATTCGGTATCGTCGTAAACATAGCCGTCCATCTGCGCAAGGTCGTTGGGATTATCAGGATCCTTTATATCCATATCCACAATGGGGCTGAACATGCTGTAAAGCGGGCCAAAGTCATTATAGATATAGCTGTTGGCATAATCTATTGCGAATTCCTCAACGGAACCGTTATAGTCCGCATAGATATCGTTCACGCAGCGGGCAACGGCATAATTGAAATTATTGTCGTATATCACCAGCGCGTCGCTTATAACTTCCATAACGACGTAGCCATACGGATAGTACGTCTGCACGCCCACGGTTGCATCGGCAACGTACATTTCGTCGCCCGCATCCTCTATTATGGTGTCATGCTCCCAATCGCTGTTGGTTATAACCTGCTCGGGAGTTTCGTCCAGCGTATCCGGTTCGCTGTTGTCATCAACTATTTCATCATAGAAATAGTAACCGTTTGATGTTTCGTCATACATCCATACCAGCATAAGCTGATTATCGTCATCCATATTGAACTGAATAGCAACGTCCGTATTGCCGTCGCCATTGCCGTCCTCGAACGCTATGGCGTTGTAGTTGCCGCTCGTAAGGCCGTATCCTTCAGGGAACTCAACAAAATCGAAAAGCACCTGATTCTCGTCGTCATGATAAAAATACGCCCCGTCGTCCTCCACGCATACAAGCACGGCGGTGTCTTCCCCGTTGCGGGTTATTGTCCCGCTGTCCACCACCAGGCCCCATGTGCGCCAATCCTGACCCACAACCTCGTTAGGGTCGTTGTCCGCATCGTTAGAGCACGCGCTCAGCGCCATGCACAGGCACAAAAGCGCAGCTATGAGTGCCATTCCCCATTTTCTGTTTTTCATTTTTCTCTTTCCTCCCCTTGCTGACGTTTTGGCTCAAAGCATTGATTATGCCGCCATTTCTTCAGCTTAGCCCAAGTATTATATCATGGTATAGTAAAAAAATCCAACGTATTCCAATTTTGGATTGTATATTTTTTCGCGCTCCCTTTCCACCCGCTCCATCTGCCCCTTGCGGGCTTAATCGGCGGAATGCATAATAAATCCCCCCCCTCAAAATGCAAAAAGCATTGTAGCGCCCGGTAATGCCATGGTATAATAATACAAATACTCATGCAAGGAGGTAATAAGTATGAAAAAATACGGAATCGGCCTTTTGTCCATGGCCATTCTGATTGCAAGCTTTCTGATTTGCAGATTTGCTCTGTTTGATATGCACAAAATGAAGCAATTTCCCCTCGTGCTGCTGATTGCGGGCGGCTTGTTTATAGGCATTTCCATGCTTTTCGGGTGCAGCCGCTTCCCGCTTTTCGCATCCCTTGGTTACCCCGTTTCATTTGCCGCAGGGTTGATTTTTAGCCAAGATTACGCCGACCCTACGGGCGCAATGACCCTGAGCAGCATGTGGATAATATTCCTAACCGTATACTTGGTTATCATGTGCATAGGCATAGGCGTTGAGGTTATTGCGCGTAAAAAGCGGAAGGGTTGAGGGCGTTTACCGTTTGTTTGAAAGGAGGGCCTCTGCATGAACAAACCGGCCATATTCATTTTGACATTGGCTTGCGCCTTGGCTTTGGTCGGGTGCAGCCCAAATAAGGAAACAAAAAATCTATCGGACGATATGCCATTTGCGGAAACTCCCGATGTCAATTTAACCACGCCGGGCGACATGCCCGCAGACGAGGTTTTTGATATTGTTATATCCCATGCGTCGCGGGCGGATTTTGGGGCGATTTACTCAGGCGCATTGAATGAGGAAACCATGATGTTCAGCAGCGTTATGCATCTTCCCATATACAAATTCGATTCATTGGAAGAATTGGAGCAATTCAAGGCCGCATTTGGGGACTCGCTCGGTATGGATGGTAAATATGACGGCGCTTTGTCCTTCAATGAAGCAACTTCCGGCCGCGATGAGGCATTTTTTGAAGAAAACAGCTTAATGCTCGTCTATGTTGATGTCAGCAACAAGGCAAGTGATTTGGAAGTGAGCAGCATTTTTTGTGACGGGAACACATTCTGCATACATATAATGCCCCGCAACGGCTCTAAATCCACAACCGACGGCGCAGATAGCTATCGTCTTATCACGGTCGCGGTTCCCAAAAGCATGATAAAGGACTGCATCAAGTTTGACGCTGACTTTAATAATGATACAAACTGATTTTCAGTCCGATCGAAGCATTGACGGCGGGACGGCTAAAGCCAGTCCCGCCTTACTTTTGAGGTTTTGTCAGATTAAAAACCGTAGATTGGATTTAGCACGGCATGTGTTCTGCAATGGAGGATTGTTCACCGAAGCAATGGCAATCCGCAAGGCATACGCAAAATATACCGCGAGAACAGCCCGCATCACAACAATCAAACCCTTATAGCAGGCGTAAGCTTCCTTCTGCCGTTCATATTTTTTTCAACAGGCATCACAGCAAAACCAATGGTTTAATCAGGTCTGGCGGCTTGTCTTTCATCAGCATGAGCGCCGGCTCCACATTTTCCAGCCCGTGAAATTTATGTGTAATGAGCTTTTCGGGATGAATACGGCCGGTTTGAATCAAGCGGGCCAGTTTCTCCGAACGCAGTCTGCCCTACACTTATGCTGCACCATCTTCCCAATACGCAGTTTCTTCGCACAATGTGATATCATAAAATACCCTCCTTCGCTTTGGTACTATCAATATAGCCCATTTGCGACATAACCACAATACTTTTAGCAACTATTTTCTTCTCAGTTGAGACATATAATATTATTAAGAGGTGAATTTGGTGGACGTAAAACAGCGCATAACAGAATTGATGCAATGCCATGGATGGAGCGAATACCGTCTTGCGAAAGAGTCGGGGCTTTCCATATCCACCATTTCAAATATGTTCAACCGCAATACGCTTCCGAGTATCAGCACATTGCAGGTCATCTGCGACTCATTCGGAATAAGCCTTGCACAGTTCTTCTCAGAAGGAACGGAAGTGGAACTTTCAAAAGATCAGCAGGAATTGTTTTCAAAATGGCGCTTCCTTACGGCAGAGCAAAAAGAGCTTATACTTCAGCTTATTGATAATATGAAGTAAGGATCGTTTATTACAGTTTTCTCAACTTCCTGACGTACAACGACTTCAGACTAATTTATAGTAAAAAAGGTGAAAGATGCAAACAAAAAGAGACATGGCGGATGGGAAATCGTTCATGTCCCTTTTCATTTTGCCTTTGTTAAGCCGGAATTTATTTATTTGGCCTAACCCATTCGCCTGTACTATCTGCTTTAATTAGAACAAGTTCATATCCACCGTTTGGACGACTAAAATAGATTTCCGTGCCTTCAGGGTCAACTTCTAACACAAAGGTACTTGCTGTTCCAAGCGAATTATTAAGTCCGCCAAACGTGCTGTAAAACTCCAAGTAATGTGGCTCTACTCCGCCACACGAATACTTTCTTCACGCAAAGACCTCCTATAATTCCAACTTTGTTATTTCGGATTGAGCATTTTGAACTCCTTTTAATTGAACGTCATTTAGTTGTTGTTGAATATCAACAAGAGGTTTCATGACATTCTTAGCATTAAACAGCCCTGCAACCCAATCCACCACCTTATCGCCATAAAGAGTAAGCAGTGTAATACCAACCGTTAATACAGTCTGCCAGCTAAACAAAGACGATACCACTTGCTTCCATACTGGAATCGCCGACTGCCCCGACTCCTTCAATAGTTTATATTCAGTTCTCGCCCGTTTAATCTCATCTGCTAAAATTGGAATATTATTCGATATAGCAGAGAAAAAAACTTTTGGACCGTAAGCCAAAGAAGGAAGTTCGCGTCCTACTTGCTGAATAGACATACTAAGCCCATTCCACTGCTTACCATAATTACCTACATTACGTTGATGATTGCCAATAGTGGTATCAAGTTCCTTTATTTTTGTATCCGCTTGTTGAATAGACGCAAGCAATTCTTTACCAAAAGGAGAATTGCGCTCTTCTTCTGTCAATTCGCGATAAGCTATCCTCATTCTTGATAAAGACTGGGATAACCCGTTCATGGAAGTAGCGGCTACATTATCAAGTTTGGCATTATTGTTCAATGCTTGTCTCACTTCTGACAAAGCAGTTTTATGTGTCAATAATGAATTGTTTAACTGTTCAAGCCGTTTTTGTTGAGCAGAAGACAAGGAAGAATAATCACCTTGTGACTTGTTGATTTTCTTAATCTCAGCATTAATCAAACGGATAGCGTTCATTTCATCTATCATTCTCTTGACATTCTCTTCTCTTGTGCCAAGAATACCGTTTATCTCGGTTCTTAGGTCATCATAAGCCTTTGCTTGCGCCCGAACACTTTCCGTTTCAGCCGTATTTGTTTGCCTTGCAGCATCTCCATTCTGTGCCGGATCAGCCGTAGGTTTAGATACAACCTCTTGTGCTTTGACAATCTTTTCGGTTGCTTTATTGATTCGACTGACAGAAAGCATAATCTTTCCTTCCGCTGCCGCAATCTTATCCACCAATGTATCGTATTGCCCCAAAAGGGAGGTTAACTGTGATTGCAAACCTTTAGCTATATCAATATCGACCTTGATATTAATACCCATCAATGCTTTTTTGACATTTTCTATCTCGTTCTTCAGTTTGCGCAACTTCTGAACATCACTGTCTACATTTGAAATAATGCCTGCCATATCTATAATTTTTTTTCTATTTGTCTACCTGCATACAAGATACCATTAGTCATAATAACTTCAAACCCTTTACTTTCGACATAGCTTGCATAAGGCTGACCGTTAGCCAAATAAAGCCCATCCTTTGATTTTTCGGAATAAATCAGAAGATTCTCTGTATTTCTTACCGCTTCGGAATGAGAACCGTCTGATTCCACCCACATATCTACTATTTTCCCATTACGGACAACACATCCCCCATTTGCATTATTCAAGTTGCCAGTCCTATTTTCATAAGTCTTGTTAATCTTCGCATTTCGGGTGGCGTCTCTCCCTATTTGAGAAAGGGTATTATAATATCTATCGTCTACACTTTCAAGTAACTCATCTAATCCAGATGTATCTCCTCTAAACTCCATTATTTTTTCATTTGTGCTAAATTCGACAAATACAAGTTATCCAGCAATATTTCAAGTATTTGATATGCGACAACGGAATAATTGTCGTGAAATAATTGGAAATGATTGATTTTTGAGATATTTTTGCAAACGTTTAAGTTAATAAATGTACTGTCATGAAAAATACACTGCTTCTGATATTGTCAATATTTGCTTTTTCAAGTTGCAATAAGTCATATAAATATGTGGAAACGGTTAAAGAAAAGTCATTATTCAGCAACTCTTACAATGAGAAGGAGGAGGAACCTAAGACGATAAGCTCAAAGAATGATTCCCTTGCGTATTTAGAAGCATATCAAAAATTTTGCATTTCTCAAAAAGTTTATAAAGATATGACTAATCAAGGAATAGAGTTTGTTAATATTCCGATAAAATTCTCACTGTACAACTCAAACGGTGAAAAAGTAAATCCGTATATAAACCAATCAACCCTTGACAATATAAAAAATAATGTTATGTCTTTAGATGATAACATTGGAAAAACAATATCGGACATAAAAAAAGAAAAACAAAATCCTATTGATTCTATAACAGTAAAAAAAATATCCTCTTTATTTACATTTAACAAGGACGAATTTGACCCACGTGAACTAACATGGATTAAACCAAAATCTGCTCCCCAATATACCAACCAGAATGGAATATATTGCTATTTTATGAAAGATATTGATGGGGTATCAAACTTTAGACTCAGAATACAATATTATTCTGACGATTGGTTATTCATTCGCAAATATCAATTTTCTATTGACAATAAAGCTTATGAATTTATCCCCAATAATGTAGAAACTGATTCAGGTAATGGAGGATATATATGGGAATGGTGTGATGAAAATATCCATTCCAATAATGACATTGAATTAATAAAGGCACTTTCTAATGCTAAAACTGCAAAAATAAAATTTATTGGAAGGCAATATCACGATATAAAAACCATATCACAAAAACAGATTAAAGGAATAAAAGATGCCGTAAACTTATATCTCGCAATGGGAGGGAGTTTGTAAGATTCATATTAAGCGCACCCCAACCTAATGAGGTGCGCATTATTATTTAAGCAGCATCTTTACCTAAGAACTTTTCTACGAAGTAAATTTGCCCCTTACCAGTCACTTTGGTAGTAGTAGTGACCAATACAGAGCCGTCCGGCTTGGTGATGGTGGTTTTCTTCAATTCAAAAAGCCCCAATTTCATAGCTTTCTGCGTCGGCTGATTGTAGTAGTCACCCTTTTGACAAAGATAACCATTCTCGCGCATCCAGCTAAACAAACGGTTCTGACCGATATTCACCCCATTTTGTTGTAATATTTTAGCCAGTTCAGCAATTAAACAAGAGCGATGTGAAGTTGAGACAGCATCAGCAAAAAGGACTTTAGGTGCATCTTTCTGAATCTTCTGTTCGGCTTCGATACGCTTCTGTTTTTCTTCTTTTAAGTTGATTGCAAGCTGAATCAGAAAATCGGGTGAGGTCAAAGCTTTTTCAAGTGTATCGCTGGTCATGTATGCACCATGTTTGCGGATTGAGGGCAAAACTTCGCTTGTAACCCATTTGCGAAACGGTTTTGCCTTTTCGCTGTCACTGCGAATTATCACATCATATAAACCGCTTTCGGTTATAAATGTAACTTGTTGATTTCTACCTAACGAATCTATGGTGTCCATTTGGCGGACATCATCTTCTTCAAGCCTTGACCTGACATTTCTTGCGTTAGCAATGCCTATAACACCGCACACATCTGCCAAACAAAACAAAGGCTCATTACTCTCATTCATCGCGAATCTTACTTTTCCGAACTGCTCATTTTGGAAAATCTGAATATTATTCATACTTTTACACAGTTTAAAAAATTAGACCCCACCAAAGGCAAGCTCCTCACTTCTTACCAATGGCGGGGTTATATTTTTCAGCCGTGAGGATAGCTGCGTTGTTTCTGTTTGCAAACTTATTATATAATCGTGTAAGAGAGAGATTTTCACTTTACCATAACACGACAATCGTTTCATTGTCGTAAAGTTTTTGGCGGTGGTCTGATTTTTATCTGTTTCATAATCATTTAGTCAATACCTTGTCTATCAATCCACGAAGTTCTTTCAGTTCTTCTTCGGTCAATCCATACACATTACCCAATGCTGAAGGTTTTTCAATCTTTAAACCGTACTTTACCCCCCCTGCTGTTTCTCTTTGGGTAAAATGGCGATAGCAAATCGTTTACTCATTTTCTTGTTGTTTTTGATTTATAACTATGTTTTTAATCTCTCATTTGGTAGCAATTATTGGCGGTGGTCTTGTTTTGAAGTTCATAATCGTATTTATATGCTTGGATATATTCTAAATCCCTCTACCAGTTTCCCTTCAAAATCAGAAATCAGCTTGCGTATCTGCTTGTTTTGATTATCAGCGTTTATATAGTGTCCTGCCAAATAATAACTTTCTACATAGGCATTGCTTATTTGGGCAAATATATTGCGCAATCTTTCTTGGAAAGGCAATTTGTCGCAATCATATACGCCTGCCTGTATCTCACCATAAATACCAAATCCGACTCCATTCTCTCTTCTTATTTTTGCTGCTGTTTCTTTCAACCGTTTATTGAAACAATTCAGTTCGGATTT